>Ga0209540_10002885_pt1 | contig 11957 bp, 9 predicted proteins | sample BarGraIncu01121A_FD_184501 | JGI IMG/M metagenome (GOLD analysis project Ga0209540, IMG submission 184501) | Arctic peat soil microbial communities from Barrow, Alaska - Barrow Graham LP Incubations 011-21A (SPAdes) (version 2) | ecosystem: Environmental > Terrestrial > Soil > Wetlands > Peat... | reverse complement strand
CACAGGGTGAACTTAACCTACAATATTTGCCGCTGTACCCAATTAAAAATAGTGGTTGCCATGGAATACCTGCCTGCAGTGTCGGTAGGCAGGGGTATGTTCATACGCGAAGTCAGACAATACACAAGTAGCAGATAATTAGATATAAATAAAAAAAAGGGGGGGGTAAAATTTGGTTTTTAGAAAAACCTGATTAAATTTGTTTCAAACAACGGCATCGAAAAATAGTATTTAGAGGTGCCCTTAATATAATGATTATGAAACGTAATTTCTATTTTTTGAGAGCCAGACATCTTATTCATTTGTTTTTGGCTGTTATCTTTTTTTTCGATGGTTCAATAGTTTTAGCTCAGACTTCGGCAAAAGCTAGTATTTACTACGTTGCACCCAATGGGAGTGATACGAATCCCGGAACCACCCTGCAATTACCCCTGGCCACTGTAAACAAGGCATCAGAACTGGTAAAGCCAGGCGACAAAGTGTTGGTGCGCGGAGGAATTTACAAAATCGCACAATCCATTGTTGTTAACTGCAAAGGCGCAAACGGTCAGCCTGTTACTTTTATGCCTTATAAAAAAGAATTACCGGTATTTGATTTTACAAATCTCAGGGGAAAAGGGCATGGTGCAAATGCAATTCTTTTTCAAGCAGGAACACAATATGTTGTTTTTAATGGATTTGAAATTGCCAATGGTCATACCTCAGGTATCCGGATCATCAACTGTAACCATATAACTATCACAAATTGTAAAATTCATGATTTCGATTATGTGGGTCTTTCTGTGGCTTCGGATGAGTGTCTGATAGAAGGCAATGAAGTTTACCGCATCTGCATGGCTTGGGAAAATTGTAACGACAAAAGCGGAGGCTGGCCTCAGGTTGTCAATACCAGCAGCAAACCGCCAATTCCACCTGCAATTGTCCGTTCACATGCCATGAACAATGTGTTCAGGGGAAATTATATCCATGAATGTTGGGGTGAAGGAATTGACCCTATGTTTTCCAATGGTGTAATTGTTGAAAATAATGTCATAAGGGATGTGTTTAGCGTGGGTATATACATGGATGGGACGCGTAACGCGATAATCAGAAACAACTTTATCTATACCACTGATAATAAGCGTATAAGAACAAATGAGATTTATCAATTGATTTCGGGAATCGAAATGGGATCAGAGTATTATGGCGGTTTTAGCAGTTATCCACCGATATCTCATGTGGAAAATATCTACATCTACAACAATGTACTTTCGAGGGTTGGATGTGGTATCGAACATTGGAAAGATAAAAACAATACCGACCGAAAGAATATCTATGAAAATGTAAAGATTTTTAACAATACTGTTGATACCTATGAAGGCAAAGGCGACGGTATCCGGTTTTCTACTGATCTCGATTTCCCGACTCGTGGCAACGAATGTAAAAACAATATTTTCAGATGTTCCCAAAAATGCGAAGCGGACAATGGATTTATATTTGAAAACAACTTATGGGTTAACGGGATTCCTGGGAAAGGAAACCATGTGAATAGTTACCGGGGGGATCCAGGATGGGTAAACCCTGTTCCAGGTGGCGATATCAATGGCTACAGACTCAGTAAAAACTCCATTTGCATAGGCAAGGGACAATCAATAACAGGTTTAACTACCGATAAGTTTGGAAAGAAACGTGTTGGAGCAATAACCATGGGAGCCATCCAATATGACGGTAAAGTTAAAGGGACAGCCGGTGTGGCAACTTCAGCCATAGACAATTTGAAAAAGCAATTAACTCCCGACTTTCTGATTGGAGTTAATATCGCATTAAATCCTCAATTTGAAGATTTGATCAATAATTTGCCAGCAGAGTGGAATGTGCAGGCTGATCTGGATGCATTCTCCATTACTTCACCCGGACATATTGTACGGAGCAGAAACAGCAATTCATCAGATAAATTATCCAAAACAGAATACTGCGTTAAGTTGGGCAAACCATCAAATTACCAGGTTTATTTCTCGCAAACGCTGAAAAGCATTCCCAATGGAAGATATGGGCTGAAAGTGCGTGTAAAACGGTTTGGCGAAGGTGGTAAGATCTATGCTGAGACGAAGGACTTTGGAGGCGAAACGCTGATTTGTAATTTCCCATTGGCGAAAATGTTGAATGAATGGGCCGATTACAGCAAATCCTTTTTTCAGCTTAACATCTCCGACATTGAGGTTGTAAACGGACAATGCACGATTGGATTTTTTGCCAATGGCGACGCCAATGACTACGCATTAATTGATGATGTTTGTTTCTATAGATATTAATTCAAACTGTGTTCCTATTTTAAATTATATATTTATGAAAAGTATCATTCGATTGTCGGCCATACTCGTTCTGTTTGGATGTCAAATATCTGGTTTTTCCTGTTTGGCAGGTAGTATAACCAAAAACCAGCACATATACACACTCAATCTGCAAATGGAAATGTAAGGATCTGGTTGAGTAACTCTCTTTTTGAAGTCATAAAGACAGATGGTACAGGTATCAATCAACAGTCTGTAGCAAATGTGGATAAAAAAAGAGAGTTTAATAAGACTTCCTGATTTTAAAAGATCTGTTGTTGTCAAAATTGAAAAGGCTTGAGGAGTGAAATAAAAATTTTAAAATACCATTAGAAATGCAGATTATTAAGACCCTGAAGCCTTCCAGGCTGATGCTTGCAATTGTAACATTTGTTACATTTTTCAGCACTTTCTCTTATTCCCAGGAAAGTATACTTACAAAGCAGGGTAGTTTCGTTGTGGGATGCAACTATTGGGCATCACATGCCGGGACTAAAATGTGGAGTAACTGGAAACCTTATATAGTTGAAAATGATTTTAAACAATTGTCCGAAAACGGGATCAGAGTTATTCGCATCTTTCCTTTATGGCCGGACTTTCAGCCTATTGTTCAACTATATAGAACATGGGAATTGAAAAAGAAATTGCTTTTGCCGATGGTCCGCTTCCTCCAACGGGTGTAGGTGCAAACGGGATGAGCGAAGAGTCTCTGAAAAAGTTTGAAATTGCCGCTGATCTTGCAGGCAAATACAACATCAAATTAATTGTTGGTTTGATAACCGGATGGATGAGCGGGGAATTATTTGTACCCCCGGCCCTTGAGGGGAAAAATATTATAACTGACGCGACTGCCTTAGCCTGGCAGCAAAAGTTCGTAAAAACATTTGTCAGGAGATTTAAGAACCATCCGGCCATTATTGCATGGGATTTCGGGAATGAGTGTAATGTAATGGGTGATGTGAATAATTTCAATCAGGCATATGTCTGGTCAGCACTTTTATCGGGGGCAATCAGATCTGAAGATAAAACAAGGCCCGTAGTATCAGGTATGCACAGCCTGAGCCCGGCCGATGATGCCCCATGGAGGATTCAGGATCAGGCAGCAACGACAGATCTTCTTACAACCCATCCTTATCCATTCTGGACTCCTTTTGCAAGCCAGGATCCGGTTAATACTATAAGAACTTTATTACACTCTGCTGCTGAATCCAGGATGTACGCTGATGTTGGAAACATGCCCTGTCTTATTGAAGAGACTGGTATTATGGGGCCTATGAGAAGCAATGAATATGTAAAAGCTGCCTTTGCCCGCACTATCCTCTTTTCGGGATGGGCTAATGACTGTCATGGACTTTTGTGGTGGTGCGCTTTTGACCAGAGCAATCTGACTCATACTCCTTATTCATGGGTTTCTGTCGAAAGAGACCTTGGCCTTATCAGAAATGACAAAAGTACAAAACCTGTACTGCAGGAACTTAAGGCATTTGGCGCTTTTCTGGATCAGCTTCCTTTTAAAACATTGCCACTTCGCAAAACAGAAGCAATCTGTATCCTTACTGAAGGGCAGAATAACTGGGCTGTTGCTTACAGCAGTTACATACTGGCCAAACAGGCAGGTTTTGACCTGGAGTTTCAGAAAGCCGGTCAGCAACTGAAAGATGCAAGGTTGTACATTGTACCATCGATTAAAGGAGTTATCAATATAAACAGGGATAACTGGCTGGAGCTGCTGGATAAAGTCAAGCAGGGCGCCTCGCTGTACCTCTCAACTGAAGATGGATTCGTATCACCGTTTGTTGATCCTTTTGGATTAGATGTAGTTACAAACTCAACGCGTGTTGGTTCAGCAACTTTTGTTTCACAAAAGATGAATTCCGAATTAGCTTTCGATATGCCTGCTCCATGGAAGATGGTTATCAACCCTCAGTCAGCTAATGTTTTAGCTTCTGAAAAAGATGGTAATCCTATTTTTACAGAAACTCAATATGGTAAAGGAAAACTCTATTTCCTGTCAATTCCCCTGGAAATGAACCTTACAAAAACACCCGGGGCATTTGATAAATTTCAGCCAGCGTATTGTAATATCTATCAGAAGATAGCCCAGCCTTTAATTAATGAACGGATACTCAGACAGGATAATCGCTTCATTGGGGTAACAGAACATTCACTTAATGATAATGAAAAGGTGATTGTACTGATAAATTACAGCCCCGCTTCCGTATCATCAACTTTCATCATAAAGGAAGGTTGGTCCATAAGTAAGAGTTTAAATGGCAATATACCAGTAGGGAAAAACCTTACAATAAAACCAAATGATGCACTTGTTCTGGTTGTCAAAAAGATTTAAAGGTTAGGGATAACAGATCATATTAATTCCAATTGGTAACCTTTGCAAAATGAAAATAGTTATCTTAATTTCAGCTTTGATGTTTTTTGGCAAGTGCCTGGCTCAGCAGCCGGAACCACCAAAGCTTTTTTTCAGGGAAGACTGGAACGAACTGCCACCATACGATGTAATGACTAGCTATTCTCTTACACAGGCAGATGTCATGAACCAGGATCTTATCCAGAGACTTTATGGCCCCGGACAGGACAGTATTAAAAAGCGACATCATGGCGCCACTACAGATGCTTATTATGTTTTTACCGGCTTTTGTCCGGCAAACTGGGCGCTGGCTCTGGCAAACAAAAATTATTATGCTGACCTCACCGGGAATGCAATTGTCCGTTGCAGGATGATGAATTCCGGATTTCGCCAGCTTCGTCTGATAGTAAAACTGGCTGATGGTAAATGGCTTGTAGGTAACCTTTCGGAAGGCCCGTCCTCTGTTTGGCTGATCCGTGATTTTGTAATTAAGGACATAAGATGGCTCCAGCTTAATATTAATACAATTGTCGAAGCTAAGGAGGTAGAAGCTCCTGACCTGAGCCGGGTAGATGAAATCGGATTTACTGATCTCATGCGTGGAGGTCTCAGCGCTGCCTGTTCAAGAGTCGATTGGATCGAAGTATACGCAAATAGTGTAAAAAGATAGAATGTCGCAGCGCAAAGTATTGCTAATGGCATTTTTCGATGTTTAAAGATCATTGATCTCTAAGATGACATAACATTTTATTTGGCTTTCATAAAACTAATATCATAATAATAAATGAGTAATAATTAAAAATTAACGGAATGGATAGACGAAAATTCATGGGGACGATGGCAACGATGGCAGTTGCTGGAGCTGCTGGAATGGCATTAGACTTCTCAGGGAACCCAGATAATAAGTATGAGGCAAAGAAAGGTGTAATACCAAAACGAATCCTTGGAAAAACAGGAGTTGAAGTAACCACGCTTATCCTTGGAGGTGTGTCAGGAATGATGCAGAAACCAACTGCCGAATTCGATCCTGCTGATCTGGCAAATGCGGCAATAGATATGGGAATTAATTATTTTGATACTGCTCCCGCATATGGAAACGGCCAGTCTGAGACTAATTATGGGAGGGTAGTTGCAAAAAGAAGGAATGAGGTTTTTCTTGCTACAAAGACTGCTAACAGAACCTATGACGGTGCCATGCGTGAAGTGGAACAAAGTCTTAAAAGATTACAGACAGATCATCTAGACCTTTTGCAGGTTCACAGTGTAGCTTATAATGAGGACTTTACATTGTGGAACAAGCCTGACGGAATGATGAAAGCTTTCTACAAATTGCGTGATGAGAAAGTTACACGATTCATTGGCGTGACAGGTCATGAGTCGGCTGAAGCAATGAACCAGGCAATCGACAGGTTCGAATTTGATACGATTCTTACAACATTCAATCCTGTCCCAAGGAGGAAGCCATTCAGAGAACTTGTCCTTCCTATTGCGGTAAGAAAAAAGATGGGTATCATCGCCATGAAGGTAATGGGTGGTGGAAATGGTGCACTTGTAGCCGGAAATCCTCCCAAGAAACCGGCTGATGGAAGCTGGTACTGGGATGAGACACCTTACCAGGCAGATGCCGCAACCCTGATACGCTATGTTCTTGCATTACCGGTATCATGCGCTGATATAGGGATGAAATCACTGAAGGAGCTGGAGGTAAACGTTGCGGTAGCCAGGGATATGAATCCATTAAACAAAAAAGAGCAGATTAAACTTGAAAAGCTTATGATGTGAAATATATTAAACGACGAAAATTCATCGGTTCAGTTACCAGTCTCCTTGGTCTGGCAGGTACAGGTTTTATCAGCATTAAGAATTCTTTTATAAAAACAGGTATATCGGAAGAGTCGGTCAAAACTATCATGCTGAAAGGCAAACAAAATTCCATTGTTACGCACTGGGATATAATCACTATAGGCAATCTTTCGAGGAACAGGTACTGGGGTGAAAGCGATGATCGTGCCTTGCATAATCCAATTTGTACCTGCACCGTGATATCATGTAAGGATTTCCATATGGTTATCGACCCTTCACTGGCTGACGAGGAAGCTATGAAAAATGAGCTTAAACGGCGGACCGGACTAACCCCGGATAATATAGATGTTGTATTCATTACACATCAGCATGAAGATCATACTGCTGGATTAAAACATTTCCAAAAAGCAAAATGGATTGCAGGCCGGGAAGTAGCTTCTGGCATTAACAAATCAGGAACCTTTGTAAAAAAAATTGAAGTTGCCGGAGAAAAACTGTTTGAAACTATTGATGTTATATCAACCCCCGGACACACACCCGATCACAAAAGTCTTAGATTCGACTATAAAGGCTTATCAATAGTAATTGCAGGTGATTCGGTGGCAACAAGGGACTTCTGGGATGAAAGGAGAAGCTATTATAATGTGGTCAATAATGAGGAAGCAAAAGCTACCATGGAAAAGATCAATAAGATGGCTGATATAATTGTCCCCGGTCATGATAACAACTTCTTTAATTTATAATCATTCAAACATCATAAACCATTAATTATTAATTCCTTACAAATCTAATTGTGAAAAAACAGATTGAATTTGAATAGAACCTTATTTGTCCTTGTGACATTTCTATCTGTGCTTTCAACAATTTCTGCCCAGGATGTCAAATTCCAGCAATCATCCTCAGTCTTAAATTGACCAAGGAATTCCTGAAAATCCTTTGGGTATTGTTCTTCATTAGCCATGTGCAAATTTATCTATAATTTTAACTTGACCGAAGCAGATAAGCAATTTTTAAAAATACATATATCTTATAAAGAAAACTTTAATGACAAGACTATTTAACATTTTTTATATTACTGTATTCTTTTTTTTTAGTCAAAGTGAATATTTCATAAACGCTTCTCAAAGTTTGACAAGTGAAGTATCAGACCAGTGGCAATCTATACCACTGGATAAAGGGTGGAGCATTAAGAAAATTCATCCCTCGAAAAGTCTGACAACTCTTCAACTCGATACGGCTTACTTTAAAAAAGGATTAGAGTGGTAATCAGTTTCAAGGATGCCAATGATGGTTCATGATATACTTCTCGAATATAAGGTTATTGAAACACCCTGGCTTCCCGGAAGTGCATTGGCCTGTAAATGGGTTGCAGAAACCGATTGGATTTATTCTGTAAAATTTCAGGCCGATCCTGAAAAAACATCATTCATTAGATTTGACGGCATGGATGTAATTGTCGATGTTTATCTTAATGGCAGATACCTTGGTTCACACAGCAATATGCACCTGCCATTACGTATAGACGTCACTAACAATTTAAAACCTGAAAATTGTCTGGTAATTCACTTTCATACTCCTTTTCAAAGCAAAGGCGACCAATGGGAGACAATTCATGAGTTTAAAGGCATGGAGGTGCGCCACTCCACTCATAATTATGATAACTATCTCGGCGCCGTTCCTTATTTCTGCCGATGTGGGTTTATGACGGAGTTTTTATGGAAACAACCTCTGGTTCAGAAATTACAGAAGCAGTCATTGATGCATTTCTCAATAAAGAATTAACACTTGGAACTATTACAGTCGACCTTTCAGGTACTATAAAAGACAATAATGGAGTTATCAGGACAATAGTGTTTGATCCATTGCAAAAAGTTCTTAAACAGCAAGAGATCTCTCTAAAAGCGTCAAAAGGTTGTTATCATGGGTATGAATAAAAACGCCAAGCATGTTGATATTCTGGGCTATAATCCTCTCCTTCTGATTAATGGTGTACCAGTTTTAAATTCTGAAATATTTCTCCAGACGAATGTTGCAGATATTGAAAGGATTGAAATTATTTATTCAACATACTATTTCGGAAGCATAAAATATGATGGAGTACTTAACTTAATCACACAAAATGGGACCTGTAATATTGATCTGGGTCCTGAAGTTTCAAGATTGTCATATCAGTTTATGGAACCAGAATTTCTATTCGAAGTCCCTGATTATTCCAATCCTGCAGTGCTTAATAACAGGACTCCTGATTTTCGGACAACGCTTTATTGGAATCCCCAGGTTGTTTTAGATAAAGATGGCAAAGCAGAAATAGAGTTTTATACATCAGATGATACTGGAGAGTACATTATTGATGTAGAAGGCTATACCGATACCGGGAATAGAATAAAGGAAACACGTAATATTACCGTAAAAAATTAGGTAATAAGTTGCATAGAAGTATTCTTCTAATTCAAATTATCAATCCAATACGATAGTTTTCCTGACACATTTCCCTTCAGCAATTGAATTTTCAGATGGTTGGCAACCTCCTGTTGAAATTTCAATATTGCCAGCACAAGGGAGTAGCTTTCCTGTTGAATCTATAATGCCCAAATCCTTTGCCCATAAGGTAAACATAACCTGTTTTGTTTCGCCTGCTTTCAGATGAATTCTCTGAAAACCTTTTAAAGCTCTAATTGGAGTTCTGCCACCAGTGTTTTTTTGAGAAACATATAGTTGAACAACTTCATCACCATCTATTCTGCCTGTGTTAATTACATTAACTTTAAAATTAATGTCTGTATTTATTCTGAATGTATCTGATAACTGAAGATTATCGTATTTGAATGTTGTATAGCTTAGTCCGTAACCAAATGGATATAGCACTTCACCCTTAAAAAAACGATAAGTTCTGTTTTCCATACTATAGTCCTCAAAATCAGGAAGGTCTTTTACATTTTTATAGAATGTAACAGGCAAACGACCTGAAGGGTTATAATCGCCAAATAAAACATCTGCAATTGCTGTACCACCTGATTGTCCTCCATACCACGCCTGAACAATTGCAGGAACATTAGCTTTCTCCCATTCAAATCCCAACGCACTTCCTGACATCGAGACAAATACAACAGGTTTTCCTGTTGCTATGAGTTCTTTCAACAATTCAGTCTGGATTTTTGGAAGATCAAGTGAAGTGCGATCGCCTCCCTTAAAGCCCTCTGTTTCAACACGCATCTGCTCTCCTTCAAGTTTTGCGGAAATGCCGCCAACAAAAATAATAGCATCAGCATCTTTTACACGAGAAGCAATTATTTTAGGATTTGTTTTTTCTATGGTTCCCATATCAAATTTAATCTCAGCGTTATCTGCGTTTTGCCAATATTCAATAACAAATTTGTAGGATTTGCCACTTTGAGCCATAAAGGTATAATATGGACCTGTTGAATTTGAGTCAATTTTCTTTTCTCCATCTATTACCAGCCGGCAACCATCATCACCACTCAATTCAAAACTTACTTCTCCGGTTTTTACTGGTGAAAATGTGGTTGTCCAGCGGACAGAAACTCTTCTGGCTATGACAGAATCTGCTATATCCTCCCCATCACCCCACTGATAATCGACCATTTTTTCAATCCTTGTAATTCTTGGGGTACCTTCAAAACGTGTATTCCGGAAATATTCTGCATTAAATCCCTCATTACCGTTGAATGAAAAGCAATTATTGTTGTACATCGACTTGAATACAGTATTGTCTGTCAGGCTTACCGCCTTTTCATAAATAATTTCCGTACTACTTCCAAGTTTATTCCTGATACCCTCAAGGACAGTAGTCACTTTTGAAGGATATCCATAATAATTCGCAAGTAAAACTGCTCTATCATCAGCATTGGGACCGACAACTGCAATTTTTTTCAGATTCTTATTTAATGGTAAAGTGTTTTTTTCATTCTTCAGAAGAACAATTGACTGTTGAGCCATTTTAAGGGCATGTGCTTTGTGGGAGTCGCTTTCAAGAACAGAAATATCTGTTTTTGAATAGGGTACCATTTCATCTGGATCGAACATGCCAAGTCTGAATCTTATTGTAAATAATCTTTTAAGTGAAATATCCAGTTGTTTTTCAGATATTAGGGTGTCAGTAACAGCCTTTTTAAGAGTCCTGTATGAGTTTCCACATTCACAATCAGTCCCGTGTAGAACTGCATCGGCGGCAGCGTTTTCAGCATCGGGACTTGTTTTATGGGTACGATAGAAATCTCCGATTGCTCCACAATCTGATGTAACATATCCTTCAAATTTCCAGTCTTTCCTCAATATATCGTTCATCAACTTACCACTGCCACAGCAGGGTTCTCCCTCAAATGCATTGTATGCACACATAACTCCGCTCACTTTGGCATCGACCACAAGTGCCCTGAAAGCAGGCAGATAAGTGTCCCATAAATCATATTTGCTTACAACTGCGTTATAGGTATGCCTGCTCCATTCAGGGCCACTATGCACGGCGTAATGTTTTGCACAGGCAGAGGCTTTAAGGTATTTTGGGTCATCTCCCTGTAAACCGGTAACAAATGCTTTTCCCATCTCTCCGGTAAGAAATGGATCTTCCCCATATGTTTCCTGGCCTCTTCCCCATCGAGGATCCCTGAAAATATTTATATTAGGCGTCCAGTAGGTGAGCCCGGTAAAAATACCGGTTTTCCCTTTTCTCTTTGAATCGTTATTAATAGCGCGGCCCTCATCGGCAGAAAAAGATGCCATCAGGTGTAAAGAAGCTGTATCCCAGGTTGCGGCCATTCCAATTGCCTGAGGAAATGAGGTAGCCCTGTAAGGACTGCGTGCTACTCCATGCAAACATTCATTCCACCAATTATAGGCAGGGATTCCCAGACGTGCTATGGCGGGAGCATTGTTCATCATTTGAGACACTTTCTCATCCAGAGTAAGAAGAGAAACTAAATTATCAACACGTTTCTCCACAGACAATGTTGGATCCTGAAAAGGATATTGATAAGTTTTTCTTTGGGAACAGGAGAGACTTAGAATAAACAAAATAATTATTAAAGTTCTTAATAATTTGGCACTAAGAGGTGTTTTCATAACTGTCAGGCAATTGAATTTTATACTAATACGTTTTATTGTTTCTCATTCAATGAATTCCAGAATTTAAATTCTTTTCAAAGGAGAGCTATTCTTCAATTCTACTCAAGACAAATCTCAAAAAGCTCTCCTGAGTACAATCCCTCCAGGCTTACGCTAAAACCCTTTGCCTGAAGATCATGCCCGGTCAATGACGCAAGAATATTTCCATTCATCCATTTAACGAGGTATGTTTTCCCCGGATCCAGATATTTTACCGTAACCATTCGTTTTGATCTACTGCTCCATGTCTGAATATTCCAATAATACCACCGCTCTTTGTTTCTGTATTTATACGCTGAAATCCATCCCACATTCCCTCCATCGGCTCACCAAAACCCTGGAGATCCTGCCGAAAACTC
>Ga0209540_10002883_pt1 | contig 11962 bp, 11 predicted proteins | sample BarGraIncu01121A_FD_184501 | JGI IMG/M metagenome (GOLD analysis project Ga0209540, IMG submission 184501) | Arctic peat soil microbial communities from Barrow, Alaska - Barrow Graham LP Incubations 011-21A (SPAdes) (version 2) | ecosystem: Environmental > Terrestrial > Soil > Wetlands > Peat... | reverse complement strand
CATACCTGGCCAACGAGGTCGAGTGCGTGCCTGAGAACGGACCGGGCGGCCTGTTCTTCAAGGTCACGCTCACCGACGTGTGGATCTACGAGGCGGAGCGGCTCAACCGCTTCGTTCCCGAGGTCGTCGTCTACTCCGTGAACGACGTGCACGTGCAGCGGTTGCGGGACGACGAGGCGTGACGCCTCCGCGCGATGACGCCGATCTGACCGAGGCCGCATCCCGGGCCGCGGCGCTTCGGCGCGAGATCGATCATCACGCGTACCGCTACTACGCGCTGGACGCGCCCGAGATCTCGGACGCCGCCTACGACGCGCTCGTGAGGGAGTTGGAGGGGATCGAGGCGGCGAGGCCGCAACTCGTCACTCCTGACTCGCCCACGCAGCGAGTGGGCGCGCCTCCCTCGGAGTCGTTCGCGCCGGTGCGGCATGCCCACCGCATGTATTCGCTCGACAACGCGATGTCGCTCGAGGAGCTCGACTCATGGTTCGACCGGCTGGAGCCCGACGTGCTCGAGCGCGGCTGTGCGTTCGTGGCCGAGCTCAAGATCGACGGCAGCGCTCTCGCCCTCACCTACGAGGAAGGCCGGCTCAGGCGCGCGGCGACCCGCGGCGATGGCGTCACCGGCGAGGAGATCACGCCCAACATCCGGACCGTGAAGTCGGTGCCCCTTCGCCTGCGAGACGAGGCGCGCCCCGCGGCCGCCCAGGAGACGCTGTTCAGCGACGGGGCGCCGGACGCATGGCCGACGGTCGAGGTGCGAGGTGAGGTCTTCATGCCGAAGGCCTCATTCGAGCGCCTCAACGCCGAGCAGGAGGAGGCCGGTCTCGCGCCGTTCGCCAACCCGCGCAATGCCGCCGCGGGCTCGGTCCGGCAGAAGGACCCGGCGATCACGGCGGCGCGCGACCTCTCCACGTTCATGTACCAGGTCGGCGACCCGCGGGCGCTCGGGCTCAAGTCCCAGTCCGCCGCGTTGGCCTGGATGCGGAGCGCGGGATTCCGCGTGAACCCCGACATCGAGGTCTGCGACACCCGCGAGCGCGTCAGGGCGTTCTGCCTGCACGCGATCGAGCGTCGGCACGGCCTGCCCTATGAGATCGACGGCGTCGTGGTGAAGGTGGACTCGTTCGCCATGCAGGACGAGCTCGGCTCCACGGCCAAGGCACCACGCTGGGCTATCGCGTTCAAATTCCCGCCCGAGGAGAAGACGACGGTACTGCGCGAGATCCGGGTGCAGGTCGGACGCACCGGTGCGCTCACCCCGCTGGCGGAGTTCGACCCCGTGCTCGTGGCGGGCTCGACGATCGCGCGCGCCACGCTCCACAACGCCGACGAGGTCGCCCGCAAGGACGTGCGCGCCGGCGACACGATCATCGTCCGCAAGGCGGGAGACGTCATACCCGAGGTCGTCGGGCCCGTCGTCGGGCTGCGTCCCCAGGGCGCGGTCGAATGGGAGATGCCGGTGTGCTGCCCGTCCTGCGGCAGTCCGGTGTGGCGCCCGCCCGGCGAGGTCGTCACGCGGTGCACGAACGTCGCCTGTCCGGCGCAGCGCTGGGAACGCCTGGGACACTGGGCGGGCCGCGGGGCGCTCGACATCGAGGGTCTGGGCTATGAGATCGTCGGACGCCTCGTGGAGGCGGGCCTCGTGCGCGACGTGTCGGACTTCTACGCGCTCGACTTCGAGACCTTGGCCGTGCTCGATCTGGGGCGCTTCAAGAAGGACGGTACGCCGGTGGTGCTCGGACCGATCGTCGCGGCCAAGATCGCGGCGAACATCGACGCGAGCCGCGACCGGCCACTGGCCCGCGTCCTGTACGGCCTCGGGATCCGGCATGTCGGGTCGACCGTATCGGAGCAGCTTGCGCGCGCATTCCGCTCGCTGGAGGCACTACAGAAGGCGAGCGAGGATGAGATCGCGTCGGCGGATGGCGTCGGCCCGATCATCGCCGCGAGCGTGGCCGCGTTCCTGCGCAACCCTGACAATCTCGCGGTGCTCGAGCGTCTGCGCGAGCGCGGCGTTCGCCTGAGTGACGAGGGCCGGGTGGCGGAGGCCCGACCGGCGACACTGGCCGGGCTCACGTTCGTGCTCACGGGCGGGCTCGAGGCGTTCACCCGCGACAGCGCCACCGAGGCGCTCAAGGGACTCGGTGCCAAGGTCTCGGGCTCCGTGAGCGCCAAGACGTCGTTCGTGGTCGCGGGCTCCGATGCCGGGAGCAAGCTTGCGAAGGCTCTCGAGCTCGGGGTCCCCGTCCTCGACGAGGCCGCGCTCACGCACATCATCGAGACGGGCGAGACGCCGGGGGGGACGACCGGGTGACCGAGGGGCAGCGATCCGAGGAGAGTCTCGAGCAGACAGCGCCGCCCCTCACCAGGGCCGTGATCGCACCCGGGTGGGCGCTCGCCTACGTGGTCGGCGTCCTGGTGCTGAACGTGGCGCTCGTCCTGGCCTCCCGCTCGGAGGGTGTCGTCCGGCCGCTCCTCGAGGTGGCGAAGACGCTGGCCCCTGCGGGCGCCGCCCATATGCTGGCCCTCGCGACGCTGACGGCCTTGGTCAGCATGGCCAGCTACGCGCTGATGCTGATCCCGGCGATCGTCATGGCGGTCACCGCCCGCCGTCGCGGTCTCCCGTTCTGGGCGGCGGTCGGGCTGCGACGCTTCGAGGTCGGCAGGACCCTCGGACTCGCGGCGGCGCTGGTGGTCGGAGCGTTCCTGGCGACGGCGGCCTATGTCGTGCTCGCCAGAGGCCTGGGTGTCACGGTCGTGGGCAACGCGACCGACCTGGCCGCCGGCTTCCGGACGGGGCCGGTGGAGATCGTGATCGCGTTCCTGCTGGTCGGGATCGTGGCTCCCTTCGTCGAGGAGATCACCTTCCGGGGCATCGTGTTCCCGAGTCTGAAGGCCTCGTGGGGCACGGCACCCGCGCTCCTGGTGTCGGGCGCCGCCTTCGGAGTCGTTCACCTGCAGCCGACGATCGCCGTCCCCTTGGCGCTCATCGGGATCGGACTGGCCGCCATCTTCCTGCGAACGAGGTCGCTGTGGTCCGCGATCATCGCCCACTGCGCCTACAACACGGTGTCGCTGACGATCGCGTTCCTGCTGATCCGCTGACGTGCGGGTCCGGAAGCTACACTGGCCCAATGAGCTCCCACCCCACTCCTCTCCGACTCGACCCGGCCGCCTGCGATGGCTGCGGGCGCTGCGTGGCGCGCTGCAAGCCGCGCGCGATGAACGTCGGCCCCGGGTACATCCTGGTCGACTGGGCCTCCTGCGACGGCTGCGGGAAGTGCGTCGATGCGTGCGACAGGGGAGCCATCGATCTCAAGTCGGCCGCCGCCAGCGCGCCGGTCACAGCAGCGACCACCGCCAAGTCGGTGACGGGCGTGAGACCCGCGTTCCCAGCGAAGGCCGCCGGTCCGGCGAAAGCCGCCGCCAGCGCCGAGCGTGGCCCTCGCGGCGCTGCACCGGACTGGTCGCTTCCGGAGGCCGTGCTGACCGTTCTCTTCGCCTTCGCGCTCTATCTGGCCATGCAGGTCGTCCCCCGTGAGGTGACGCATGCCCCGGTCTGGTCGGGCGTCGCGCTGCTCGCGTACTACGCGTCGATAGCAGGCCTGCTCTTCTTCCTTGCGCGCAGACGCGGCGCCTCGACGCTCTCGGCGTTCCGCTTGGATGTCGCCCCCGAGTGGTCCTCGCTCGGCCTGGCGGCGGCTGTCGCGGTCGGCTGCTGGCTCGTGTCGGTCGGCTACTACGCCGCCGTGCGCCTCATGGGGTTGAAGCCTCCCGTGACCGACGGCCCGGAGATGGTGACGCTGTTCGGCGCCGGTGCGACGGGCTTGGCGCTGACGATGCTGGTGCTCGCGGTGATCGGGCCGGCACTCGAGGAGATGCTTCTCCGCGGCACCGTGCTCGGAGCGCTCCGCTCGCGCTGCGGACCCTGGTCCGCCATCGCGGTGTCGGCCGTCGCCTATGCGCTCCTGCACGCGAGCGTGTGGTCGCTGGTGCCCTTCACGGTGCTCGGCGTGGCCCTCGGCTGGCTGGCGGTGCGCAGCCGCAGCCTGTGGCCCGCGGTCGCGGCGCACGTGCTCTACAACGCGGTCTTCGTCGGCGCGGCGCTCTACAAGGCGCTCGTCCGCTGACCTCGAGACGGGCTCAGACGGTCTCGGAGAACTTGACCTTGTGGACTGACGCATAGAACCACGTTCCCAGCAAGGCGCCGGCGATGGCCGACAGGCTCGCGAGGCCCACGAACAGCAGCTCCCAGGCCGCCAGCCCGCTCACGTCGGTGCCGCTCACGGCGTTGATCAGGAAAGTGGGAGTCAGCCACATGAGGAAGATCGGCAGCGAGGTCTCCGCCACGGCAAGCCACACCCCGCGGGGAAGGTGCAGCACGCCCGTCCCGAGCAGGCACACCACGCCCGGGACGATCAGGTTCCAGCCGATGACGTCGTTGCCGAGGAGACCGGTCAACACCCCGGTCTGAGAGACCGCGGTGGTGAGGACGGCGAGCGCGGTCGTCCAGCCGAGCCACGAGCGCTCGTCGGGATCGCCGAACAGAGAGCCGCCCGACCCGCTGAACACCAGGCACGCGGCGAGGGCCGTCGCGAACTCGGAGAAGAGCGGCAGGACCGCGACCGCGATCGAGTAGGAGTCGGGCGCAGCCGCCGAGCCGGAGGTGAACAGACCCCAGAGCGTGAGCGCGGTGTACCACACGGCCGTGGCGCCGATCGGGATCCACAGCCAGCGCGGCGCCCCGCGCAGACGCAGCAGGCCCGTCAGCACGAAGACGATACCCGCGCCGATCACCGTGCCGACGATGGCGAAGGGGCCCGACAGCAACGGATCCGCAGAAGCGCCCGGCGAGATGATCTCGACCCAGAACGGCCATGACGCGGCGGTGAAGACGTAGACGCTCCAGTAGACCGCGACGCCGGTGATGAACCACCCGATGAAGTACCTGCAACGGACGGGCAGCACGAACTCGACGATACGGTCCACGCGCGCCTCCCGGCAGAAGTCATGCCCTCATTGGATTATGGACACACGGCGGGCCCGCGCGCCAGAAGCGGAGCCCGGCTCCTGCTCCCTTTCGGAGCGCCGCCCGTCCGCCTCGGGTATCATCGTCGGGTCCCACCGCATGCCGTAACGACACAGAAGGGACCGTCGATGGCGATCTCTGAACAGCAGGTGCGCCACGTGGCCATGCTCGCCCGGCTGGGGCTCGCCGACAAGCAGGTCGCGTCGCTCGGCAGCGAGCTCAACGACATCTTGGCGCGCGTCGACGAGATCGCGGCGCTCGACCTGAGCGGCGTCGAGCCGACCGCGCATTCCATCCCCGTCACCAACGTGACGCGTCCCGACGTCGTGCGGCCATGTCTGAGTCGCGAGGACGCCCTGCGCAACGCCCCCGCGCAGCAGGACGGCGCGTTCCTCATTCCGAAGTTCGGCGCATAGGGAGGATGACGATGGGGTTCGACCTTTCCTCCCTGACCGTGTCCGACATCCGCGAGGGCCTGACCGCGCGCGACTTCAGCGCGGTGGAGCTCGCCGAGTCCGCGTACGCGCGGATCGAGGCCGTCGAGGCCGATGTCCACGCCTTCAACTCGCTCTCGCGTGACCTGGCCCTCACTGCGGCGCGCGCGGTGGACGCCGCCGTCGCCGACGGGGGCGAGCTCGCGCCGCTCGCGGGAGTCCCGGTGGCGTTCAAGGACAACATGAACCTCATCGGCACGACGACGACCTGCTCGTCGAAGATCCTCGAGGGATACCGCAGCGTGTACGACTGCACGGCTGTGCGCCGGATGCTCGACGCCGGCGCCGTGCCGATCGGCAAGTGCAACATGGACGAGTTCGCCTTCGGCTCGTCGACGGAGAACTCCGCCTTCGGCCCCACGCACAACCCCTGGGACCTTGAGCGCGTACCGGGCGGGTCTTCGGGCGGTTCGGCCGCGGCTGTCGCGGCCGGTGAGGCCGTCCTGTCGCTGGGCTCCGACACCGGCGGCTCCATCCGCCAGCCGGGCGCGCTGACCGGCACGGTCGCGATGAAGCCCACCTACGGCCGTGTCAGCCGCTACGGCTGCGTGGCCTTCGCGTCCTCGCTCGACCAGATAGGACCGTTCTCCAAGACGGTCGAGGAGTGTGCGCAGACGATGAACGTGATCTGCGGCAAGGATCCGATGGATGCGACGAGCCTCGAGCGTCCCACCGAGGACTTCACCATCGGCCTGCGTGACGGAGTGAAGGGTCTACGGGTCGGGATCATGCAGGACCTGGTGGACATCGAGGGGTGCGACCCGCGCGTCCGCCAGTCCACGTTGGACACCGCCGAGTTGCTCGCGCGCCTCGGGGCCGAAGTGGGCGCGACGAACGTGCCCTCGACCCAGTACGGCCTGCCCGCCTACTACATCCTCGGTCCGGCCGAGGCGTCCTCGAACCTGGCGCGCTTCGACGGCATCCGCTACGGGCATCGCGCCGCCGACGCCGACGACGTGCTCGATCTCTACCTGCGCAGCCGCGCGGAGGGCTTCGGGCCCGAGGCGATCCGCCGCATCATGATCGGCACGTTCGCGCTGTCGGCGGGCTACTACGACGCCTACTACGGCCAGGCGCAGAAGGTCCGCACGTTGATCGCCAACGACTTCGAGCGGGCGTTCGCAGAGTTCGACGTGCTCCTCACGCCGACCTCGCCGACCACCGCGTTCAAGATCGGGGAGAAGGCCGCGAACCCCGTCTCCATGTACCTCTCGGACGTCTACACGATCCCGGTGAACCTCGCCGGCATCTGCGCCGTGAGCGTGCCGTGCGGCACCGTCGAGGGGCTGCCGGTCGGATTGCAGATCATCGGGACGCACTTCGCCGAGGCCACCATCCTGCGTGCCGCCTACGCGGTCGAGCAGGCCTGCGGGTTCGACTCCGCGCCGCCGCTGGTACGCGCGCTCGCGGACAGGCGGGGAGCGGTCACCTCCTAGTTCCGTCCCGACGATCCGCGGCGAAAGGCCGTCACCGCATCTGCGGTGACGGCCTTTCGCCGTCTCGACTCGAGCGCGGGTCCTACCCCGCGTTGCGCAGCTTCGCGATCATGTCCGCGAATGCGGGCATCTCGGGCAGCTTCGGCAAGTCCGCGAGGTTCGGCCGGTGCATGTGCGGGAGGGCGTGTCCATGCATCCCCGGAAGATGGGGGAGATGCGGCATGCGCTCGGAGATGCGCCGCGCACCGAGATAGACGGCGACCGCCAGCAACCCGAGCCCCCCGAACAGGAGCCCGCCGATGATCAGGCCGGCACGTGTGTCGATGATGACGCGCGAGTCGTCCGAGAACTCCGCGTTGCGTGCGGCCATGAAGCCGACCCAGCTGCGAGCGACGGCGGCGTCGCCGGTCACCACGATGCCCGCGCCGCTGCTCTCCAGCTCCACGTGCCTCGCAACGACGACCTGTGCGGCGCTCTGCGAGAGGGCCGCGTCAGCGTCCACGATCAACGCGACGGCGCCGCTCTGCCGGAGCGCGACGCTGTCGGCGCTCAGGGCGGCGACCGCCGAGGCGCTGATCTCCGCATCGCCAGCCACCGAGGCACTCGCGATCGCGCTGCCGCGGGCGCTGAACTCGTCGCAGCTCACGCGTGCGAAGGCGGTCATCGACGCCTCCATGATGTCGACATCGACGAAGTCGTCGTCGAACATGGCCTCATCCTCGGCCGTGAAGCCGCTCGGCTCCTCGTTCGGCTCGTCCGTGGCGTGCGCGTAGTCCTCGTCAGACATCTCGCTCATCTCCTCGTGTTCGAAACGTCACAGCGCCGTTGCGCGTGGTGGTGACGTCGTAGGGACGGTATCGCCTCGGTGGATATGTACCCGCACTTCGCGGAGGCACGCACTCCCGGCCGCCGGTCTCCAACGCCACCGGCCGGGTTTGCGGGCATATCTGACGGGCAGGACCCGATTGCTCTACCCTAGCGGTCGTATACAAGACCGGCCGGAGACTATCCAAGGGGAGTCACACTTCAATGACCAAGCAGATCGTGGTCGTCGCGCTCGGTGGGAACGCGCTTCTCAAGCGCACCGATCCGATGACCGCCGAGGCCCAGCGCGCCAACGTCAAGATCGCGGCACGGGCCCTCGCCCCGCTCGCCGAGGAGTACGACCTCGTGCTCGCCCACGGGAACGGCCCGCAGGTGGGCCTGCTCGCGCTGCAGGCGGCTGCCTACAAGGCCGTGGAGCCGTACCCGCTCGACGTCCTCGGCGCCGGGACACAGGGGATGATCGCGTACATGGTCGAGCAGGAGCTGGGCAACGTGCTGCCCTTCGAGAAGCCGCTCGCCACCGTGCTGACCATGACCGAGGTGGACGCCAACGACCCCGCCTTCCGGAACCCCACGAAGTTCGTCGGTCCCTGCTACGAGAGGGCCGAGGCCGATCGTCTGGCGGCGGAGAGAGGCTGGGTCGTTAGGCCCGACGGTGAGATGTGGAGGCGCGTCGTCGCATCACCCGAACCCAAGCGGATCTTCGAGTTGCGGCCGATCAAGTGGCTCATCGAGCACGGGACCGTCGTGATCTGCGCAGGCGGCGGCGGGATCCCGACCGTCTACCTGCCCGACGGGACACGGACGCTCGTCGGCATCGAGGCGGTCATCGACAAGGACCTCGCCGCGGAGCTGCTCGCGCGCGAGATCGGTGCCGACCTGCTGATCATGGCCACCGACGCCGAGGGCGTGTACGCGGACTGGGGAATGCCGGCGCAGCGTCTGCTGACGACCGTGACCCCCTCCGAGCTGGCTGCGCACGAGTTCGCGGCGGGTTCCATGGGCCCCAAGGTGGAGGCGGCGGTCAGGTTCGTGAACTCGACCGGCAAGCGGGCAGCGATCGGACGGCTCGAGGACATCACCGAGATCGCTGCAGGACGCGCGGGCACGAGCGTGGTGCCCGACCCCGCCTGACGCGAGGCACCCCCGACGGCCGTTCGGCTACAATCCGCAGAAGCGCACACGCGCGGCGTCGGGCCTGTCCCCGGCGCCGCTTCGCTCGCATGAGTCGAAAGGACCGGACGTGGGAAAGGCCCGCCTCGCTGAGGTGCTCGTCGAGTGGGAGGCCGTGATCGGCCTCGAGATCCACACCGAGCTCACCTCGCTCAAGACCAAGATGTTCTGCGGCTGCCCCGTCGTCTTCGGCGGCGAGGTCAATACCCGCGTATGCCCGGTGTGCCTCGGGCTCCCCGGCGCGCTGCCCGTGCCCAACGAGAAGGCCATCGAGTCCACCATACTGGCCGGTCTCGCGCTCCACTGCGGGATCGCACGCCGGGCGCAGTTCCATCGCAAGAACTACTTCTATCCCGACATGCCGAAGGACTACCAGATCTCGCAGTACGACGTGCCGTTCTGCCTTGGCGGGCACATGGACGTCGAACTCGACGGGTCGCCGGCCGAGCAGCGTGTGGTGCGCGAGGGCGTCCTCTCGGACGAAGGCGAGGACGGCTACACGACGCGTATCGGGATCACCCGGATCCACCTCGAGGAGGACACGGGCAAGATGATCCACGTCGGCGGGAGCGAGGGCCGCATCGCCGGTGCCACGCACTCGCTCGTGGACTTCAACCGCGCCGGCACGGCGCTCATGGAACTGGTGAGCGAGCCGGATATCCGCACGCCGGAAGAGGCGCGCAGGTTCGCGCAGAAGCTGCGGCTCGTGTTCCTTTCGCTGGGAGTGAGCGACTGCAACATGGAGGAGGGCTCCATGCGCGTCGACGCGAACATCTCCGTGCGTCCGCGCGGACAGGTGGAACTCGGCGTCAAGGCAGAGGTCAAGAACATGAACTCGTTCAAGGCGCTGCACGACGCGCTGGCGTTCGAGATCATCCGCCAGGTCGAGCTGCTCGAGGGCGGCGGGACGGTCGAGCAGGAGACGCGGCACTGGGATGTCAGCGCCAAGCGCACGTCGTCGCTGCGCTCCAAGGAAGAGGCGCACGACTACCGCTACTTCCCCGAGCCTGACATGGTGCCGTTCACCTTCGACGAGGCCTACGTCGAGCGGATGCGCGAGCGTCTGCCCGAGCTGCCGGATGCGCGCAAGGCGCGCATCGCGGAGCGCTATGGCCTCCCCGCGCACGACGCCCGGATCCTCGGTGAGGACCGCGACCTCGAAGCCTACTACGCCGAGGCCGTGGGGGATGCGGGGATGGAGTTCGCCAAGCCTTTGGCCAACTGGGTGCTCGGGGAGCTCTCGGCCCAGCTCAACGCCGAGGGGATCCCGGCGTGGGGCTCGAGCGTCACCCCGCGCAAGCTGGCGCGGATCGTCCAGCTCGTCGCCGACGGCACGATCTCGGGCAAGCAGGCCAAGGAGGTCTTCGCCGAGATCATGGTCACGGACGAGCGGCCGCTGCAGGTCGTCGCGCGCCTCGGGATGAAGCAGGTGTCCGACGTCTCGGAGCTCGAGGCGATCGTCGACCGCGTTCTGGCCGCCAACCCGGGTCAGGTCGAGCAGTACAGGGGCGGCAAGACCGGCCTCATCGGCTACTTCGTCGGCGCAGTGATGCGTGAAACGCAGGGGCAGGCGAACCCGACAGTGGTGAACGAGCTCCTCGCCTGCAAGCTCGGTGCCTAGCGCCGCACGCAGCGCCGGGACCGACCACACCCCACACAGGATCCGACCGCCCATCAGGGCCGGCGGAGCCCCCTATCGGCGGCCCTTGTGCACGTGGATCCCGGTGTACCGTTCGTCACCAAACCACAGGCTTCCACACGGGGAATGCTACGCTCCTCCTCACATTTCAACCGTCTAGGGTGTGGAGGCTGGATGTCCGCCGCGGTACCCGTGGTCGCAGGCGTCGTCGCGTTCCTTGTGGCGGCGTTCTTGGCGCGCTACGCGGGCCGCATGCTCACCCGCCGCGGCACGTGGGCGCTTGTCGCCGGAGGCGTCGTGATCGTCTCGATCGCCACCGCGCTGGCCTGGTGGGGACTCTCGATCGGCAGTGACACCTGGTGGTGGATCGCCTTGGGTCTGGGGTTTGGCGGTCTCACCGGGCTGCGCTACGGACACGGCACGTTGCTGGACCTGCTCATCCGTCACCGTGACGCGGCTGACGGGGAGCGCAGGTGATCTCGATCCGGCCGCGCCGCTCATCGCGCAACCATTCAATGCCGGTCATCCGGCAGGCAGTGATCAAGGAGAAGGGCCTCGCGACCGACTGGGGCGGCCCCTACGGCGTCGACACCGGCGTGATGACGTCGGGCGGCAGCGACTGCTGGAGTTACTAGACGACTCCGGATATGCGTCACGGTACACGGCAGGGCCCGTCTCGATACGAGACGGGCCCTGCCGTTTCCCTTCCGCTCTCGGCGTCGGCACGGTAAACTACGAGATTCCGAGGCGGGCATGCGCCCGCTTCCGGTTTCCCGAAGGAGGTTCGATCCCGTGGAGCACGTTGTGCCGCTCGGCATGCCTGTCGACAGTCAGCTCGGCATGCATCAGGTCAAGATCGACGACACCACGCTGCGCGACGGCGAGCAGACCGCTGGTGTCGTGTTCGCGAACAAAGAGAAGGTCCGCATCGCGAAGCTGCTCGACGAGATCGGCATCGACCAGATCGAGGCCGGTATCCCCGCGATGGGCGGCGACGAGCGTGACGTGATCGAGGAGATCGCACACCTCGGCCTGCGCGCATCGGTGCTGGGCTGGAGTCGCGCGAACACGAACGACATCAAGATCACCCTCGAGACGGGCGTCGACGCGCTCGCCATCTCGCTGGCGACTTCCGACATCCACATCGAGACCAAGCTGCAGAAGGACCGTCCGTGGGTCCTGTCGACCATCCGCGAGGCCGTGGCCTTCGCCAAGGGTATGAACCCGGACGCGTACGTGTCGGTCAACGCCGAGGACGCGTCGCGGACCGAGCTGGGCTTCCTGGTCGAGTACGCCAAGGCCGCAAAGGAGGAGGGCGCCGACCGCCTCCGCTTCTGCGACACGATCGGGCTGATGGAGCCGT
>Ga0209540_10002881_pt1 | contig 11970 bp, 6 predicted proteins | sample BarGraIncu01121A_FD_184501 | JGI IMG/M metagenome (GOLD analysis project Ga0209540, IMG submission 184501) | Arctic peat soil microbial communities from Barrow, Alaska - Barrow Graham LP Incubations 011-21A (SPAdes) (version 2) | ecosystem: Environmental > Terrestrial > Soil > Wetlands > Peat... | reverse complement strand
TCAATACCTGCATTTTTGATAATAGCCTGAGCAGCTGCCGGACGGTTTCTGCTTTCATATACATGTGTGTTTGTGATGCTGCAATTCGGTCCATGTCCGTCAAAACCATTGTTAGCCTGGGTAGTAAAATTATTATCAGCATTGATATCATGCGTGGCTCTGTCCCACATGGATATCCAGAATATGCCGGGATTTTCCATGACGTTATTTGAGACTGAATAGCCACTTGATCCGCCATCGAAATATATTCCGCCCTGGTTATAATGTGTGATCTTATTTCCACCGTTCAGAATATAGTTACCTTTTATACTCGAACCAGGTTGATTTATAAGTATATATATCGCACCACCATCATCAAGGGTGCGCATGTGGTCGTGGATGAAATTATTTTGGATTGAATTCTTTTCTGAAGCACATATTGCATCTTTCCAGCCCCATCCAATACTAATTCCGGTATAATGAAGATTACAGATCTCATTATGTTCTATTAGCACGTTTCTGGTATAACCGCATAAAATTCCTACAGCCCCTAAATACCCTATCCCAACGTCATGAATGTAGTTATTGGAAATAATATTATCCGTGCATAATTCACGGGCATCAGCGGGATTGAAGTGATCATAATAATTTCCCCCTTCAGCACATGGGGCTTCCTGGATGCCATTTCCCGCAATATCTCTGAAGACATTTCCGATTACTACATTATTGTGTACACCTTTAAAAATATCCAGACCTGCAGCGCCCATCTGCCGGAAAATACAACGTTCAAATCTGAGACTAAAGGCATTTTGAATATAGACTCCTGCCGGTGTACGATGCGTCCTTTCATCCCTCCCGGTATAAATCATATTAGCCTGTGTCTGCATAAAACCTTTTGAAAACGGAGCGGTATAATTCGCATAGGCGAACCGTATCCCATAGAATTGTATATTGTGAACCATATTCTCCAGCCCGCTTCCGCAGATTCTCACAAGGGTTTCAACATTTGGTGCAATAATTTCAGCATCTGCCATATTCTCCCCGGGTCGCGGTTTATAGTACACATACCTGGTAGCAGTATCAATAGCGAACTCACCTCCTTCATCAATAAATGCAACATCATTGTAATATGCAAGCGGACCATAGTCATAAAAATGAACGGGGCCCGGCTGGGGGGCCCAGTTAGCATTCATGGTATCGACCATAGCTCTTACCGTTGTTTTCAGACTTCCATCAGTATTAAGAGGTACATATTGCCGCATCCATATCTTTCCTTTAATTATGGCCATTAAATTATGAGAACTTGCTCGTGACAATATGCTGTCAGGTCGTGATATTTGTGTGACTGTGTCCCTGGTTCCTGTCCAGACAATAATTTTACTGACAACCTGGGCCATTTGACACAGCTTATTATTTACATATAATTGCATAAAGCTTTTCGATCCTGTGCCTGCACGGTAAATATTCCTGCCTGAATCCCATAGGCTCCATCCAGTAATTTTCTCTCCTCCGCTTATAAGTGGTTCCTCTCCCGGATATGCCATATATTTGATATTGAAGCCGTTCGTCCCCGAATCTCTTTCATCAAAAGTGAAGGTAGAGTTGATAGTATAGGTCCCTCCTCTCAGATAAACAATAATATCACCGGTCATCTTGCTGTTGACAGTGCGGATCACATCGCGGGCTTTTGTGATAGTGAGGAAAGGCCGGCTCTCTGTTCCGGGGTTACTGTCACTACCCCCGGGAGAAACCCAATAGGTTGCCTGAATACCTGCAGCTTCTATTGATGCAATATCAATATTTGGCAATGCTAAACTAAAAAAAATCAGTACGATAAATCTTATTCTCATTGTTAACTCTCCTTTCTTAAAATTCATGAATTGTTTGATTTGTTATTTCCGGATTTATATTATAATTATGTTCTAAATTTTGGCAAAGAATCATTATTCAACATCGTATGTAAATTCACACGATGAATTTCACAAATCATTGCACCGATTGTGTTGGTATGGCGTGCGTTATTCATAGGAATGTTTAAAATTCTACTTTATAACATTGTCTTCAATTATTCCTTTATCATTGGGGCCAAGGTTATATGTGGTGTAAATATATATGCTGTTAGCTTCAATATTATCTGTAAATGATTTTGTATTGGAACCTATGCTAAAATCGGCTGAGCTGCATATTTTTACATCGGCTTTATCAGCATCTTCGGGCGTTACCTTATAGCGGTACAATTTTATATCACGTACCATATTGACAATTGTAAGTGTCATCCCGCAAATCTTCGAACTATCGGAATTAACCGCAAATATGGTGTAATTCCCATGTTGCGTTTTTAGGCCTAAAACGCTAATAGCTTTGTTATTACTTTTTGTTTCCAGAATATCCGATTTTTTAGCAGAAAACCTCGACAGCAAACCCTGTGTGTAATAAGTATTTGGGTGAGGCTTAATTTTGCTGAAAAGGGTGTTCCTTAAGGTATCGTAAGTATCTATCATTTGCCAGTCGCCATCAATGTCGCCACGGTTAATAAAGTTCCATCTGAGCATTCCGTCAACTCCCAGATTGAGCTCTTTGATTGTCCATGCCACCACTCCTATATTGTATCTGTAACTATGGCTTTGCTGCACTGGGTTTGCGATCCAGCCGCCAAATTCGCCCAGGAAAAATGGTTTCCCTTCCTTTCTTGCACTGTCAATCCAGTTTGCAAAGGCCGGAGCCGGTTGCGTTGTATTTACCTGGTACCTGTGCAACTCATACATGCCCAGCCGTTTGTCAGTTTTAACAGTGTCAACTCTGCAATAATCATCCGGACCAGCGAAAGGGATATGTATGCCTCTTACCTCCCTTACATAGTGAATTGCCTTATCCAGGCCCTCACTCCAGCTTGCCCCATATTTCCAGCTCCAGCCATCTGTCCCTTTAAAGCCACGTTCAGGTTCATTCCCGATATTGAGGCATTTGATACAGGTATAATGTTTTTTATTAACCAGTAAATCCACCATCGCGGCATAAGCCTGAGCCCAGGCATCAACGTCGACAGGGGAATGAATAACAACTGACTTTGCATCGGGGGGACAATTCCAGGGTGTATGGGCAAACTGTTCCGTTAAAAATACATCAACTTCATTTGACTCACACCAATCAAGGACACGGTAAAGGTTTTTCATTTCGTTACTTTCCCATGTATAAACACCGGCCTTTTCAGGACAGTACATGTGCTGTTCAATAATTAACCTGATAAAATCGATCCCAAGCCAGCTTGCATGATTAAGTATCTGGTTCCACTTTTCAACATCATTGTTTGGTGGCACAGCCCCCCAGGCACTGCCCGCGGCATAATCAAATGATTTCGAACCGGGCAGGTAACATGGGCCATCGATTACATGCCAGTTTTGTCCCAGCCCGAATGACATCTTCCTGATTACCTTGTTGTTATCAATATTTACAGATACTGAGAGCGGGGTTTTTGAATTCCTGCACCCGTTGAATTCTGTTAAAGCCAGTACAATCAGAATAGCTTGCATAATTATCCTGATATCAAATAAAAATCTCATTCCTTCAAATTAAAAGTAAAATATGATGTTCTATCCCTTCCTCCAGCGTATAAGCACAAGAGTACAGGCACCTTGGCTCATATTGATACACTCGTATTTACCGAAACCTGCCGGTATCAAACACGCCTGCCAGAGGTCAATCTCAGTTTCGAACTCAGGATGAGCCAGAGAGCGGATCTTAACCCGTTTCCCAACCGTAAGCGTGGGAATATGCATGAACTTCCCGAGGGTATCATATTCGGCCCGTTTTGTAAAATTAATACGCTCAATTTCAAAAGGCATTTCCTTCACAGTTTTGTAACGGTCAATTGAATATTCTTTTGTCCATTTGAAAACATCTGGCTGCCGTATGAACAAGTTATCTTTTACAAAAGCCTCTGTTCTCCATTTATCATTGCGAAAACCATGTTCAAGGTGCATATTCATGGGTTTAGCAGTCATGGTTTTTTTTATATCATCCCATGAAGGCCTCATGAAATCGTATGTAAAAAATGAATATTCTGTTCCGCAAGGACTGGCGCTGGTATCCATCTCAAGCACCATCTGGTTACCGCCGTGTCCGTGAGTTGTTCCGGGAGGTATCAGGAACAGGTCCCCAACATTACCTGGCCATATTTTAATAAATTCTTTCCAGTCAGGTATGGGTTCCTGTTTAGCCCACGATTCGCGGCATTTACGTTCCCATTCCTCAAGGTTGGCACCTTCCCTGAAGCCCATCATGGTATTGGCCCCTTCATAAGCCTCTGCTATATAGTAAGTTTCATAACGCCCGATAGCTTCGTTAAAGTGACGTTTTACATAGTCTGTATCCGGATGATTATGAACAGGCATGCTGCTTCGTTCCTGGGGTACCGGTTCAGGGAAATAGCCGTCATCAAGCCAGACATCATATGGGATCATGCCAGGAAGGTTTTTATTAATATATGGCCCCACAAATTTCTCAGCATGTTCCAGAAGGTTCATTACAGGCATGTTAATTAAAAAGTCTGTTCCTATATCAATAAGTATATTTAATTCGGGACCGGCAAGCTCGTTCCATGCATTGCATTCCAGACCATCAACTTTGAAGAGGTCTTTGTACCGATAGGCCCCCCATGGTCCGGGCTGGAATATCTTTACTTCCTTTACCGGATACTTTACCATTGTACTTAGGATATCATCAAATGCCGCTTTGGGTATAAGCTTCATCTGTTTAGTATCTGTAACATCGAGGTAGTAATACATATTTTTGAATGCATCCGGTTTATGATAATGCAAAAGGTAGAAGTCTGTATAATAATACTCCTTCCAATAGTAGTTTTTATCTGGTTCTTCCTGTCCAAATGGAACGAGTTTACCATCCCACATCTGCCAGAGCAGTTGCTGCTGGGTCATATCTGCAAAAATCATTATGTCGTATGAGTTAATCATTTCTGCTATTGTTGCGCCATATCCATAGGTAATAACAAGGTCACAATTTTTCGCTTCCTTCAACTTCTTTTTAAGCGCTTCAACTTTGGTTAAATCCAGAATATCCTGAATTTTGCCTTCTGTATTTGACCAGCCAAAGCCGGGATCGTCGGTCAGAAATGGTTTTTTATATGCTTCAATCTCAGCAGGAGATTTAAAGAGCTCTGAGAACTTTTCAATTGAAATACGAAGTCCTTCTATAATTGTCTGACGAGTCATGGTTTCGAGAATGGCATTCCAGTTCACCCCATACCAGCCGTCGATTGCGATCTTTACAGGTCCGCGTGTTTGTTTTTTTTGTGTCTTACAGATCTCTGTAATTTTACTGGAAATCTCCGTATTACCTGAAATTATTGAGTTCCGGGTTTCAGGCTTAACCTTTATTTTGTTTTCTGAATTCGTCCGATCTTCATAAAGTGGCATAGTAAAGAGTTTTAATGATTATTTCACTAATTTAGTAATACCACAAAAATTCTCATTTTGACTTTCCGAATGATTGTTAATCATATACGAAAAATATATGATCATTCAGATAAAATCTTCCAGGAAAAAGTGATTATCAGTTCCAGAAATCTGAAACACTAAACTTCCTGGAACTGTCTTCGAAATTCCATGGGTGTCATTTTTTTCTCTTTCTTAAAATAGCTTGAAAATGAAGTTACCCACAGGAATCCCATTGAATATGCTATTTCATTGACGGGCATTTTTGTCTGGACTAATTTCTGGCATATTATGTCCATTTTTACCCGCGTTATCTCCTGAAGAACAGATCTGTTGAGCATTTTCCGGAAACGCATTTCAAGTATTCGCCGGGAAAGTGTTGTTGCCGCTACAACATCATCAACTGTTATTTGTTTTTTATCAGCATTTTCTTTTATAAATTGTAAAGCCTTTAATATCTCATTATCCTTCACGGCAAAAATATCTGTTGACCGGCGTGTTACGACCCTATAATTTGTTCCAACCACATATTCACTTTCCTGTTTACCTTCCCTTAATAAAAGCCATATCGCTTTTGCCACTTCAAAACCTACAGTTTCAGATTCCTGGTCGATACTTGACATAGAAGGATCGTAAAGATCACATATAAACGTATCATTATCAACTCCTAAAATGGCGATTTCCTCAGGAATACGTATCTCTGCAGTTCTGGCTGCTTCTATTAAATGTGTCCCAAAATCATCGGAACACGCCATTATTGCAATTGGTACCGGAAGTGTTTTCATCCATTCGCTTACCCGAACCGGATTACTTTGCCATTCGTTGTTTAACAGAGCATCAAGTTCAAAGAATTTGAAATTCAGTGAAGTGACTGACTGTTTAAAAGAGGTTTTCCTGATTTTTGACCAGAAAATATTGTCGGTTCCATAGAAGGCAAAATTTTTATACCCCTTATCTATAAAGTGCTTGGCACCTAACTTTCCGATCAGGATATCATCGGCAATAATATTTATTGCATCGGGAACAAGGCTTTTTGAGGATGAAATAAAGATCGGGACACCAAGTGACCTTAATTCTAAAGATAAAAAATCAATATCTGTTACTATGCAGTCAGGGTGCCATGCCTTTAGCTTTTTTAAAAGATGTTGCTTTTCGTTTTTAGCCGTATAATAAGGAGCTTCGAGGAAGAAATCCCATGGAGATGAAAGGTGTGCATATTTAATAATCCCACGAATCAGCCCCCGATCATAATTTCCTGATTTGTCAATCAATAAAGCTACCCTGATCCGCTTCTTCTTCATGTAGTTTTTTTCTATCATTCAGCAAATCAAAGATAGTATTTTACTTTTCCGACATAGTTTGATAATATTAAAATAAATCCCGCAGTAACCTGCGGGATTACTAACCACCCTAACCAAACTAACCTGCTAACAACTATTTAATAACCAGGGTTTTGAGCCATTGGTTTTGTTAAATTGGCATTGATTACACTTTGTGGAATAGGAAATATAGTATCTCTCTGTGTTACAAATTGTCCTCCGTTAGGATTATAAAGCTGGGTCCTTTCAACAAATTTATGTGTTCTGAGAAGTGTAAACCTTCGATCCTCCTCATAAACAAGTTCTCTTGCACGTTCATCCAGAATAAAATCAATGTTTACCTGAGCAGCAGTAATAGGAGTAGCATGCGCTCTTGCGCGAATAATATTTATAGTGGCTGCAGCACCGGGACTATCTCCAAGCTTAAACTGAGCCTCCGCTTTAAGTAGGTAAGCATCGGCTGCACGCAGATAAACCTGGCAGTTGTACTGACAAGATACCTGAACTTCCATGGGGTCGGCATAATCATATTTCCGGCTGTAAGGAAATCTGTACCTGACAAGACTATTATCAGGATTGATCCAGTTCGCACTCCATCTGCACCAAATGGTATCTCCATAATTCATTCCGGGAGGTAAATCGTCGGCCCCGGGTAAATCACCACCTGTTATGCCGGCATTGTTTGTTGCGGCATTAGATAATATGAAATATTTGCGTATAGCATAATTTGAACCCCGGTCATCAGTTGGTTCGTAAAGGTCGACAAGAAATTTAGTAATACCCCATCTTGAACGTGCCCTTCCGCCCCTGTCAAGTGTTATTTTTAACGGCGTTACACCTCCAATTATGAAGACATCGTACCGGCTTTGTATATTACGCCTCATCCAGTTGCCAGTCGTACCACCAGTTAATCCTTTTGCATTCTGCATAACCCACAAAGCTTCAGTATTGCCCTCTTCACGATTGCTGTTGCCATCGTAAAACATATCCATGAAGGGAACTCCGGGCAGCGATTTTTTGACGCCATATCTGGCAGTAATCAGCTGATATGCAGGTTCATTTACCACTTTATTTGCATAAATCAGAGCACTGTCAGGTTTATTCAAAGTAAGATAAAGTTCTGCAAGGAATGTCTGAATGGCACCCTTGGATATTCTTCCCTGTTTGCTTGGTTCGGTGGTTACATATTGTTCAGCGAATAACAAGTCTGATCGCATCTGCGCTCTAACCTGGCCAACAGGAGTTCTTTCCCAGTCGCTCCTGATATTTGAACCATTAGATTCATTAAGATTAAGGGGCACATCTCCCCAGGCATAAGTAAGAAAGCGGTACGCCCAGGCTCTTATTGCCTTTGCCTCACCGATCACCCTGTTCTTATTATCATCCGCTGCCAAACCATTGCCTGTCCAATCAACAGAAGGGTTTTGTGCACGATTAATGATTGTATTCGAGGCATTTACGATCTGATACAGCCAGTTAAAGGTACCCCACAAATATGGTACACTTGGGTTTAGAGCTGCTCCAAATGATTCAGTGACAATAGTAAAATTAGAAGCATTGCTTCCGGGGCCCTGAATAAGATCAGTACCGACAAATCCTCCCTCACCATTGACACCAATTCCCTCAGCATAGTCTACATCCCTTACCGCCCTCCACGAGGAATATAACCCATTTAAAGCTGCTTCGAATCCTGCAAGGTTTTTGAATACCTGGTTAGCTGTTATAAGACTCGGTGTATTTTCATCAAGCAGGTTTTTTGAACATCCCGCAAATATGATCAGCAGGATGAATGATAATTTAATTATCTTTATTTTCATGACAATATATTTTAAAAGTTATAGTCCGATATTTAAACCAAAAGTAAATTCTTTCTGTAGAGGTGTTGTGTTTAAAGAACTAATGCCGGTATAATATACACCAGGGCTAACTTCTGGGTCCATACCCCCATATTTGGTAAAAGTCATTAGATTTCTTCCTGAAAAGTAAACTCTCAGTCTTTTCATTTTTATACGTTCAAGCCATTTTAATGGTAAATCGTACGATAAAGTAAGGTCTTTAAGCCTTGTAAAGCTGGCATCTTCATAAACCTGATAAGAATATGGTATCCTTGTCGATTCAAATGAAAGAGCCGGCATTGTATTCGATGGGTTTGTGGGTGTCCACCAGTCTTTTACAACATCATTAACCCTTACATCCTTACCTAGGTTATCCAGTCTGAACAAATTAGTTTTTGTTACACCCTGTACACCATAAAAGAAAACACTTACAGTGAAGCCTTTAAAGGAGAAAGCATTTGTAAGTCCCCATGTATACTTAGGGTCTTGTTGTCCGATAATCTTCTGATCATCAATTGGTTTTATCTGACCATCTCCATTAAGGTCTTTAAGCTTCGCATAACCGGCCTGATATCCGGGATAGGGAGTTTCTCCGGTTTGCCAGACACCGTCAAAAACAAAATCATAATTAACTCTGATGGGCTGCCCGATGAACCAATGATTACTTATATCGTCAGTTAGTTTACCATTTGCATCCTTGAACCCATAAAGGGCTACTATCTTATTCTTTACAAAAGAGATATTACCTTCGGTTGTCCATGTAAAACCAGATATGTTGATATTTTTAGAGTTAACGGATATCTCAAGTCCTTTATTATTTGTTTTACCGATATTCTGAGTTATGGTAGAAAATCCGCTAACAGGTGATATGGACCTGGCGAGCAGAAGGCCGGAAGTGTTGGCATCGTATAAATTTACGTCTCCCGTTATCCTGTCTTTAAGGATACCAAAGTCCAGACCGATATTTGTCGATGCAGTTGTTTCCCATCCGAGGTTGGCCTCTCCTAGTGTTGCAGGAAAATAGCCAGACAAATTCGTAGTACCGGCAAGGTAATCAAGAGGAGTTAACCTTGATATTGTAGTGTAAGGTGCAATCGCCTGGTTTCCGTTCTCACCCCATGAAGCCCTCAGTTTTAAGGTATTAAAGATATTTTTGATTGGAAAGAAACTTTCTTCGGCAACATTCCACCCTAAAGCTATTGAAGGAAAGGTACCATATTTTTTATTGGCTCCAAATGCCGAAAATCCGTCCTTCCTGACAGTAAAGGTTAATAGGTACCGATCAGCGTATGAATAATTAGCCCTGAACATCTCAGAGATCAGGTCAGACTTTGTATATGAAAGGGATGGAAACTTATACTTTGCCTGAGCAACACCGTAATAGGTCAGGATATCATTGGGAAATCCATATGCATCGATATGGAAATTATTTGTTGAGGCTTCCTCCATACTATAAAGGCCGGTAAGGAAAATATGATGTTTACCGAATTCACGGTCGTAACTAAGAATATTCTCAGCAGTTAAGGAGTAAGCCATGTTGCGATCCCCGAACATATTCCCCTGCGCTCCGATTCCATATACGGTGTTGACTCCCTGGTACTGGTAATGATTGTAATAATCAAATCTATAACCGGTATTAAACTTGTATTGGAGTCCTTTAATAAAAGGAAGATTAACGTTTATGTAGTTATTTGTAACAACCTGGTAGTTGTGGTCTGAGTCGTCATATAATAATGGTGTCAGAGGTCCGTTGTAAACATGGTCTTCAGGCCAGGGATAAACTGCAATAGTACCGTCGGGATTATAGGGCGTTGTTAAAGGATTCATCCAGAAAGCCTCAGCAAAAGTTGGTTTGCCTCCGCTCTGGTCTATATAGGCCAGTGTATTACGTGTTCCCAGAGTTAACCAGGGAGTCACTTTCCCTTCAACATTAATTCGGGTCGAAATTCTTTTGTAATTATCATTTATTGTCAATCCCTTTGTGTTAATGAGGTTACCTGAAATAAAATAACTCATATTCTTTGTTCCGCCCGAAGCTGACAGGTTATGGTTCTGGCTTGCCCCCTGTCTGATGCAAAGCTTATAATAGTCAACCCACGACTTGGCATTATAAACAGCTATCTCCGATGGGGTAATAAGAGAAGTTCCGTTTTCGTATTGTTTCTTTGCCTGGTAAAACTGTTCACCATTCATCAGTTTTGGAACATTTGTGTAATTCTGAACTGAATAAAACCCGTCGTATGCAATTAATGTTTTTCCTTCTTCACCTCCTTTAGTAGTTATAAGGATAACCCCATTAGAGCCTCTTGAACCATAAATAGCTGCAGAAGAAGCATCTTTAAGCACTTCAATTGATTTTATATCGTTGGGGTTGATATCGGTGAGACTCCCTGAGAAGGGAACTCCATCAACAACGATCAGGGGGTTTGTACTGGCAGTGATTGAATTTCTTCCCCGGATCATGATACTTTGATCGGATGGGTTAGCACCACCATTATTTTGATTAATAAACACTCCGGGAACAGCTCCCTGAAGAATCTGTGGTACATCGCTTACAGCAATTTTTTGCAGCTTATCCTGGGGCAGAGATGCCACAGTGCCGGTGATGTCGCTCTTTTTCTGCGTGCCATAACCAACAACCACAACTTCACCCAAACCCACTGCTTCATCTTCCATCGAAACAGAAAGAGTTGTTTTACCGGCTATTGCAACCGATTGCTGCTTCATGCCGATGAAAGTTATTGTAAGCGTTGTGGCATTAGCAGAGACTGATAACCGGAATTTCCCGTTAGCGTCGGTATTCGTACCGGTTGTTGTCCCCGGAATTGTTACTGAAGCGCCAACAATAGGTTGCCCCTTTGAGTCCGTTACAGCTCCGGTGATCTCCCTGGTCTGCTGTTGCGCCAGCAGAGAAATGAATGGAGCTGTCGCAAATGAGATAAGTATCATAAATGAACATAATCTCATGAGAAACTTGAATCTGTTCCTTAAAACCGGAACATCGATTTCGCTTTTTTTCATAGTCGTTCTGATTAGAGTTAAGTTAGATTTTGATTTCTTCAGATAGTTTCACTTAAAATTTACTTACATAAAATTACTAGTAGAGCAATGATTTTTATTCTGCATTCCCGAATAATTGTAAATCGTTTACGAAAAAATAAAATACCCTATTCAAAATTAAATCAACATCGCTGACATTGATACAAATATTTTAGCGTCTATTATAAAAATATTGCTGAAATTTATTAAGATTTTTATTGACGGAAACTGAGAATGTGGAAGGTGGAAGCTGATTCATTTTATTATGAATCATAAACTGCGTGAAAGATAAAATAATGAGCGGGAAGACCAAAGTCTAAAGTCTGAAGGATTTTAGCTGATTATTAG
>Ga0209540_10002880_pt1 | contig 11970 bp, 12 predicted proteins | sample BarGraIncu01121A_FD_184501 | JGI IMG/M metagenome (GOLD analysis project Ga0209540, IMG submission 184501) | Arctic peat soil microbial communities from Barrow, Alaska - Barrow Graham LP Incubations 011-21A (SPAdes) (version 2) | ecosystem: Environmental > Terrestrial > Soil > Wetlands > Peat... | reverse complement strand
GTTCGCGGGCAAACCAGCGGCCGACGCCTTTGCGCTGGCGATCCATGTAGGGCAACAGCATCAGCGCCGTCACGAGCAAACCGGGCACCACCACACCGCCCCAGAACTGGCCGCGCTTGAACGGCTGCAAACGTTCTACCAGTCCACCGGACGGCGCGTGTCGCTGCTCGCCGCCGTGTCGGAGTATGCAGAAGCTTCCGAAAAGTTGAACGGGCACACAATGGGGGAAGCGGTTGAAGGCTTCCAGCGCAACGTTGCCAGCGTGAAGCGGAAGGACATCAAAGAAGCCGTCGAGGAATTTATTGAGACACGCAGGCTACTGACCGAAGCCAAAGCCGGGAAGCGGGCGCAGTTGTCCAAGCATTACGTGCGCCTTCTGTCTTTGTGGCTGCGGTGGTTCGCCAAGGCGTTCCCGGCCACTGCGGTTTGCGATTTGAGCAAGGAGCATTTGAACATTTGGATGCGAAAATTTAGCGAGCAGTCTGCTGTTTCCAAAAACCACTACCGGGGCGTCGTCAAAATGTTTTTGCGATGGGCTGTGAAGAATGATTTTCTTTCGCCGACACACCGGCTGTTCGAGGCGGACGGCATGGCCACCGAAAAAGCAAGCACGGAGGACACCGAATTCTACCGCCCGAAGGAACTGCGCGCCCTGCTCGAAGGCGCGAGCGCAAACCCGGAGTTCAAGGAGCTTCTGCCTGTGATTGCCTTGGGCGGACTGGCCGGGTTGCGGCTGCAAGAAGCGTTGCGGCTGGATTGGCGTGAGGTGTTCGGAATTGCTGGCCACATCGAAGTCAGCACGGCCAAGAGCAAAACCCGGCAGCGCCGGTTGGTGGAAATTTGTCCGGCGCTGGCAGCGTGGCTTGAACCGTTCCGCGAATTTTCAGGCGCGGTATTTGCCAAGAGCCTCGAAACCTTCCACCAAAGTTTCGCCGCCCTGCGCGAGTCGCTCGAAATTCCCGCCCGGAGAAATGGACTGCGCCACGCCTTTTGCACCTATCACTTTGCCGAGCACCAGAACGAAAACCAGACCGCGCAGCAAGCGGGAAACTCGCCCGCGATGATTCACGCGCACTATAAAGGACTGGCCACGAAAGCCGAGGCGGAAAAATGGTTCAAAGTTTTACCGCCGAAGTCTGCCAAAAATGTGATTCGACTACCCGCCGCAGCCAATGTTTGAAGCACAACGAAAACGAACGATGAAAATTATCTGCCCAAATAAAAACGACCCCGCTTGGAAAACGCTGGTTCAAGCCATCGGCGAAGACCGCTCTTACCTGGCTTTCTTCCGCAACCGGGATGTGATTCCCGACGTGGTAACGGCGCGGGCGCTCCTGTTCGGAAAATCACCAACGCTGCCCGCACCTGAACCAGAGACAAAACCCGCTGCCGCTCCGTCGCCAGCACCCAAACTCGCTCCCGAACAAACCTTGGCCAAATCCAAAAAACCGAAGGCGACCGTGCCGAAAGCCGCAATTCAATTTCGCCGGGCGGGTGTGCCCAAGATCAAGGCCGAAAATTTTGCAACGCTCGCGGCGGCAACCACGCTCGCGCGCACGCCTGCACGCTCGACGCGTGATATGTAAATGAAGAATGGCATCACCATCCAGTATGACACGGAGAAGCTCAAAAAACAGTATCCCATCATCTGCGCATCCCGGTTGGAGGCGTTAAAAAAAGTCATCAGCGACGCCTACGTTGACACCATAGGATTGAGCCTTGCCGACCCGGATGAATTGTGGAGTTTCGCTCTTGGAAACATCGAACTAATCGAGCCGTTGACAGAAAAGGAAAAGGCAAAAGCGAAAGTCATTGCTGACCGCCTCCGGCAACTTGACCCGCAATTCCCGGTGACGCCGGAATCAAAAACCGCGCTTGGAACACCAACGCTGCGTGAGACAGTTCAAAGTCTTGCAAATCGCATTGAGGACGACGCTGTGCTTGCCAAGCATCTCACCACATTGCTCAAAATCTACAAGCGCGGGTCACTGACTGAAACTGATTACAATGACAACCGAGCCGATAGCGTCAAGACAACCCGAATCCTGATTGAGCGTTGGATTCAAATGCCGCTGGGCGAGAAGTGGGTGATTGCAAGTCTTTGCTTTTTTAGTGACTTGGCAATGGCGAAGTTGGTTTATTACATGGCAAATAATAAAACCAAATGGTTGCCGGAGACACGCCTGAACAAAGAGCCGGAACGAATCAGAAAATTGTATGAGAGTTTAGGCTTAATCCCGGCGAAACCGCGAGTCATCAAAGACATTGATTTCAAGGGTGGGAAAGTTCATTGGACTTTTTTCAAGAAAAGAATTCATAGTGGAGCTTGAGAAAATCGGAAAGCGTTTCGATTTGTTTTTTTCCGAAAAAGCATGGGCGCATTTGGGCAAAGTCATGCCCATATGAGCGAGAACATAGTTCAATCAGCACCGGCGAGCGAGGAAGCGTTCCTCGACGAAAAACAAATCTTGGCGCGGATACCGATTTCGCGCCGAACTTTAGGAAACTGGAAATCCAAAGGTTTTCCCCACATAAAAATTGGGCGGCGTTGTCTGTATTCATGGTCTAACTGCCAACAATTTTTGCTGCGTCAACAACGCGGGACGGAGCAATGAGCGCGGGTGAACATCTTCGCGCCGCGATGTGCGCCGCCGGACTCGACTATGCTGGGCCGATTCACGCGGACGGCAAACTGCATCGCATCAAAGTTGAGGGCGACAAGGCTCGCAATAGCTGGTTCGTGCTTCATGCCAGCTCTCCTGCCGCCGGTGCGTTCGGCTGTTGGAAGCGTGGCTTCAAAGAAATTTGGTGCGACCGCAGCCGTAACCTGTCCCAAGCTGAATGGATCGAGGTTCGCCACCGTTGGCAAGAGGCCGAGCGCGAACGGGAACAGGCCGAGACGGAACGGCACGCGCAGGCGCGGAAAACGGCGGCATGGATTCTCACCCGCGCCCAGCCGGTGCAGTCTCACCCCTACTTGGAACACAAGGGCGTGAAGCATTGCGGCGACGTGTGCGAATATCGCGGCGCATTGGCGTTGCCGTTGCGCGATGCCAGCGGCGAATTGCACAGTTTGCAATTCATCGGCGCGGATGGCGAGAAACGATTTCTGACTGGCGGAAAAATCGCCGGTTGTTTTTACACCATTTCCGACCAGCCGGAAGGGGCGCTGGTAATTTGCGAAGGCTACGCGACCGGCGCGAGCGTCCACGAAGCAACGGGCTTCGCCGTTGTGTGCGCGATGAACTGCGGAAATCTTTTGGCCGTCTCAAAAGCACTGCGCGAAAAATTTCCAGTGCGCGAAATCATTCTTGCGGCGGACAATGACACATTCACGGTCAACGAAAAAACGGGGGAGCCGTGGAATCCTGGCGTTGAGTCGGCGACGGAAGCTGCCAAATCCATCCACGCAAAACTCGCCGTGCCGCAATTCAAGGATATTTCTACAAAGCCAACGGACTTTAACGACCTTCACCAACTACAAGGAGCAAACACCGTGAAAACTCAAATTGATTCAGCTCTTCCGCCTATTGACATTGATTGGCCAGAACCGAAACCGCTGCCCGCAGACTTGCCCGCCGTGCCGCCGTTCAATTTCGCCTGTCTGCCGGACACGTTTCGCATTTGGATTGAGGACATCGCCGAACGGATGCAATGCCCGCCGGACTTTCCCGCCGTTGGAGCGATGATTGCGCTCGGTTCGCTGGTTGGATGCAAAATAGGCATCAGACCCAAACGGTATGATGATTGGTTGGTGATTCCAAACCTGTGGGGTTGTGTTGTCGGGCGTCCGGGTTTGATGAAAACACCCGCGTTGGAGCAACCGCTGTTGCCATTACGCCGTCTCGTGAACAAAGCGTTGGAGAGTTACACGGCAAAAATGCGGGAACACGAGGTCAACTCCATGCTCAAGTCGCAAGGGGAAAAACTCGCGGAGAAGAAAATCGCCGGGCATTTGAAAAAGGGTGATCAACAAGCCGCCCGCGCTGAAGCCGAGGCCATCGTGAACAAGGAAAACGATGAACCTGTCTGCCGGCGATACGAAACGAACGATCCAACGATAGAAAAACTCGGCGTGCTGTTGGCCGAGAATCCAATGGGCTTGCTTTTGTTCCGTGACGAACTCATTGGTTTTCTTCGTGGACTCGATAAGGAGGGGCACGAAAGCGACCGGGCAATCTATCTGGAAATGTGGAACGGGACAGGGAGCTTCACTTCCGACCGTATCCAACGCGGCACCGTCAGGACGCCTGCCATTCTCTCCATCCTTGGCGGGATTCAGCCGGATTTGCTCATGGCCTATATTCGTGAAGCGGTGCGCGGAGGTCAGGGAGCAGATGGGTTGCTTCAACGAATCCAACTGTTCGTCTGGCCGGACATTTCGAGAGAATGGCATCATGTTGACCGCTGGCCGAACACGGAAGCCAAAGATAAGGCATTCGACGTGTTCAAGTATCTCGACAGCTTGACTGCGGAAGCCGTCGGCGCGGACACGTCGAATGGCATCCCTTTTTTGCGTTTCACCCATGACGCTCAAGAGCGATTCGACCTTTGGCGCGCAGAGTTGGAAAAAACGCTTCGCAGTGACATCGAGCATCCGGCATTTGAGGCGCATTTGTCGAAATATCGGAAACTCGTTCCTGCTCTCGCCCTGCTCATTCACTTGGCAAACCGCAAAACCGGCGCGGTCTCTTTAGCCGCACTGGACAAGGCATTTCTATGGGCGACGTATCTTGAAGCCCATGCCCGGCGCATCTACTCCGCTGTGTTGCGCCCCGACACGGCAGCGGCCCGCGAGATGGCAAAACACTTGCAACGTAGAGAACTGCCGGAGCGGTTTTCGCTGCGCGAAACGTATCGGAAGGGCTGGGCTGGATTGAGCTGCAAAGAGGACGCGGAAGCCGCGACCGAAATTCTCTGTGATCTGGGTTGGATTCGCGCGGTTGCTGATGCTGGCCGAAGCACCGGCAGACCCGCCAGCCCGACGTTTGAGACCAATCCGAAAATTCCAAACTCTCCCCGGAGCGAACTGACAGAACTGCCAAAACCCACTTCTGGCAGTTGTGTCAGTGAGGCTCACCCGGTAGTTAAAAAATTTACGGCGCAGACTGAGGCAGCATCCGAGCCGGACAAACTTGCCGAAGTCGCTCTTGAATTATGACCACGACTGAACTTTACCAAGAAGCTGTCCGGCGTGGCCTGCGACTTGAACCTCGCGGGAACAAACTCGCCGTCATTCCCGGCGACCGCGTGCCGCCCGACTTCGCCAACGCGCTCCGCCAGCACAAACGGGAAATTTTGTCTCTCCTTGAAGAGCAAGCCGCCGGACTTGCTCCTGATTGCGCTCCGTGGCTTTACGTCGCCAAGCAAATCTTGGCTGGTGAGTTTGAAAAAGCGGACAGTTCCACCGTTGCCAGTGTCACAATTGGTCTGCGTTCAATTCCACATCCGCTGTTCGTGCGAGCGTTGGCGTGGTTAAAAACTCAAAAGCCGCCCAAGCGGTGAGGGCCGGAAGCCGGAATTAAAATGAACACCGCGAAGCAAGCCAGTCTGTTTGACGCGGAGTTTCCGCGTTCCCTTGAGGTTCAAGGCCCGGCCTTAATCCCCCTGCTGGCCGACTTGCGCCGACGCTGAGCAATCGTCCTGGGCGTGGCCGTTGTGGACGTGTCCGGCTGGCGTCTTTCCTTGGACTGGCCGAACCAGCCGAAACCGAGATTTTGATTAAACGGCGTTCAAACCGGCTGAATTTTCGCTCCACGTTGCCCGCTGGCGATTCTTTCCGCTGCCCGCCTTGTCCTGATATGGGGGATCAAACAGCCGCCTCAATTTTGCCAGCGTTTGAAATTTTTATGAGTGGCACGATGAAACAGCCAATCATTCGCCCCGGCCAGAGTCGGTGATTATGTGGTTCTTGTCGGGGGATACAACTGCAACATCGGGCTTCCGTAAATCTCGTAAATTTCGTGCGCCGCTAATGCCGGGAGTCCCGGATTCGCCACCAGTTCCGCCGCGTATTTCGCCTGGCAGTCCGACGCCTCGTCCTTCAACTCCTGTTGCTGCTCCTGCGTCAGCCGTGGTGCTTTCGGCTTCAACACTCTTTTGTTCTGTTGGAATGCTTTCATGCTTTTCCGGCAGTATCCTAATTTGAATTTCCAACCCTTAATACCAATACCATCTGCCATTTTGTAAGTGCCAGCCTGCTTGTTGAACCTGTAGGCTCTGTTGAATGACGTTGATCTGCTGCGGTGGTTTTGTGGCATTAATCATCATCGCATCTGCTTTCTGCTTGTCTGCCTCCGCCTGTTGTTGTGCGGCCCAAGCTGCCTGCTGTGCGGCATCAGCCTTTTGTTTTTCAATCGCCAGTTTTGCGTCAGCCATGCGTTTTGCTTCCTCTGCTTGGTAGTCCAGCGTAGCTTGAGCGCGTTCGGCCTGTGACTTGGCTGCCCACGCCGCATCCGTTTGCTGTTGCTTGGACTTTGCCGCCGCAGCATCAATCCCAAGATATTGCAGGATGAGCGGATGAACATTATCCACGTCCACAGTTAAGGATGTTTGGTTTTCTGGTCTGAAAACTAACCGGCGTCCGGTGATGAAGGCAAATACCGCGTTGGTTGCCAGTATTTCGCCACGCGCGCCGACAACTTTTGGGAAGAAATATATTTTCCCATCGAATGTCGGTTGCGGAACGGATTCGAGGTATTTCTTTCGTTCGTCAGCCACGCGGTTTTGTTCAGCCAGCGCATAGGCTTGGATTTTCTCGTTCGCCGCCGACAGTTCACCCGCGCCTTTGTTTAGATCGTTCGACAGTTGGGAGACCTTGTTTTCAAGACCGGCGATAGATTCCTTGCCGGATTCAACTACGTCAGCGAGTTCGGCCAGTTTCGCTTTGTTCGCCTTCGACTCGGCCTGCCACTGGTTACGAAGGTTAGCGTTTTGGCTGGCAGAATGGACGGAAAAGATGACTGCGCCAACCGTGGCAAAGGCGAGAACGCACGTTGTTAAGACGAAGATTTGTTTCATAACTTTTCGATTGTTTGAACGACGCGATGGAAAGGTGCTGGAAAGTGCGCTCGGACACCTTTCGTGAGAAGGATTTTACAACTCCAAATGAGGAATGCAAGCCTTTTCACGATCCGTTGCGACGTTCACTAATCCGCCTCTTGCACGATGTAATGTGTCGTGCCACTTAACAAGAAAGAACATGCGAGATTGAAAGCGTTTGGCGCGAACGTGCGCCGCGAGCGTTGTGCCAAAGATTTGACGCAAGACAAGCTGGCGGAACTGGCCAGCATCAGCACGCGAAATTTACAAAAGGTCGAAGCCGGTCAGCTAAATATCCTTTTGACCACCACAATCAGAATCCAACTTGCCTTGCGCTGTTCTTGGAAACGATTGATGCCATCCGCCGCCGCCGTGGAAAAAGTCTCGTCGCTACGCTAAATTCGATTGGCCGCACGCGGGGAGAAATTTCAGTTCGCGCTGCTCAATAATTACGGGCGCGCAACCAGAGACGATTTTCTCTTGGCGAATGTCATCGCCCGCGCACGATGCCGGTCGCTCTCGACCGCTGACGCGGCGAGCCGCACGCCTTTACTGGTTTGTCCGCACGTCACCCCCGGCGTGCGGACGCTTGCACTCGTGCGCGGATAACGTCGCACCACGTTTGATCGTCACCGCGCCAATCCACACGGCCACGACGTTCAACGGTTTCTGGGCGCACGAGTGCCCGGCATGAAACCTCGTCGCTGCGCGACTCGACGGGAAAACGGGCGCTCCGCGCCCCTCGAATGGCAGAAAGTCGGTGTTCGAAACGAAACCCGGCCGCACCGAGCCGATCCTGGCGCCGCGCAAGTCCCGGCACGGTTTGGCCCGCGCACGGCCTGACTCTCCAACTTTCCGACCGCTCCACTCCGCTACACGAACCGCTTTGCAGGCGACGCGGACGTTCCACTGCGTTCCGACGGATCGGAAATTGCCGAGACAGGCGGGAAGAGCGTGCGCTGCCCAGGTTGAAAAGTCGTGAGCGCGGCCAGCTTTCGTTTCGCTGCGCTACGCGAAACAGTCCGCCCTCACTTTGCGCTACAAGATATGATTGACACCTTGCCGCCATGCTCCACATGGCCGGTAAGGAGTCAAGGCAGGCGGCTTCGCGCTGGCGCGACTGTGCCGGGGGAATTGTGCCGCGTAAATTCAACCTGGCTCTGCGGACGGCTGGCATGAAGGATGCAACCCGGTAGCCACACAAGGGCTGTTATCTGCAAAGCCGCCCCAATGCCGTATCCCGCTAGCGCGTGAACCCTCGGCATTGAGTCCCCGCCGTCTCTCCGCGCGACAACGCGACCGCCGGCCCGGTTCATTGAAGATAACAGCGTCTTGTGTGGCCACCGGCTGCGGCGCTGTCACGCTGACTGCTTTCCGCCGTGCCCCGGCGGCACGCGACCCCCGCCGCGTGGCAGTCACCGCGCCAGCTTGCAGGCATCCTGCACGCCAGCCGTCCGCTGCCGCCGTTCAAAAAATTGGCGCGGGGATGTTTCAAGAGTGAAATTTCTTTGAGCGGATTTGCTGCTCATTTCCCGAATATGAGATCGAATATGAGAAGGATGATAATTATCCAAAACAAAAGGCAAAACGCTAAAAATGGTAATACTAAAACTGGTTTCAGTCGTTCTGATGTTGAAGGCTCAATTTTTTGAACAAAAATAGTATCATCGTAATCTTCTGTTCCTCTATCAACCTGCTTCAAAAGTTCTGCGTAGGCTTTTGCCTCGCCTTCTTTGAAGTTAAATCTGAACGAGTATAATTCTTCGACTTCTTCGCGCCTACAAAACACATGGTCGTGGCTTGCCAAATCGTCAGGTTTTCTTCCAAAATCAATTAGTAATGATCGGTCTTCCTTCCAGTCAGATGACATTTTGATTTGCCCTTTGTCATCGCGTGGAAATACAGCCGGTAAGTAGGCAAATTCAGAATTTGGCGAATTGAACTTCCAGAATAGTCCAAGCTCTTTGCGAATTTTGGTAACTTCACAAAGCACTGCGTTTTTCTTTGAGCTTGTTACTTTCCAATGCGTAAAGCTGTCTGGCCATATTTTCTCAAGCATATTCTTTTAGATGGAAATAGTTTTCCCAAAAGAGCGACAACCCGCCAACACGGGACGTGAACCGCGACAGCGGAACGGCAAGCGCCAACGGTGGTTGGCTCCGGCGACTTAGACGGCAAAATCATCTGCGAATCTTTGTAACGTAATACGCCATAACTCCTGGAAGCATCAGAGCCATGAATGCCAACCCTGGGGCAGCGAAAAAAAGCGCTCCAAGCCAGTGCCAGCCCCAAACATTCTTCGCTCCGAAAAACGAACCAATGGTCAAAGGTAACGAAAATCGAAACCAAAATACCGCGAAGACTGCTGCGATAGCCCAACCTGCTCCGCAATGGTGGCGAATGCCAATGAAGCCAGCGTAAATCTGGGCCAAGCCGTAAAGCATCATAATGACCATAAAGATGCAACCCCAACTTGCGCCGGAATCAGTGTCCTTGGATTCTGGCTTCGGCAACGCCAACTCAATTTTCTCCCCACAATGCGGACAATCAATCATTTCGCCTACGCCGTGTTCTGGAAATTCAATTGGTCCATCGCAAAACGGACAGAGCGTTTTGATGTATTGCTGCGCGTTCATAATCAGTCCTGTTGTGGCTGCTGCGGAATTTTTGCCAGCAGTTCATTGATCTTGATACACTGCGAAAATTCCTCGTAAAACTCGTCGGTGATACCTTCGTGTTCCAGTTGTTGAATCCGCTCCAAACTGGCTGCGCGCCTTTCCTGCTGATTCAGTTTCGGATTGTTCAATGTCTTCCAGAAACCTGGTAACAGGGCGTATGCGTTTTTGAGCGCTGGCTCGAATGTATCGAAAACTTCGGTATCTGGCGCGCAGATGGATGCCAAGCGCGCGACAAATGCGTCGTAGCTTTTGATTTCATCGCACGCCGTGCGAATCTCCGGCAGCACGTCAAAGTTGAACTCCTTGGAATGCGACGGGATGCTCCAGTGTGGATTTTCTTTGGAGCGTTTATGGAAAATTTCCGCCGCTACGAGGAAACCCGCCAGCGACAATTCCCAAGTCTTATACGCTTGCAGATGGGTGAACTTGAGCAAACCGTAATCCCGCAGCACATGCGCTGCAAACCGGGTGTTCGTGAAGCAGCGCGTCACGCCAGTTCGCGTTTTCTTGAAATCCAGATACGTCAACTGCGGGCGCACTTTCCCGATAAATTGCTGGATGATTTCCAACACGCGAAACCGATTCCGGTGGTAGAGCAGCAGAAACAACAACAGCGGCGACTGCAATTGGATCGGCGCTGTGCCTGCGCCCTGATCCTTCGTTAATGGCGGCGCGGCGATAATGAGTTTGTCGGTGTCCGCAAAAATCTGACTTTGGGTATAAGTCTCGAAATCCACGATGTCTTCTGCGGTCTGGCGTTCGTGTTTGAGTTCGTCGAGCACCAGTGAGAGCAATGCGACCTTGAGATCGAGCGTCGGCTTGCCACCGAAATTTTCTGCCACGACCAAACGGTCAATCAGGGCTTCAATAGCAGTACGGCCTTTCATATCACCATCCACACAAACTATGCGAAGTTCACATAAAGAAAGCGCCCGTTTCCTCTAAAAGTCAAGTATGCGGATTCCGCATATTTGATGAAAAAGACCGGCCAGTTGGCACAAAGAAATTTGATCGGCGAGCGTGTCCGCAAAGCGCGGCTGGCGTGCAAGCCGCCTGTCACGCAGGATGATTTGGTCGGGCGGTTGGCGGCGCGGGGCATCACGATTGACCAGACAGCCGTTTCACGGATCGAAAACCAGACGCGGTATTTGATGGATTACGAGATCGCAGCCATTGCGCGTAGTCTGAAAGTTTCCGTGGGCTGGCTTTTTGGCGAAACAGAAAACCGCCATTAAATCGGGTGAAAGTGGTAAAATTGGAACCCGGTTACGCGATAGTTGCGTCAACAGTTTTAGTTCGTCACGCACATCCCACATGATTGATTTGCCTTTTGCAAATTTCTTACCCGAACGATTCGGCGGAAAATTGTTCGTTCTTTTCACAGAAAGCCTCCCTGAAACTTCGATTTATATCTCACCAACACGAACGTCGTTTCCGTTCACTCACGCCGCCGCCCCAAATACCCTACCGCCGTCAGGTCAAGCCGGCGCGGGTGCCGGTAGCGCCGCTTGTGGTGTCAGATCGTCCAGTCCTCGACCGGCCCGCCCGTCTCTTGTGGTGTCCGGTCGTAGCGCCCGCAGGTCAAAAGCTCGAATAACGACACCAGCTTGCCCGGCGAAAAGGTCATTCGATGAAGCACGTAGGCAAGGCGGCAGACGGCTGGCGACGGTTGCTCCTTGAATCCGAGAGCGAATTTATGAATGCCCAGCAAAGCTGAAGTCATATCATCGTTGTAAAACGCCCGCAATTTCTGGATTTGCTCGAATGAAACCGATTTTGGAAGTCGCGCGAGGTCATGTGGCGTCAGGGACACGCGAGAAACATCGCTTTACATATATTTTGACGCAACTTTTTTCTCCGGCAGGATTTTCCCGGACACTCGCCACGATGCCCGCCTTGCGTCGCGTGGCTTCGCAGGGCGCACGTTTGACTGGCTGGACGGGCTGACACAGCCCCGACACAGAATCCGGCCATGACACAGTGCTGACACAGCCCCAAACCCTGACACAGCCCGACACGCTTTTTTCTACTGCTAGTTGCCCACAGACGCGAAATAATGCTTGCAATCATGCGGGTAATGCCGTAGTTTCACTAGCAGGTAAGTATTGAGAAAGGCAATTATGAGCAATGACGAAAACAGTCAAATGTATGATGCGCGAACATGCGTATTGCCTGTATCGCGACAAACTGCCGGATCATCCGTTGACACTGGAAAATTGGGTGTTGGCTGAAAAGGACCTGGTGGCAACGA
>Ga0209540_10002879_pt1 | contig 11971 bp, 13 predicted proteins | sample BarGraIncu01121A_FD_184501 | JGI IMG/M metagenome (GOLD analysis project Ga0209540, IMG submission 184501) | Arctic peat soil microbial communities from Barrow, Alaska - Barrow Graham LP Incubations 011-21A (SPAdes) (version 2) | ecosystem: Environmental > Terrestrial > Soil > Wetlands > Peat... | reverse complement strand
AGAACGGTAACATTTTTATCGGCATTATTACAATATTTTTTATTTATGCTACCAATGTTATAGCATTGGTATTTTTTTATTATATTTGTCCCGGAATAATTTTTCAAAATAATGAGAATAAATACAAACATACGATACGGATTAAGAACAATCATGGAAATTGCTAACTCAACTGAACCAAATGGGGTATTGCAAAAAGATATTTCTAAAAATCAAAATATTTCGCTGAAATACTTAGACAGTATTATTTCGTCCTTAAAATTAAAGGGATTGATTGTCAATATTAAAGGTAAAGGCAGCGGATACAGATTAACCCGTCCCCCCAATGAAATTACCATGTGGGATGTTTATACAACTTTTGAACCAATAATAGTAGTTGATTGCATTAACAATAAAGACGTTTGTAACAGATCGGGAGACTGTAAAGCAAAAGACTATTGGTGTGAATTTAAACAAGAATTTAGAGAGATATTATTAAAAAAGAATCTCGCCCAAATAATACAAGAAACAATTAAAAAAAACGAAAATGATTAAAGCACAATTATCAAAATATCTTATGTGGCTTTTAGTGAGCATGATGTTCTCAACTGTCAGTTTTGTAAATGCTCAGAGTCTAAAAATAAATCCGGCGAGTTCTACCATAACTATTTATGGAACCTCAAACCTTCACGACTGGGAAACTAAGGTGGGGCAAATCAATGGAGAATTTGTTGTAAACAGTTCTAAACAGATTCAATCATTAGTTGTCAAAATCCCTGTAAGCTCATTAAAGAGTGGGGAAAAGTTAATGGATAAAAAAACATATGAAGCATTTGACACAGACAAAAATCCTACAATTATTTTTCAGATTACGGAACCGATTACACCACTGATAACCGATAACAAAGATGTTCAGGTAACATTAACCGGAAATCTAAGTATAGCCAGTGTTTCAAAAAAAATCAGCTTTAAATCTACCGGAAAAATTACAAATACCGGGGCTTACCAATTTATAGCGAGTGTTCCACTTAAAATGACCGATTTCAAAATTAAGCCTCCTACAGCATTATTAGGGACGGTAAAAGCCGGAGATGCGATTACTCTTAAATTCGATGTCACAATTTTAGCACAGAATATGCTTTAAACAAATTAAAACGATAAAGCCAAAACAAATAAATCAACAAAACATGAACAAAACAATTATTACAGTCATTGCTGCTTTCTTTATTAGTAGCAGCCTTGGAATAGCACAGAATCGTCCTTACGACAAAAATGGACTCAATGTATTTGAGAATCCCAAAGTAGACCCCGTAAAATTCGATAAATTAAAATTAAACATTGGCGGGAGTTTTACACAATCGTACCAAAGCCTTTCTCAAAGTAACACAGCTGATCCAAAGCTCGCAGGCACTCCTGCTGTTGATCAAAACAAGTTAGTTGCAATCGTACCAGGTTTTAACACAGCTAATGCGAACCTTTATCTGGACGTTATGTTAGGTGAAGGTATTTATCTTAATATGGCTCTCTATCTTTCCGCTCGTCACCACAATGAAACATGGGTAAAAGGTGGATATATTCAGTTTGATAAACTTCCGTTTATTCACAGTGCATTCTTAGATAACCTTATGAAATATTCTACTATAAAAGTAGGTCACATGGAAGTTAACTATGGCGATGCCCACTTCCGCAGATCTGATAATGGGAATTCTATATATAATCCTTTTGTAGAAAACTACATCATGGATGGTTTTGCAACTGAAATTGGTGCAGAAGTTGACGTTCAACACAATGGTTTCATTGGAGTTGCCGGAATCACAAATGGTGAAATCAAGGGCGACATTGCAGAAGTAGCTGCTGTTGCAGGTGCGAGTAATGGAAAACATCACCCGGCATTTATTGGTAAAATAGGTTATGACAAACAATTTAACAAAAACATTCGTTTGCGCGTAACCGGTTCCGGTTATTACACTGCTGGTTCTGTCAGCAACACATTGTATGGAGGCGACCGTGGTGGTTCTCATTATTTTGGGGTGATGGATAATGCATTAAGTACAACAGCTGCTTTCTCCGGTCGTTTCAACCCCGGATTCAGCGACAAAGTTGGTTCATTAATGGGTAACATATTCTTGAAAGCCGGTGGTTTGGAGTGGTTTACTACAATTGAAAAATCAAGGGGCCGTAGTCGTACCGAACTTGTTGACCGCACTGCCAGCCAGTTTGCAACTGATTTAGTTTACCGTTTTGGCAAAACCGAAAACTTCTGGTTAGGAGCACGTTACAATGTGGTTTCAAGCACTATAAGCCAGACAGATGTAAAACTTAACAGGATTGCATTAAGTGGTGGTTGGTTTGTTACCAAAAACATCATGGCAAAAGCAGAATATGTTAATCAGAATTATAAAGATTTCCCAAGCACAGATATCCGCAGTGGGGGAAATTTCAAAGGAGTCGTTTTTGAAGCCGTTGTCGGATTTTAATTAGCGTAATATTTTCTATAAAAGAACTTACCTTTAGGGTATGAAAAGATTACCTGGAATAATACTTCTGATTTTGATTGCTTCCCAATCATTATCTTCCCAAACAATAGTTTCATTCGACCTTCAGAAAAACTCTTCTCTAACCATTTATGGATCTACAAATCTATTATCGTTTAAGCTATTTATAAATGGAGAAAAGCTTCCAAGACAAAACTTTACAATCACTGCTACACAAAATCGAGACAGAACAATTTTAAGTGAAAACCTACTTTCTATAGATGTTAAAGATTTTACATCGGACAATAAAATGGCTTTAAGAGATTTTTTAAAGCTAATAAAATCAGACATTTATCCAAATTTACAAGTTCAATTAAATTCTCTGGAAATACTGCCTGACCAAAAAATCCCTAAAAATTTCCAAATAGCTCAAAGTGCCGAATCCGCCTATGGAATTGCCACAGTGAGCATAACAATCACCGGTGTAACAAAACAATATAGCGTTCCTATCACTTTTGATCGCGAAGGAAATTTATATTCTGTAGATGGAAATAAGAAAATAAGTATTCGGGATTTTGGACTTATTCCTCCTGTCCAAATAATGGGTTTGATAAAGGTAAGTGAATGGATCGAGATACATTTTCACATTATTGGCAAAATATCATTTTAAGCAGTCCTGGAAGTACTCATTTTGTAAACGCAGCGCAGTATTATCTGCCTTTATCATTTTAATGACCTCAGACAGCTGCTGTACCTTTTGATTCAGCACGACCTCTCCCAATGCGGGGTTGGCATCTTTTGCATCGCCGGCATAGTGGTTCGGATATTTGCCATACCACCAGATAGATGTATATGCGCCTTTGAGTTGCAGACGATTTTGATCCTCGCCCGATTGGGTAGTTGCCTGGTCTATCTTTACGAGATCCGGACGAACCACCATCATCACGCTCGACTCGCTTTCGTCTGCATGTCCGCCTGTTTTGGTTTTGCGCATTTCGGCAATCTTTTTCTGTGTGGCGGCATCTACTTCAGAATTAAAGATGTAGACAACATAGTCTTTTTGTTTGGCTAACTGTGTCTGGCAGAAATACAGCAAAAAATTGTTGTTTCCTCCGTGACCATTCACCAGCAGGATCTTCTTTATGCCATTGCGGGAGATCTCCTGACAGGTTTCGTCAAGAATCTTGTAGAGCAGGTCGGGGCTGTATGCAATGGTTCCGGGTTGTTGCCTGGCTTCAAAAATTTGCCCGGCAAAATAGAAAGGATACACAATGCAATACTCCTTAAGGGCAGCGCGGCGGCTGATTTCGCGGGAGGTAAAAACATCTGTGCCTAAAGGCAAATGCGGGCCGTGTTTTTCAATAACTCCCATTGGAATAATGCAGACACCTTCGGATTGTTTAACAGCTTTTGCGAAATCCGGGGCAGTTAGTTCTTCCCAGCCGACGGCCAACCCCGGGCTTTGTGCCGAAAGGGTAGATAGGGCTGACAAAAGAATTGATAAAAAGACAAGAAGTCGATTCATAGTACTTTATACAGTTTTTAGAATTTAAACCCTATTGATATTCCGGCTCTTATTCCGGCCCATGGTCCGTCAAAAACCATTGCTACTTTGTTTGCACTTACCTCCACCGTTTGTTTTACCATTGGAATATTCAAATCCTCCAAATTCTGGCGTATATCACTTTGTTCCTGGGTTGTGAGTTGCTGCGATGGTACACCATTCATGTCACCTGAGCTTACCCCGTAATGAGGACCCAATATCCACCAGTCAAGACACAGATGTTTGCCTAAAGACCATTGAGCTCCAAACATAATGCCTCCGGTGTGAGCGGTTATATTTCCGGAAAGATCTATGCTTCTTTGTTGAGGTGGGGTTTGATCTGTATCATAATTTACGACCACATTTCCTGCGTTAAAACTTGCATAACGATAAAAAGTAGCAATATAGAAACCGCGTCCATACCCTTTTTTCCCTAAATAGAACCTCAATTCCGGGGTAATTGCATAATTGCCAAGTGTTAAATTCTCAACTATATCTTGTGCATCGGTGTTGTCTGAGCCCATTTGCTTTAAAATTTGATTTTTAAAGGGTAGTGTTGTGGTTGGCATATCTCTAAAAGAGAGTGAAACGGAAATTGTTTTATTTAGTACCCTCTCATACTGAATGGAGTAGTTCTTTAAAATAATAGAGGTGAGATTAACTTTGATAAAATTTTTCTGAACTTTATCGGTAGAAACCAGAACAGTCTGTGCGTTCAATTGTATTGTTGTACAGATAAGTAAAGCTGTGATGACAAAAAAGTTTTTCATAATATTTTTTTATAGAAAATCTCCATAAAGGTATAATATATTTCAGATTAATCTAGTGCTGGTATTAAAATGTTAAAGTGTAAAAATTTTTGCATAAATTGTGCTTCGGATTTTAGCCATTAAAAATTATGAAATACTTGAAAATTACTGCATTTTATGCTAGGAGTGCTCTCTTTTTATTCAAACAGTAATAAGCTGTTTGGGGAACAACAGATTAAAATTGTTCCAAAACCAGTGTCCGTGATCACTCATATAGGCTTCTTTGCGATTACTCCGCAGACAAAGGTTCTGTTTAACAGTAATGATAAGGAGATTCAAAACATTACTGCTCCTCTGCTTTCTCACCTGAAAAATTTCTATGGTTTTGAGGGACTTAGTTCTTACTATTTAAACAAACCGTCAAAGAGATCGATTTTTATAAATTTGAACCCTTCTGCAAAAATGCAGAAAGAGGGTTACAAGCTAATCGTTTCCAAAAGAGGAATTACTCTGGAGGCCTCTACTCCGAATGGTCTCTTTTACGGTATCCAGTCTTTGATTCAGATGATGCCTCCTACCAAGGAGAAATTGGCCGAAGTAAAGATCCCACTTGCCAAAATTGTTGATTATCCGAGGTTTCAATGGCGCGGTCTGCATCTGGATGTTTGCCGGCACTTTATGCCTAAAGAGTTTGTATTGAAATACATCGACTATATGGCGATGCATAAGTTAAATACATTCCACTTTCACTTGACAGAAGACCAGGGGTGGAGAATCGAAATAAAGAAATATCCTATGCTGACTGAGATAGGTTCGATGAGAAAAGAAACATTGATAGGCAGCTATCGTGTTTCAAAAGAATATGACAGCATTCCTCATGGCGGCTATTACACTCAGGATGATATTCGTGAGATAGTTGCATATGCAGCAAAGAGGTATGTAACTGTTGTTCCGGAGATTGAGATGCCGGGTCACGCGCTGGCAGCTCTCGCTTCTTATCCTTATCTGGGCTGTACAGGAGGTCCTTATGAGGTTGCCACTCGTTGGGGTATTCAAAAAGATGTTATGTGTGCCGGAAAGGAGAGTACCTTCAAATTTCTGCAGGATGTGCTGGATGAGGTTCTGGCTCTTTTCCCGTCTGAATACATCCACATAGGGGGTGATGAGTGTCCGAAAGATAGCTGGGTGAAGTGTCCGTTGTGTCTGCAAAGAATTGCCGATGAAGGGCTTAAAGATGAGAAAGAGCTTCAAAGCTATTTTATCCAAAGGGTTGAGAAATACATTAACAGCAAAGGGCGTAAGGTAATAGGCTGGGACGAGATATTGGAGGGTGGTCTGGCTCCTAATGCTGCCGTAATGTCGTGGAGGGGTGTGGCGGGTGGTATTGAAGCAGCAAAACAGCATCACTTTGTTGTTATGACTCCGGGTACTCACTGCTATTTTGACCATTATCAGGCCGATCCTAAGACACAACCATTGGCTATCGGTGGTTTTACCAACTTGGAGAAAATTTACAGTTATGAGCCTGTTCCAGACTCACTAACTGTAGAAGAGTCTGCATATGTAATGGGAGCACAAGGAAATGTCTGGACAGAGTACATAGGTTCGCCTTCGCAAGTTGAGTACATGGTCTATCCACGGGCGGCAGCTCTTTCTGAGGTTGTATGGTCACCAAAAGAGAGTCGCGACTACAAAGATTTTAAAAACAGGATGTTAGATCAGATTAAGCGATACGATGTTTATGGAATAAATTACTGTAAAGTGGAATTTGAGTAACCTCAAATATGACATTATAAAACTTCAATGATGAAAGTCTTTCATAAACGTTGCGAAAGTACTAATTATATCAATAAAAAACCGTCTGACTATTTATGTCAGACGGTTTTTTATTTACAGGTTAAACAAACTATTGCAGCCTAAAAATTATAGGCAAAGTAAATTTAACACGTACAGGTGTTCCTCCTTGTTTTCCAGGAATCCATTTAGGCATTCCCTGAACAACTCGCATAGCTTCCTTATCCAAACTTGAATCAACTCCACGAACGATAATTACATCGACAATTGATCCGTCCTTATTAACAACAAATTGGCATATAACACGCCCTTGGATACCATTTTCGCGTGCTATTTCCGGATAAACGATATGAGAATTAAGGTAAGCAATTATGTCACCATCGGCGAATTGAGGCATTTGCTCTACAAACACGAATATTGGTTCTTGCTTAGGAGTTTCAATAACTTCTTGTTTTACCTCCTCAGGTGGAGGCGTATCGTTCACAGTTGCGCTTAATTTTTCCTGTTTTCCGAAATCCTGCGTCACTTGTGTAGTATCTATTGTAACCTGTGGGGCTACAAATCTAACCTGTTGAATAAGCTTCTCAGGTGGTGGCGGAGGTGGTGGTGGAGGTGGTGTTTCATTTGGATTTATTAACACAACAGATGTTTCCGTTTGTGTTTTTCTTCCCAAATCACCTTGTGCCATAATGCTTTTTATTAGAGGATAAGCAATGACAATCCCGAAGAGTACCAGTGCTATTGTCAACGCCGTAAAAACATATTTTTTATATTTTTTACGCAGTTGGTATGAACCATACTCTTTGTTACGGTTCTCAAACACTAATTCCTCAAGAGATTTTACATAATGTTTTTCTTTGGTCATAACCATTAAATTTCTGTATTAATAAATCCAACAATTACCGAGGGGCTAATTTAAGCATTTCCATTTCTGTTTTGCTTAAATCAACAATAGCATAACTTGCAATATTGGTAATTGCCATCTCATCTACAATAGCTACGACATCCTTATACTTGGCTTTATCGACAGCTTTTATCAGAATAATTGGCCCTACATTATCGTCAGCTTTTAGCTTCTTTATATAAGATTCTGCTGTGGTATCTGCTACCGCAATCTTTCCTATCAATCTTGCTTCCCGATATTCAGCAATTTTGATAAACAAGTCTTTGTTCTTTTGCAAAAGAACCTTGCGAATACCATCTTTACTGAAATCAGTTTTGATTAATGTTGGCAGTGGCTTATTCGGATCCGCAACGCCCATGAAATAATAAACTTTATCACTATCGCCTAATATTATGTTTAGTGTTCTGGTAGCAGCAATCTTTGGTTGGTCTTGCTGCTTGTCAGTTTTCTCAGGCATCGTGATTATCATTACTTTGGGTTTGCTGAACGCTGTCGTAAGCATAAAGAAAGTAAGTAGAAGAGCCATTAAGTCAACCATCGGCGTCATATCTATATGCGTTCCGCTTTTTCTTGGCCTTTTTTTCTCTCCCTTTTGCCTTTTTTCTTCTTGTACTATTTCACCCATTTTTTCTATTTAATCTAATTAATTTATTTGAGCTTTTTGATCTTGCTACTAAGAAGTCTTACTGTACTAAATCCTTAAGTCCAACTTCTTCTTTTTGATAGGTTGTAATAAAATTAAACCTATTTACTCCGTTAGTCTGGACCAGATCGAGCACTTTTTTGATGAGAGGAAATTCTACATTTCCGTCAGCCTTGATAGCAACCTCGGCATAATTATTCACGGTCCTTGCCATTCTTATCCACCATGCCAATTGATTGTTCAAAGAGTCCATGGGAATACCTGTTTGCATTTTCTCGCCATCTTTAGGATTTTTCATATCAAGCCATTTGCTTACGTCTTGCATTGGCAGCCCAAATGTTCCACTGCTTGCGAACCTCTTTAACTGATCTGGTGTAAATGTCATACCATATTGTATACCCATTGCTTTTAGCAAATTTGCACGATGGTGAAATGAAGTATCTTTACCATTGTCAAAATTGAAAAAGATCTTTGCATCAGGTGAAATAAAGATAGTAATCAGGTTATTATCTGGTGTCATCTTTTCAGATATAGAACTAGGAATTGTTATCTGAGCAGGTTCTATTGGCAGAAAAGTTGCTGTTAACAGAAAGAAAGTAAGGAGTAGCGTAAATAAGTCCACCATTGGCGTCATGTCAATATGTGGTGACCTCGCGGTCGATTTTATCTTGGGCATGGAATTATTATTTTATCATTTATAATTTTAATAAATCCGCCTGCTGGTTCCTTTATTTCGTGGAAGCTGCAAACGACTGAATTAAGCTGAAGCCGGCTTCATCAATTTTATATGTGAAGTTATCAATACGGGTTGTAAAATAGTTGTAAAGAACGATTGCAAACAACGAACCTGCAATACCAAACGCTGTATTGATAAGAGCCTCAGATATACCTGTCGATAGGCCTAATGCATCAGGAGCACCCGAACTTGCCAAAGCGGCGAAAGCACGAATCATACCCATAACAGTACCAAGCAAACCGGTTAATACCGAAATAGAAGCTATAGTAGAAAGAATAACCATATTGCGTGAAAGCATTGGTAATTCCAAAGCAGTTGCCTCCTCAAATTCTTTCTGAAGCGCAAGAATTTTCTGCTCTTTATCCATTCCCTGGACATTTTGTAAAGCACGATAACGTACTAATCCTGCTTTTAAAACATTGGCCAGTGAACCTCTTTGTTTGTCGCAACGAGCAATTGCGTCTTCGATTTTGTCTGTACTCAGGTCCACCTGAATGTTTCTTACGAATACGTTCAAACGGCCTCTGCCTTTAGCTGCACTTAAGGAAATGTATCTTTCAATTGCGAAAATAAACAATACCAAGTTGATGGTCATCAACAATGGAACGATAAAACCTCCTTTGTAAATAATTCCTAAATAGTTGCCTTGCAGCGCTCTTCCGTCCGGGTTTCCACCTTCAAAGTTAATCGGATTTCCCATCACGTAGTTGAAAACACCGAAAGATATTACTAATGCAACGATCATAACTAGTATGGTCATCGTTGATCTTAGAGCATCTCCCAATGCTTGTTCCTTTTTTTGATTTGTCTTACTCATTGTAAAAAATATTAATGGTTTGAATTTAATAATGTTTTTTATTACGGCACAAAGATAACAAATATTCGATATTCTCTGCCGTGCCGGGTTTTTTTTTGCATTTTTAATTGGCAACTTTTGCCGGTTTGTTCAAATTCTTTTTTATATTGTCTATGATCTGTTTCGCTTTTTCATCATCTGGTTTGATAGCTAACACATATTCGCCATATTCCATTGCTTTTAGGGCAGCTTCTTTTGATTTTGTCTTCGAGTATTGAAGAAAGTAGTAGAATGTCATATAAGAAAATGCCTCGGCTCTTTCAGTTGCAAATTTTGTTGCAGTACTGTCAGTTTTGGAAATCAGCATTTGGTATACCGGGAAAGCTGCTCCTGTAAGCGTTTCAGGATCTGTCATAGAAAGTGCCCTTGCTCTCCACAGGTATGCCGGAATATAATCAGGAGCCTTGTTTGTCAATGTTGCAAATATAGCATCAGATTCATTGTAAAGGTTTGCTGCATAATAGTAATAACCTAAGAAGAAATAATCAGACATTGTCTCTATACCCAGCTGAATTTTCTTTTTATATAGTTTGATGGATTCATTGAATGCCTTTGCACTGTTAAATGCATTGATTGCTTCAGTTAAATAGTTGGTTTTTGTAGTGTCCATATCGTATGCCTTGAGAAAGTAAACTCCGGCAAGAGAATCCAGATGCAATTTTGAATGTGCTCTGCCATAGTAAGCATAGTCAGATGTGCGGATGTTTTCTGTTGCTGTTTTCCTGAAAAACAGTTCCAATTCCTGTTTTGCCAGATCGGCTTTGCCTGTTTCGTAATGGGAGTAGGCCAGTGCACGATATACATCCACATTGCTGCTGTCGGTTTTAAGTATTTTGGCTGCCTGAGCACTTGCTTCCTGATAATCCTTCAATGTGAAAAGAGTATTGATATATTGCAATTGCGCTTCAATATTTCCGGAAGATAACTCAAGAAATTTTTGAAAATTGATTTTTGCGTTTTTATTGTCTCCGTTTTTAGCGTACAAGAAACCTAATTCCTTGTATGCAGGGGCAAATGTAGGATCCATCTTTACAACCTGCAGGTAAGTTGTTAGAGCATCTTCATAGTTTCTGGAACGTACCCAAAGTTGTCCGATTCTTAACTGAGCAGAAGCAGACATAGGATTGTAACTGGAAGCAAGGGTATAGTTGTAAATCGCCTTTGAACCGTCATTGAGTATATAAAAATATGCATCGCCTTTTACTAAGTATATTTCAAAACTCTTTGGATCAAGCTTTTCTGCTAAACGAAGGTAACCGAATATACGTGCAGTGTCCCTGGTATTGCTTATAACATAAGCATTTGCCATTTTGATGTATACATTGGCATTAATGGTTTTATCCATTTTAATTTTTTTGTGCTTGCCGGGTAGCAGATCTTCTGTCTGGGCTAAATAACTGTTGGCTTTAGCAGTATCTTTAAGGAATAAAGCCATTTCTGCCAATCCGACTAAATTAAGCGGATTGGTGGGATCGACTTTAATACCCTGGTTGAACACATTGGTTGCGTCAACTATAGATTTTTTTAGTGACACGGAAGCTGTGTCGGACAGATAACGTTGCATATAATTCTGTCCGAAATAGAAGTAATTGTTCCCATTCGAAGGCTGTTGACTAACTAGTGATTCAAACGCTTTCTGTGATGCCACAAATTGTTGTCTGAGAGTCAATAAAATTGCATCGTCAAGTGTTTGCGCTTTAAGGCTGCTCATCCCCGTTGTAATAAGCATAACCAATACAAATGCGAGAGTTTTAATTTTTCTTAACATAAACAAGTTTTGTTATTGATATATAAATAATTGATTGTTGTTATTTACGTTTGATTTCGACAATGGTGACAGGAGCGGTTGCAGGAACCATTCCTGATCTTAATATTATCCGTTGTCCCTTTTCTCCCGCAATAAAGGAGCATAAACCACCGGCAAGTCCGTCATAGGTCTGACGGTTGATGTAATATATGTCCCGTATAAAAGGATAATATTTATAAACTATGTAGGCTTGATAAGGTTGGTAGAAAGTGTTGGCACTTGTTGAACCCTCATTGGTTGTAATGCCTGCTACCTGTATTCGGCTTAAAAAATTATTGGAAACAGAATCCTGGTTGTCGCTTATCCAATTCACACTTAGAATTCCAATTGCGTTTTTGTGAGTTTCAATATAAGTGATTATATCATTGTTAGAGTTTCTGGCTCCAAAATTTACCGGATATTCCTTGAGATTGAATTTGTCCATGAAATAGCGGATATTGGATGATCCCTGTTTGTCGAAAACAACATTTATGTCGCCCAGGTTTG
>Ga0209540_10002878_pt1 | contig 11972 bp, 9 predicted proteins | sample BarGraIncu01121A_FD_184501 | JGI IMG/M metagenome (GOLD analysis project Ga0209540, IMG submission 184501) | Arctic peat soil microbial communities from Barrow, Alaska - Barrow Graham LP Incubations 011-21A (SPAdes) (version 2) | ecosystem: Environmental > Terrestrial > Soil > Wetlands > Peat... | reverse complement strand
CGAGCTGGAGCGCCACCGGCGCGGAATCTACGCCGGCGCGGTCGGCTACTTCGACCCTGCGAATTCCTCCTTCGACACCTGTATCGCCATCCGCTCGCTCGTGCTCTCCGGTGGTGTCGCCCATCTGCAGGCGGGCGCCGGGCTGGTGGCCGACTCCGACCCCACGTCCGAGCACGAGGAGTGCCTGAACAAGCTGGCGGCCGTCGAAGCCGCGATCGAGCTGGCGGAGGCCGAACAATGAATCGTCTCGCGCTTGTCTGGGCGCCGCAGGATCGCTTCTCGGTCTTCTGGGGCGTCGCTGGCAAAGGAGGCTGCGGCTGCGGGCCGCAGGACAGTACAGAACGTACGGACTCGGACCGCGGCTGCAGGATCCTGCAGCCAGCGGCGTCAGGGGAACGCGGAGCCGGGCTCAGCCCGGCGGAAGCGTCCCCCGGCCAGGAGGGCGAGAAGTGATCCTGCTGATAGACAATTACGACTCGTTTACCTACAACCTGGCTCACCTCTTCGGCGAGCTCGGGGCAGAGGTGATCGTGCGGCGCAACGACGCGATCAGCCCCGAGGAGGCCGAGGAGCTCAACCCCTCTCAGCTCGTCATCTCCCCCGGCCCCGGTGTGCCGGCGAGCGCCGGCGTCTCGATCGAGCTGATCAAACGACTGGGCCCACTCGTACCGACGCTCGGCGTCTGCCTTGGTCACCAGGCGATCGTGGAGGCCTTCGGCGGCACGGTCGGCGCGGCGGGGACGCTCGTCCACGGCAAGTCGAGCCCCGTTCATCACGACCGGCGCGGCATCTTCGCGGGCTTGCCACAGGATTTCGAGGCCGGTCGCTACCACTCGCTCGCCGCCCACGAGGTTCCCGACTGCTTCGAGATCTCGGCCTCGGGCGGCGACGAGGTAATGGCCGTACGGCACAGGCAGTTCCCCATCGACGGCGTTCAGTTTCATCCCGAGTCGGTCCTGACACCCGCCGGCCCCGCGCTGGCAAAGAACTTTCTGGAGGGAAGAAGATGACCATCCAAGAAGCGATCGCGAAAGCGCTTGATCGAAGCGATTTCACGCGCCCGGAGGCGCGCGAGGTCATGAACGTGATCATGTCCGGCCAGGCCACCGAGGCGCAGATCGCCGGCTTTCTCATCGCGCTCAGGGCCAAGGGAGAGACCTCCGAGGAGATCGCCGGCTGCGCCGAGGCCATGCGCGCGCACGTGGTCACCGTCGAGCCCACGCGAACCGACCTCGTCGACGTGGTAGGGACGGGCGGCGACGGCCAGTGCACGATCAACATCTCGACCGCGGCTGCGCTGGTCGCCGCGGCCGCCGGTGCCGGCGTCGCCAAGCACGGCAATCGCGCCGCTTCCTCGGCTTGCGGCGCGGCCGATGTGCTCGAGGAGCTCGGCTTCAATCTCGATCTCACGCCCGAGCGAATCGCCCGCTCGATCGACGAGCTCGGTTTCGGCTTCATGTTCGCTCAGGCGCACCACCCGGCGATGAAATACGCGGGGCCCGTGCGCAAAGAGCTGGCCACCCGCACGATCTTCAACATCCTCGGCCCGCTCACCAATCCTGCCGGGGCCCGCTGCCAGATGATCGGCGTCTACTCCAAAGAGCTGGTGCGGCCGATCGCCGAGGCGCTGGTGCAGCTGGGAAGTGAGCGCGCCTTCGTCGTCCACGGCGCCGGCGGTCTGGACGAGCTCTCGCCGGCCGGCCCCAACGACGTCTGCGAGGTCAGGCACGGCGAGGTGATCGATCGTGTCATCGACCCGCTCGACCTGGGCGTGCCGCGCTGTGACCTGGAGGAGCTGCGCGGAGGCGGCCCGACCGAAAACGCCGCCGCCATCCGGGAGGTCTTCCAGGGCTCGAACGGAGGCCGCCGCAACGCCATCCTGTTGAACGCGGCGGGCGCAATCGCCGCCGCCGGGCTGGCCGAAGATCTCGCCGAAGGGCTTGAGATCGCGATTCAGACGGTTGCCTCGCGCAAGGCCGAAGAACGGCTCGAGCAGCTGATCGCCTTCTCGAACGAACCCGCTGGAGTCCGGGGCTGATGGGACGCTTCCGCGACGCTCTCGCCCGGCCCGGCCTACAGGCGATCGCCGAGGTCAAACGGCGCTCGCCCTCGGCCGGCGAGCTGCGCCCGGACGCCGATCCCGCCGCCCTGGCTAGAAGTTTCGCCCTGTCGGGCGCGGCGGCGATCTCGGTGCTCGTGGACGGGCGCTTCGGCGGCTCCGTCGACGACCTGCGCGCCGCCCGAACGGCAACCGACGCACCGCTGATCGGCAAGGGCTTCTTCTCCGAAGAGACCCAGATCCGCGAGCTGGCAGGTGCCGGCGCCGACGCCTTTCTGCTCATCCTGCGCGATCTCTCAGACGAGCGCGCGCGGCGCCTGCGAGCCTACGGTGCCGAGCTCGGCCTGGACGCGCTGATCGAGGCTCACGACGCCGAAGAACTGGCGCGCGGTCTGGCCCTCGGCGCCGATCCAATCGGAGTCAACTGCCGCGACCTGTCCAGCTTCGCGATCGACCGCGCCAGGCAGCTCGAGCTCGTGGCCGGCATCCCGCAGGGTCGCGTGATCGTGGCCGAGAGCGGAATCTGGTCGCGAGCCCAGGGGGCGGCGGCCGAGCTGGCCGGGGCAAGCGCCGTATTGGTCGGCTCGGCGCTGATGCGTGCCAGTGACCCGGCGGCCAAGCTTCGGGAGTTGATCTCGCGGCCTCTGGTCAAGGTTTGCGGTCTCACCCGTCAGGAAGATGTAGACGCCGCGGCGAAGGCGGGCGCCGACCTGGCCGGCTTCGTGCTGGCCGAGGAGAGCCCGAGGCAGGCGCCGGGCCTGCTCGCCGTGCCTGGGACGATGCTCTCGGTGGCGGTGCTGGTCGGAGAGCGGCGCGAGACCGCTGCCGATCTCACTCAGCTCTACGCTCGCGAGGACGGGCACCGCGGCCGCAACGCCATTCTTTACCTGGGCGAAGAGCCGGTTGCCGAGGTGCTCGACCTGCCCTGGGAAGGTCAGGACACCGCTCACCTCGACCGGGTTGCCGCAGCCGCGCGAGAGAAGAGAGTGATGCTCGCCGGCGGGCTCGGCCCGGAGAACGTCGCCGCGGCGATCGAACGAGTCCAGCCCTGGGCCGTCGACGCCTCCTCGGCGCTCGAGACGGCGCCCGGCGTGAAGGATCACGAGCGCGTGCGCGAGTTCGTGCGCGCGGCTCGACTCGTCGCCCACACGCGCGTGTAGATAGAACAAGAGAGAGGAGCTTCCACTTGCCATCGCCATCAGCCAAGAAGATCTCTCCAGCCGAAGGCCCCGGTCTCTACGGCGGTTACGGCGGACGCTACGTTCCCGAGACGCTGATTCCCGCGCTCGAGGAGCTGGAGGCGGGCTGGCGCGCGGCGCTCGCCGACCTGGACTTCGCAAGCGAGCTGAACGAGCTTCTGGCCAACTACGGCGGCCGACCGACGCCCCTTACGCAGGCGGTGCGCTTCTGCCCAGGCAAGCGCATCTACCTCAAGCGCGAAGATCTGCTGCACACCGGCGCACACAAGCTCAACAACGCGCTCGGTCAGATCGTGCTGGCACGCAGGCTGGGCAAGAAGCGAATCGTCGCCGAGACGGGCGCCGGTCAGCACGGAGTTGCCACCGCCACCGTCTGCGCGCGCTTCGGGCTCGACTGCGTCGTCTACATGGGCGTCGAGGACATGCGCCGCCAGAGGCCCAACGTCGAGCGCATGCAGCTGCTCGGCGCCGAGGTTCGCCCGGTCGACATCGGCACGCAGACGCTGAAGGAGGCCACCAGCGAGGCCATCCGCGACTGGATCACCAATGTCGAGACGACGCATTACTTGATCGGCTCCTGCGTCGGGCCCCACCCCTACCCCGAGATCGTGCGCGTGCTGCAGTCCGTGATCGGGCGCGAGTCGAGAGAGCAGATCCTGGAGCGCGAGGGGCGCCTGCCGGAGGCCGTCATCGCCTGCGTCGGCGGCGGCTCGAACTCGATCGGGATGTTCGCCGGCTTTCTGGACGACGCGGAGGTGAAGCTGTACGGCGTCGAGGCCGCGGGTGCGGCCAGTCTCGGCTCGGGCCGTGTCGCAGTGCTGCACGGCGCCCGCTCGCTCGTGCTCGCCGACGAGGACGGCCAGATCGCCGACGCCCACTCCATCTCGGCCGGGCTCGACTATCCGGGCGTCGGCCCCGAGCACGCCGCCCTGCGCGACTCGGGCAGAGTCACCTATCTGCCCTGCAGCGACGACGAGGCTCTGGCGGCCTTCGAGCGCCTGACCAAGACCGAGGGCATCATCCCGGCGCTCGAGTCGTCCCATGCTCTGGCCCGAGCCCTCGACGCCGACGAGTCGCTGATCGTCGTCTGCCTGTCGGGCCGCGGCGACAAGGATCTCGACGAGGCGCTCGCACAGCTGGGGAGACAGGCATGAGCAAGAAGCTCGTCATCTTCCTGATGTCCGGGCCGGGGACGCCCGAGCTGGCCGCGGCGGCGGTCGCAGGCGGTGCCGACCTGATCGAGCTCGGATTTCCCTTCTCCGATCCGCTCGCCGACGGACCGGTCATCCGGCGCGCGGCCGAGAGGGCGCTCGCCGAGGGCATGCGTACAAAGGCCTGCCTGGAATGCCTGGCGGAGATTCACGAGCTCGTACAAGTACCGCTCGTCCCGTTCGTCTACTCGGCGCTGCTCGAGGCCTACGGCCACCAGCGCTTCGTCACCGACGCCCATAGTGCCGGCGCGGGCGCAATCCTCGTCCCCGACCTTCCGGTCGATTCACATCCCGAGCTCCGGCGCATCCAGTTGGTCGCGCCGACCTCCACCGACGAGCGGATTAAGCTGGCAGCCGAGACGACCGACGGCTGGCTCTACCTGGTCACCTTGACCGGTACCACGGGAGCGCGAACGGAACTATCCTCGGCGCTTGCGGGGTTGGCGCAGCGCGCTCGTCGCCTTGCCCCGCCGGATCTACCGCTCTACGCCGGCTTCGGCATCTCGACCCCCGAGCACGCCCGCGCCGCCGCCGAGATCGCCGACGGCGTGATCGTCGGCTCGCGCGCGATCGAGGTGGCCGAAGGCGGCGCGAAGGATTTGTGCCAGTACGTCTCATCGCTTCGTGCCGTAATCGACATGACCTGAAAGCAGATCGACTACTCTCGCAACTGCTCCCCAGACGCCGTTTGGGAGTATCGAGAAAGCGCAGTCGTGCCGCTCAAATCAGTCGATACAGCCGATCTCCGGGGACATGCAAGAGGAACCGAGCCGGCGGCTGCCACCTCGAGCGATCTACGATCTCCTAAACGAGGACAACTTTTACAGCATTTCCGCCCACGACCGAGCCAGCGCGCTGGCGAGTGATCACCGCAACGGCTCTGTACGACGACTGATCGGCGCGGCGGTGAATCTCGGGCCCTGGATGCTGACGCTGGAAAGCGACCAGACGCCCCGGCATGCCTTCTTCGACGACGTTCTCTATGGGATACGCACACGAGCAGATGTCGGCGATGTCGATCTGCTGCTCCTGACGGGGTTGTCGAGCGAGATGAGCGGCGGGGCCACCCACTACGCTGACATCTGCCGCAAGCATGGAGCAGAGGGCATCATCCTTACCTCTTTCCTTCCCAACGAGCCGGAGCTGGCCGAGCTCGTAGCGTCCGGATTCCCGACGGTCGCGATCGATACCCCGCTCTTCGGGCCGCGCGCCACCTTCGTTACCTCGGACAATGTCGGAGCAGGGGTCGCCGCGGTTCGTCACTTGGCCGACCTCGGACGCCGGAGGATCGCCTATATCGGAGGCACGGGCTCCGAGTCGACAGACATCGATCGTCGCCTCGGCTACAAGAGCGCGCTGGATGAACTCGAGCTGGAGCTACGCGAGGAGTACGTGATACTCGGCGGTTGGTCGCACGTGCGCACGCACAATGCGACTCGCCAGATGCTCGAGCTGGCGGAGCCGCCCGATGCAATCTTCTGTGCCAGCGACGAGATGGCGATCGGTGCAATCAGAGCCGTCGAGGAAGCCGGACTACGAGTTCCTGAAGACATCGCCGTGGTCGGTTTCGACGACTCCGAATACGCAGCGCACTCGGTGCCCTCTATCACCAGCATTCGTCAGGATCGCATCGGACTTGGAACCGCGTCGGTCGAGGCGATTCTGCGCATGCTCGCCTCGCCGGACAGTGCGCCCCTCGCAACCGTGTTTCCAACCGAGTTGATCACGCGAGAGTCGACCGTCGCGCAGACCGATCTCGAGCAGCCGACGCGGATCGAGGCTTGGGCCGAGCCGGAAATCGGTGTGCGCACCTCGCGCTTTACTATCGAGGCGATGTATCGCCTGCTTGCCGAGACCGGCGAGCCCAATCCAACGGTGCCCGGGGCGGCCGCGGCCGAAGCGACGCAGCAGGAATGGAATCCCGAGAAACGCCGCCTGATCGCGTTCGCCTTCGACACCTCTTTCGACGAGGACCTCCGGCACGCCTTCCTCGATGAGCTCTTCTACTGCCTCCGAGCGCAAGCCTATGCCGAAAGAATCGATCTGCTCGTTTTCACCAACGTCGGGACTGCCCCGGGGGCACATTTACCTCCCTTCCTCGAGCTCTGCGAGAAGTACCGGGCGAACGGGCTGATAGTGGGGTCTTTGCCTCCGCACGAGGACGATCCGCAGGTCTCGGCTCTTACCGATTCCGACTTCCCCTGCGTCACGTTCGACATCGATCTGCACAGCGACCGCATCGGCTTCGTCACGTCCGACAACGTCGGCGGTGGCGTCGAGGTCACACGTCACCTGATCGAGACCGGTCACCGTCGTATCGCCTACGTCGATGGTCTCGGTAGCCACAGGGCGGCGAGCGATCGCCGCGCCGGCTATCAGAGTGAGCTCTCGAGGCGGAATCTGCCTCATCCCGAGGAGTACGTCGCCATGGCCAGCTGGCTCCCGAGTGAAGCTTACGACGCCACGCAAAGATTACTTGACCTGCCCGAACCGCCAGACGCCATTTTCTGCGCCAGCGACGTGATGGCGATCGCGGCCATGGCGGCGATCGAGGACGCCGGCCTGCGTGTTCCCGACGACGTCGCGGTCGTTGGCTTCGACGACATCGAATACGCCCGTATGGTCGAGCCCTCACTTACGACGGTGCGCCAGAATCAAAACGCTCTCGCAGGGGGTTGATCACGGCGATGCTTCTTCTCCTCGAGCATCCGGACGAGCCGCCGACGGTGTCGGTGATCCCGGTCGAGTTGGTCGTGCGCGACTCGAGCGGCGTCGATTAGCGGTCGGTCGCGGCGGTCGCGCGCTTGCGATCTCGCAGCAACTCAACTAGGACCCGTTACAGCCGACCTCTAGATCATGCCAAGCGAATCGAGTGAGCGGTTGCCGTCGCGGGCGGTTTACGAGCTGCTCACCGAAGCCAACCTAGAGAGCGTCGCAACCCTCTCTCAGGCCAGCGCGCTGGCCGACGACCACCACGACCGCTCCGGCCGGCGGCGCCTGATCGGCGTTGCGATGAACCTGGACCCACAGATGCTGAGCCTCGGGGGAGGGCAAACGCGCCGGCACGCCTTTTTCGACGACGTCCTCTTCGGCATTCGGATGCGAGCGGATGCCGGAAACGTCGATCTTCTTCTACTCACCGCACCGTCCACACAGGTCAGCGGCGAGGCCAGCCACTACGCCGGTATCTGCCACAAGCACGGGGCCGAGGGCATCATCCTCGCCGCCTTCCGCCCGAACGAGCCGGAGCTGACCGAGCTTGTAGCTTCCGGATTCCCGGCGGTTGCGATCGACACCCAGCTCTTCGGGCCGCGTGCCAGCTTCATCAGCTCGGACAACGTGGGCGGAGCGGCGGCCGCGGTCAGGCACCTGGCCGAGCTGGGGCGCAAGAGAATCGCCTACGTCGGCGCCTGGGGCCCGGAGCCCGTGGATATCGACCGCCGGCTCGGCTACGAGAGCGCCCTCGGCGAGCGCGGGCTCGAGCTGCGCGAGGAGTATGTGGTGCACGCCGGCTGGTTGAACGGGCCGGCTCACGACCTAACCCGGCAGCTGCTGGAGCTACCCGAGCCACCGGATGCCATCTTCTGCGCCAGCGACGTGATGGCGATCGGAGCGATGCTGGCGATCGAAGAGGCAGGGCTGAGAATTCCCGAAGACGTCGCTGTGGCGGGCTTTGACGACAGCGACTACGCCTCGATCGCGGTACCTTCTCTCACCAGCGTGCGCCAGAACCTCGTCGGGCTGGGGACGGCGGCGGTCGAAGCGGTTCTGCGCATGCTCGACTCGCCGGACAGCCCTCCGCCCACATCTGTCCTGCCGGTCGAGTTGGTGGTGCGCGAGTCGACGCTGGCTCAGCCGCCTTTGAATGCAAGCACGCCGTCGCAGGCCACGCTAGAACGGCCCGAGCGAATCGAGGTCCTGATCGGACCGGTGATAGGAGAGCCCGCTTCACGCCTCTCCTCCGCGGCGCTCTTCCGGCTGCTCAATGAGACCGGCGATACTCTTCCTCGCTCTCCGGGAACCGCGCCGGCGAGCGCGCCGCGAGAAGAGTGGCGGCCCGACAAACGCCGCCTTGTCGCGCTAGCGATCGATACCGCTCCCGACCAGAGCTTTCGTCACGCCTTCTTCGACGAGCTCTTCTACGGGCTTCGCGCGCGCGCCTATATGCGAGGAATCGATCTTCTCTTGATCACAAACGTGGGTACGACTCCGGAGGAACCGCTCCCACCGTTTCTCGAGCTTTGCCATAAGTACCTGGCGGACGGGCTGATCGTCGGGTCACTCCCGATCGAGGAGCCGCCCGTGGCGGAGCTTGCCGGCTCAGACTTTCCCTGCGTCATGCTCGACGTCGACCTGCTCAGTGACCGTGTCGCCTTCGTCATGTCCGACAACGTCGACGGCGGCGTCAAGGTGACCCGCCACCTCGTCGAGACCGGTCACCGGAGAATCGCCTTCATCGGCGGCCGCGGCGAAGAGCGTCCGTCGGTCGATAGACGATTCGGTTATCAGAGCGAGCTAGCGCGATCGGGCTTACCCTGCCCTAAGGAGTACATCGCCATGGCGAACTGGCTTCCCACCCGGGCCTTCGAGGCTACCCAAGCGTTCCTGGCGCTGCCCGAGCCGCCGGACGCGATCTTCTGCGCCAGCGACGTGATGGCGATCGGCGCGATGGCCGCGATCGAAACGGCGAGACTGCGAGTTCCCGACGACGTGGCCGTCGTCGGCTTTGACGACATCGACTACGCTCGCCTGGTCAAGCCGTCGCTGACCACCGTCCGCCAGAGTCAGGATGCCCTGGCAGAGGGCTTGATCGCCGCGATGCTCAATCTCCTCGAACATTCGGACGAACCGCCAACAGTATCGGTGATCCCGGTCGAACTGGTCGTGCGCGAGTCGAGCGCCGTCGACGGCGACGCCCGGACGCGTGCTCAAGTCGCCAGCCCGGCGACCGACACCTGAGATTGTGGAACCGGAACCGAAACAGCGGCTCTCGCCTCGCGCGCTCTACGGGTTGCTTGACGCCTCGCACGCCGAAAGCGCCGCAGCGCTCACGCGTACGAGGGCCATGGCCGAGACGCACCCGTACCGCAGCCGCGAACGAAGGCTGATCGCTGTGGCCATAAACGCCGTTCCCTGGCAGATGGATCTCTCGACCGGGTATTGGCGTCACCACGCGCTGGATGACGTCCTCAGCGGGATCCGCGCTCACGCGGATGCCAGCGAGATCGACCTGCTCGTGCTGACCGGTCTGTCCAGCGAGGTGACCGGCGAGCCCACGCACTACCACGATCTTTGCCGGGCTCACGGCGCCGAGGGCATCATCCTCTCCTCGTTTGTGCCGCAGGAGCCGGAGCTGGCAGCCCTTGCCGCCTCCGAGTTTCCCTGCGTCTCGATCGATACGGACGCGTTCGGACCGCGCACTAGCTACGTCGCGTCCGACAGTGTCGGCGGCGCGGTGACAGCCGTTCGCCACCTGGCTTCGCTCGGGCGCAAACGAATCGCGTACGTGGGTGGTTGGGGCCACGAGCCCGTTTCGATGGATAGGCGCCTGGGCTACGAAAGCGTTCTCGCCGAACTCGGTTTGGAACGACCCGAGGGCTACATACTCGAGGGAGGCTGGCTGCACGGACAAGCACATGACGAGACTCTTCGGGCGCTTGCCCTTGCGGAGCCTCCGGACGCCATTTTCTGTGCCAGCGACCGGATGGCCGTCGGCGCGATGCTCGCCTGCGAGGAGGCCGGGCTCCGGGTTCCCGACGACGTCGCCATCGTCGGCTTCGACGACGAGTATTTTGCGAGCCTGTGCTCCCCGTCTCTGACCACCATCCGTCAGGATCGGATCGGGCTCGGGACAGCGGCGGTCGAGGCGGTGCTACGCATGCTCGACCAGCCCGAAGCGCCACCGCCCACGATCGTTTTTCCGGTCGAGCTCGTGGTCAGGGAATCGACCGATCCCGAGAGTGCCGCCGCGGACAGCGAAGGGAACGACGCCGAAGATTCTCGCGAGTATCCGCTAATGGAGCGGCTCTCGGTCGCAGAGCTGTTCCATCAGCTCGGCACGGCCGAGGTGTTTCGACCGAAGGCGCTTGGAGATACGACCGCCGGGCGGCGCGAGCAGTGGCGGACAGAGGAACGGCGAACGATCGCTCTAGCTTCCGACACGACCCCCGAACAGAGCTACCGGCACGCCTTTTTCGACGAGGTCTTCTACGGTCTACGGGCTTCCGCCCATGCACGCTCCGCAGATCTGATCATCCTTACGCACGTCTGGCCCGGAGCCGACTTGTTCCCTCCCTTCCTCGATCTCTGCCGTCACTACAAGGCCGACGGCATCATCGTCTCCTCGCTGCCGCCGGAGGACCCGGAGATTGTCGCGCTGACCGCGTCGGGCTTTCCCTGCGTCGCGTTCGACGTCGAACTGCTGGGAAGGAGAAGCGCCTTCGTTTGCTTCGACAATATCGCCGCCGGCATCGAGGTCGTGCGCCATCTCGCTGAGTCCGGCCGCAAGCGGATCGCGTTCATAGGCGGCCGCGGCGACGAGCGGCCTTCGGTCGACCGCCAGTTCGGCTACAAGAGCGAGCTCGCCCGGCTCGGACTTCCTAGCCGCGAGGAGTACGTGCACTCGGCGCACTGGCGTCACGATCGCGCTTACCAGGAGACCCGGCGCATGCTCGATCTCCCCGAACCACCGGATGCGATCTTCGCCGCAAGCGACATCATGGCAATAGGCGCTATGGCGGCGATCGAGGACGCGGGCCTTCGAGTTCCCGACGACGTCGCGGTGGCGGGAATCGATGACATCGATGTCGCGCGCATGGTCGATCCGTCCCTGACCTCCGTTCGGCAAGACCAAATAACGCTCGTTACCGCGCTGGTCGACGCGATGTTCGACCTACTCGATCGCCCGGAGGCGTCGCCGCGGGCAAAGATCTTGCCGATCGATCTGGTCGTGCGCGCTTCGAGCGCCGCTAAGTAGCGGCGGCAAGACGAGTGCTGAAGTCGGCTGAAACCTGGCCGGTTGCGGCTCGCGGGCGATCTTCCGTGTAGTTGCGACGCCTGCCGGGTAGGAGCTGCAGTAGCACTCTCCGCAACCGCCTTCAAACCGGGAGGAGTTTTTTATGCCATTTGAGCTACCGCCGCTTCCCTACGACTACGCCGCGCTCGAGCCCCACATCGACGAACAGACACTGCACGTCCATCACGACAAGCACCATCAGACCTACGTCGACAAGGCGAATGCCGCGCTCGCCGGCACCGAATGGGCCGACGTGACGCCCGATGAGATCCTGCAAAGCCTGGGCAAGCTTCCCGACGACCTCCGTACGGCCGCAACCAACCACGTCGGCGGCCACGCCAACCACACCTTCTATTGGGAGAGTATGGGCCCGGGCAAGGGCGGCGAGCCTACCGGCGCGCTGGCGGCCGCGATCGAGCAGGCCTTCGGCGACTTCGCCAGTCTCAAGCAACAGCTGACCGATGCCTCGGTCAACCACTTCGGCTCGG
>Ga0209540_10002877_pt1 | contig 11976 bp, 12 predicted proteins | sample BarGraIncu01121A_FD_184501 | JGI IMG/M metagenome (GOLD analysis project Ga0209540, IMG submission 184501) | Arctic peat soil microbial communities from Barrow, Alaska - Barrow Graham LP Incubations 011-21A (SPAdes) (version 2) | ecosystem: Environmental > Terrestrial > Soil > Wetlands > Peat... | reverse complement strand
TGTGGGTCAATTATCCCAATATGCCTACCGGTGCAAGTGCAACACCGGAACTGTTTGAAAAGCTGGTGGCATTCGGTAAAAAATACGGTATTGTAATCGTAAACGATAATCCCTATAGTTTTATTCTGAACGAAAACAGACTCAGTATTCTTCAGGTAAAAGGAGCAAAAGATATTTGTATTGAACTGAACTCGATGAGTAAATCGCACAATATGCCGGGTTGGCGTATGGGGCTGTTGGCTTCAAATGCTCAGTTTATAGAATGGGTGTTGAAAGTAAAAAGTAATATTGATAGCGGTCAGTTTAAACCCATGCAAGTGGCTGCCATAGCTGCCCTGAATAATTCGGAAGAATGGCATAGAGAAATGAATGTCAACCTGTATAAGACTCGTCGTCATCTGGCTGAAGAAATTATGAACACGCTGGGATGTACATTCGATAAAAGTCAGGTTGGTATGTTTCTCTGGGGTAAAATATCAGCTAAATATAAAAATAGTGGCGAGCTGGCTGACAAGGTATTATATGAGTCGAAAGTCTTTATTACTCCGGGATTTATTTTTGGAGATAAAGGTGATCATTATGTACGCATATCGCTTTGTGCTAACGAAAAAATGCTTGCAGAAGCATTGGAAAGAGTGAAACAGTTGCCAGTTATTAGTCAGTAATAAGAAGCTGATTTTTGCGGATAATTAGAATTCAATTAAAATATTAAATAAAACAATAAAAATAACAGCTTTAGTGACTGATAACAGCTCGCTAATGACTATTCATTAGAAAATTATGGAACTCGAATCAATTTTATTACCCGGAGTAGATGCAAAGCGTCCGCTCGTAATTGCCGGACCTTGTAGTGCGGAAACGGAAGAACAAGTGATGGAAACTGCCCGCGGATTACATGCCCGTGGCATAAAAATATTCCGTGCCGGAATATGGAAACCCCGTACTAAGCCGGGAGGTTTTGAAGGTATTGGTGTTGAAGGACTGCCGTGGCTTAAACGTGTTCAAACCGAATTGGGCATGTATACTGCAGTGGAAGTGGCTACAGCTAACCATGTACGCGAATGTCTTGCTCACGGTGTCGATATTCTTTGGGTTGGTGCGCGTACTTCAGCTAATCCGTTTGCCGTGCAGGAAATTGCCGATGCATTGGAAGGCGTTGATATTCCTGTACTGGTTAAAAACCCGGTAAATCCTGATCTGGATTTGTGGATTGGCGCTATTGAGCGTATCCATAATGCGGGTATTCGTCGGATTGGAGCAATCCATCGTGGATTTAGTACTTATGATAAAAAGATATATCGTAATTTACCGCAATGGCATATTCCGATTGAATTGCACCGTCAGATACCTAATCTTCCGATTATTTGCGATCCAAGTCATATCGGTGGAAAACGCGAATTGATAGCACCGCTTTGTCAACAGGCTATGGATTTAAATTTTGATGGTCTGATTGTTGAATCACATTGTCACCCTGATAAAGCATGGAGTGATGCTGCTCAACAAGTGACTCCTGATGTGCTTGACTTTATTTTGAATACGCTTGTAATTCGAGATATGACTCAGTCAACCGAAAACTTAACTGCTTTACGCCGTCAGATTGATGAGCTGGATAATAGTTTGCTGGAGTTATTGGCTCGTCGTATGCGAATTTCGGACGAAATAGGAGTGTATAAAAAGGAGCATAATATGCCTATTTTACAGGCTCAGCGTTATGATGAAATTCTTCAGAATCGTGTTTCACAAGCTATTGAAATGGGAATGGACGGGGAGTTTATGAAAAATGTATTGGTTGCTATTCATGAAGAATCTGTACGTCACCAACAAGAAGTTATGAAGCGGTAGTTGTGTGTGATTATAAAAAAAAGCTCCTATAAGTCAATAGATTTATAGGAGCTTTTTTATTCTGAGTTTTACTTAGCCTCTTGTGGCTCAGGTTTTGCTTCATTTTCTCTGCGTTCTTTCATCTTTTGTTGATGTTCGGCGCGAGCAGCTTGTAATTTTTGAAACTTTTCAGCTCCAATAATCTTAGCCAGTTCTTCATCGTTTGCTTTGCGTTCGGCATCAAACTGAGCTTTCATTTCGTCCCGGGTCTTTTTTACTTCCGCTTTTTTCTTCAGACGATCTGCATCTTGTTTTTGATACAATGCTTGTACTTTTGTTTTTTCAGCGGCTGTCAAATTCAACTGTTTCGCTAACATTTCTGCTCTTTTCTCCGGAGACATCATGGGTCTTTCTCCTTGTTTGAACTCTCTTTTTCCACCATTCGGACCTTGTGGTGCCGGATCTTGTGCCATGACGGACAAACTAATTGTAAAAATTGTAGCCAAAGCTAACATTAAATACTTTTTCATAATGCACTTTTTTTATTGTTAGTACTATTTTTTGTAATCTATTGCTTTGACTGTTGAAATAAAAATTGGTTTAATCCGGGTGTTCTATATTCGTATTAATTAAATAAATACTGAGTTATATTGCTGTAAAAAACAATTGGGTTAGACCTATAGAAATGAACTATAGCTCTAACCCAATTTAAAAGAACCGATACCGGTTATTGCTTTTTCAATAATACATCATTGATTGCCTGTTTAAAGGCATCTTTAGGCATAGCTCCCTGTGCCATTTGAGGTGCCCCGTTCATTGGGCAAAACAATAAAGTTGGAATGCTCCGGATTCCAAATGCGCTGGCAAGCTCTTGTTCTTCTTCTGTATTGATTTTATAGATGTAAATCCGTCCGTCATATTCTTTTGCCAGATCTTCCAGTATCGGGGCAATGGTTTTGCACGGACCACACCAGGAGGCATAGAAGTCAATGATACAGGGTTTGTCTCCCAGATATTTCCATTCAGTTGGATTTGTTTCGAAATTTGCAACTTTAGACAAAAATTCCGCTTTGGTTAAATGAATTGTTCCCATTTTTTTTATTTCTTTTGATTGATTTTTTTCTTCTTTTCCTTTTCCATTTCCATTTCCATTTCCGGCACAAGCTGAAAATGTAAATGAGAGTAAGAGGCTTGCAAAAATTATTTTTTTCATATTATTTATTTTACTTTGTTTCGGGCTTTTTTTTCTTGAACATATCGAACAGCAGGTATCCCATGATAGCTCCATAAGCCATACTGATGTACGGATTGGATGAAATCGGACAAGTGCCATTGGAACAGCCAATGAAGTGGTAATATGAAAATCCTGCCACCGCCCCGACGATAACGCCGATGATTCTCAATAAGTGTTTCCTGAGTAAGTTTTTCATAACTATTATTTTATAATTATTATCCTTTGCTTTTGTTTCCTTGAAAGGTACATCTAAAATATAACTTCAATTCTGATCCAATTCTGATCCAATTCTGATTCAATTCTGATTCAATTCTGATTCGATTCTGATTCGATTCTGATTCGTAGACTTTTGTGATTCTTTTGTGGTAAACCGTTTTATGTGATTAAGCGAATATTCATGTTTTATGTCTATGTTCTAAATGCAGTTACATGTGCGGATGCATTCTATTATCTGTATTATTTGTTTATCCTTAAGCGAATAATGACAGTTTTTCCCTTCTTTTCGGCAATTTAATATGCCTTTGGCACGCATGTCGGTTAGGTGATGCGATAGTAAAGACTGTTCGCAGTTTAGTTGCTCTACCAGTTGGTTCACTGTCATTTCATCCTGTTCGGTCAACAACGAAATAACACACAATCGCGTGCCTTGGGAAATGGCTCTGAGCATATAAGCTGCCTGCTCCATGTGTTCTTTATTTAGTTCTTGCTTCATGTCTCTTTTATTTGATGCAAATATATGAACATGTATTCATATATGAAGTGTGTCTTTAGGTTTTTTAAAGAAAAAGAGTTTCAAATAAGAAATGAAGAAAAAATCGCGTACTTTCCATCTTTTTTTTACGGCTAATTTTAAAGAATAAAGTATCTTTGTGAGCTAAAACCCAAATGATGAGTCATTCGATAACAAAGATCTGTAAGAATTTTATATCCGAGCTGGATGAAGCTATAGGTGAACAAAGTGCTGAAAGCATTTTTGTGCTAACCGATGAAAATACGCGGAAACACTGTTTATCAATAGCTCTGCACTCAGAAAAATTAAAAGGATCCCATCTGATTTGTATTCCGAGTGGAGATGAGAATAAGAATATAGAGACGGCAGCTGTAATATGGAAATATCTGAGTGAAAATGGAGCAACCCGCAAATCGTTGATGATTAATCTGGGTGGTGGCATGATTACCGATATAGGCGGATTTACGGCATCAACATTTAAGCGCGGAATACGTTATGTGAATGTCTCCACTACATTACTTGGTGCTGTGGATGCTGCAACAGGCGGAAAAACCGGTATTAATTTCATGGGATTAAAAAATGAAATTGGTGTGTTTTCTCCAGCCGAAACGGTTCTGATCAATATTGACTTTTTCAAAACCTTAGATGCTGAAAACCTGCGTTCGGGTTATGCAGAAATGGTGAAACATGCGCTGATTAATACTCCGGAAAGCTGGGAACGTGCACTTAAATTTGATCTTGAGAAGATCGATTTTGAAGAACTGAAACAATTACTTGAGGAAAATATACGTATCAAGGAACGCATTGTTGAGCAAGATCCCTATGAGGCTAATATTCGGAAAGCATTGAATCTCGGTCATACGTTTGGACATGCTTTTGAAAGCTGGTCATATAAAATTCAACGGCCGGCCTTGCATGGTTATGCTGTTATGTGGGGATTGCTTTGCGAACTGTATTTATCGTTGATAAAACTGGACTTTCCGAAAGATGAATTGCTCAGGTTGAAGTATCTGATTAAGGAGTATTACGGAACTTTCGAGTTTAGTTGTAAAGAATACGAGGCATTATTTGAATTAATGACTCACGACAAAAAAAATGAATCTAAAGAAATAAACTTCACCTTGTTGGCCAATGTCGGAGATATCCGTATCAATCAAACAGCCACAAAGGACGAAATTTTTGAATGTTTTGATTTCTTCAGAGAAGGTTGATTGTCTCTGTAGAAGACTAATTTAATTTATGGGAAAGACACTAATAATTGGAGCCAGTAGTAATCCGGAGCGCTATTCTTATCTTGCAGCTCAACGATTGTTGGCTTCGGGATATGAGATTGAATTGATCGGACTGCGTAAAGATGTTGTTTTTGATCAGGTAATTGATACACAAAAAAAGCCGTTTGAAGATATAGACACGGTAACCTTATACTTATCGGATAAATTTCAGCCGGAGTATTACGAATATATCATCTCTTTAAATCCAAGACGGGTTATTTTTAATCCGGGCACGGAAAATGCAGAGTTTGAAAAAATCTTGATTCAGAATGACATCAGCGTTCAGGAAGCTTGTACATTGGTGCTGTTGGGAACGAAACAATATTGATGTGATGATGTGATGATGTGTTGATAGGGTGATGTGGTGATGTGATGATGGACATTCGAACGATAGATTAATAATTGGTTACAGACTTGCATTTCTTTATTGACTTGTAACTTGTAACTTGTAACTTGTAACTAATGAGAATAGCTTTAATAGGATATGGCAAAATGGGTAAAACCATTGAACGAATTGCGCGTGAACGTGGTCATGAGATTGTGTCGATAATTGATGTGAATAATTTGGCCGATTTTGATTCCGATTCGTTTAAGAGTGCAGATGTGGCCATCGAATTTACTGTTCCGCAAGTAGCGTTGAGTAATTACCGTCGTGCTTTTGCGTCGGGAGTTGCTGTAGTTTCAGGAACAACAGGCTGGACAGACGAACTGCCGGCATTAAAGAAGGAGATAGAAGAGGGCGGTAAAACCTTATTCTGGTCGTCGAACTTTAGTTTGGGTGTAAATATATTCATGGCTGTCAATAAATACCTGGCTAAGATTATGAATCAATTTCCGAATTACAATGTGGAAATGACCGAAGTGCATCATACTCAAAAACTGGATGCTCCCAGTGGTACCGCTATTACTCTGGCAGAAGGTATTCTGGAAAATCTGGATCGAAAGAATAGTTGGGTGAAAGAGGTTGAAACCAAACAGAGCGAGATGGCCATTAAATCCATTCGCGAAGGACAGGTTCCGGGCATTCACACCATTCGTTATGAGTCGGAGGTCGATTCGATTGAAATTACACACGATGCAAAAAGCCGCGAAGGTTTTGCGCTTGGAGCTGTGGTTGCAGCAGAGTTTACGGCAGGAAAAAAAGGATTATTAGGCATGGAAGACATGCTGAAGTTTTAATCTACAAATTATAATTTGAAACTAAAAATGAGTGCAGACAAACTAACATCGCGTTTTCAACAGCCGCTGAAACAATGGATAAAATGCAGCGTGTGGAGCTTGATTTATATTTTATTTATTGTATGGGTCGGTAACTACTGGTGGCTTCTGGGTTTGCCGGTTGTGGTTGATGTTTATATAACTCACTATATACCCTGGACCTGGTGGAAGAAAACAAAAAACAAAGCTTTGTTGGGTCTTATGGGCTGGGTAGATGCTATCGTATTTGCGTTGGTGGCCGTTTATTTTATAAATACTTTTTTGTTCCAAAACTATCAGATTCCAAGTTCTTCGTTAGAAAAGAGTTTGTTGGTGGGCGATTTTCTTTTTGTGAGCAAGGCCAGTTACGGTCCACGTGTTCCGAATACGCCTCTTTCGTTTCCACTGGTTCAGCACACATTCCCCATGTTGAATTGTAAATCGTTTATCGAAAAACCTCAATGGGATTATCATCGCCTGAAAGGCTTTGATACGGTGAAGCGAAATGACATTGTGGTGTTTAACTTCCCTACAGGAGATACAGTGGCTCTAAAAGTTACAAATCCTGATTATTACACTTTGTGTTATAGTTATGGTCGGGATATGGTGCACAACCGCAAAGATCTTTTCGGGGATATTGTTTATCGTCCGGTCGATCGTCGCGAAAACTTTGTAAAACGTTGTGTGGCTATTTCGGGTGACTGGCTTCAGATCAAGGACAACCAGGTATATGTCAATGGAAAGAAGCCGGAAAAGATTCCCGGCATTCAATTTAATTATTTTGTGCAGACCGATGGTACTCATTTAAGTGCTGATGTGTTGGATAAATTAGGAATTAGTGTTGATGATAGAATACTGATGAATGATATGCAAAGTGTGCAGGGTAATGAGCAGGCTGCAGAATCAAATAATCAGGCTATACTGGAAGCCGGACTGGATCCTAAACTTCCGGTTTATCATTTTCCGCTGAATGAAGAAACGTATAATGAAATGCAGAAAGTAACCGGTGTTACTAAAATTAAAATAGAGCAGCTTAAGACATTGGATGTATTCCCACTGGGTGGACATAAGCGTTGGACCCGCGATAACTACGGACCGCTTTGGGTTCCGAAGAAAGGGGCTACATTGGCACTTAACTCCTATAATTTACCTATTTACGAACGCATCATTCGGGTTTATGAGCATAATACCCTTGAGGTGAAAGGTAACGAATACTTTATAAATGGTAAATCTGCTAAGACCTACACATTCAAAATGGATTATTACTGGATGATGGGTGATAATCGTCATAACTCGGCCGATTCGCGTTATTGGGGTTTTGTTCCCGAAGATCATGTGGTAGGCCGTCCGGTATTGGTTTGGCTGTCATTGGATAAAGATAAAGGCTGGTTTGGCGGAAAGATTCGTTGGAACAGGTTCTTTAAAAATGCGGAAAAATGACCCCTTAATCCCCTAAAGGGGAGATAAGAAAGTTGAATTAATAAGAATGGATGCTACGCCACATTATCAAAAGTCCCCTTTAGGGGATTCAGGGGTCTGCCTTACTTTGTCGTATTTAGCTCCGGTGGAGTATTATGCTGTATTGGCTGGAGCTGAAACGGTTTATCTGGAGCATTGCGATTATTACGTAAAGCAAACGTATCGGAATCGCTGTCATATTGCGGCGGCCAACGGGATGATGGCGCTGAGTATTCCGGTAGAAAAAGCAACTAAGGAAAAGATACTGACCCGCGACATCCGGATTTCGGATCACAGCGACTGGCAAACCCAGCATTGGCGTTCTATTGAGTCGGCCTATAACTCAACGCCTTTCTTTGAATATTATAAGGATGATTTATTGCCATTCTACGAAAAAAAGTGGACATTTCTTTATGACTTTAATCTGGATATTCAACATAAGGTACTTGAATTATTGGATCTGAATCCAAAGATTCTTTTGACCGAAAAATATACTGCTGAACCGCAACAGGGGGTGGTGGATCTGCGCGAAAGCATTCATCCGAAAAAGGAGAGTTTGTTTGAAACTCCGAAACCCTATTATCAGGTTTTTGATCAGCGTTTCGGTTTTCAACCTAATTTAAGCATTATAGATTTGCTTTTTAATATGGGAAATGAAAGTCAATTAATAATCGGCAGACCCCTAATCCCCTAAAGGGGACTTTGAAAGCTTGAATTAAAAATAGATATAAAGTTAGAATTTAATTATATATCAATCATTGTTGTCGGTAAACTTTATATATGAAACTTTGTGAGAGATTTCTCACTTCGTTCGAAATGACAATCAATGTTTTATGATTAGGGATGGGGTAGGTTGGCGGCACAGCCGCCAACCTACCCCATCCCTGACAAAGAGAATGTAATAATCTGTCATTCTGAACGAAGTGAAGAATCTACTGTTCTTTACCGGACAACAATATATATCAATATGAAAAGTCCCCCTCGGGAGATTTATAACAATACAACAATAACACACTATAATATGGAACAAATAGATTGGAGTAATTTAGGATTCGGTTATATGAAAACCGATTGTAATGTCCGTTGTAACTATAGTGATGGTAAGTGGGGTGAACTGGAAGTTCATGAAAGTGAATATTTGAGCTTGCACATGGCTGCCACCAGCTTGCACTATGGACAAGAGTCGTTCGAAGGGCTGAAAGCTTTTCGGGGAAAAGATGGAAAAGTCCGTATTTTTCGGATGAAGGATAATGCTTTGCGTATGCAGGATTCGAGTGCCGGTACCATGATGGCCGTAATTCCGACGGAAGTATTTGAAGAAGCTGTATTAAAAGCCGTAAAATTGAATGAGCGGTTTGTACCACCCTACGAATCGGGAGCATCGCTTTATATCCGTCCGGTACTTTTTGGTAGTAGCCCGGAGGTGGGTGTAAAACCTGCTACGGAATATATGTTTATTGTTTTTGTAATGCCGGTTGGTCCGTATTTCAAAGGCGGTTTTCAAACAACTCCGTTTGTAATTATGCGTGAATATGATCGCTCTGCACCTCTTGGCATGGGTAAATTTAAAGTAGGCGGAAACTATGCTGCCAGTCTGGTTGCAGGCGAAAGAGCTCATAAGCTGGGTTATTCCAATATATTTTATCTGGATGCAAAAGAAAAGAAATATATTGATGAATGTGGAGCTGCCAACTTCTTCGGAATAAAAGATAATGCTTATATCACTCCAAAATCAACATCTATTTTGCCATCCATTACCAACAGAAGTCTTATGACCTTGGCTGAAGATCTGGGGATGACCGTTGAACAACGTCATATACCTGTAGAAGAACTGGCCACTTTTGATGAAGCCGGAGCTTGCGGAACAGCAGCTGTTATCAGTCCGATAGAACGTATTGATGATTATGATGAAAATAAATCTTACATTTTCTCACACGACGGCAAACCGGGAGTTATTTGCGAAAAATTATACAACAAACTCCGTGGCATTCAGTATGGCGACGAACCGGATACACACGGTTGGGTAACAGTAATCTGATGTGGTGATGTACTAATGTGATAATGTGTTGATGTGTTTCTGATGTGGTGATTAGTTGATGTGGTAATGTGTTGATGATTTGGTGATGTGTTGATCGATGATGTGAAGATGTGCTAATATATCTATGTGATGATTTAGTACGTTTTATTGATGCTTTGGCTCATTATATCTTTTATTATACACACACACGACTAAGAGCTTATTATCAAATCAATCAATTGTTACATTATATATTCCCATTATAAAATCATCACATCAACTAATCATCATATCATCATATTACCACATCAACTAATTACCACATCATCACATCAACCAATCATCACATCATATTTATGATTTCCAAATCAGAAGTTTTTCCTATCGGACAAATCATCAAGCCTCACGGTGTAAATGGTGAAATGTCATTTTCGTTTACCTCCGATATTTTCGATCGGGAAGATGTTCCGTATTTTGTTTTTGAGATACAGGGAATTCTGGTGCCGTTTTTCCTGGTGGAATATCGCTTCAAAGGCAGTACTACGGGTTTGTTGACACTGGATGGAATAACAACTGATGAACAAGCCCGCGACTTTGTCGGTCTTACCGTTTATCTGCCCAAAAGCTTTTTGGAGAAAGTGGAGGATGATGAAATTGAACTCGACTATTTTGCAGGATTTACCTTGGTTGATACAGAAAAAGGCCTATTGGGAGTTATCTCCGAAGTGGACCAGACAACCGATAACGTGCTTTTTGTGATACCCACAAAAAACGACGAGTTGCTTATTCCGGCAGGAGAGGAGTATATCGAAAAAATAGACCACGACAAAAAGATTATCTATGTCAGGTTGCCGGAAGGATTGCTGGATTTATAAAGAATATTGCTGAATTACACGAAAAGGAGTTATTATATTGTTATCAATATAGTAACTCTTTTTTTTGTGATGTATAAGTTATGCGAATCAGTAGTCCGTAGGACTTACATATCCATAGAATAAACAGTTATGTTTGTTTATTGTCCGTAGGACATTCATATTATTAGCTATTTATCCCCTACGGGGAATTTGTAGAGCTTGTTTTATTTTCTATTGATATATATTCCCTACGGGAAATTTAATTAGGGTCTGCTGAAAAACTTAGGCAGTCATTTTTAAATTAGATTACGGTGCGCTGCACCTTAAACTTATCTGTGAAATCAAATTTCTACAAAGATTCCGCCACTCTGTGGCTTTGTTAGGGTGCAGCGCATCCTAATATTTGTAGCGAGAATATCAATTCAGCATAGTAAAGGTGCAGCGCACCGTAATATTATTATATGCAAAGAAATTGAAAGGATAGTTGCAAAAACCTTGCATGTTGAAAAGCTAAATATGATTATGTTGAATTTACATATAATGAGTTACTCGTTTTTCAGCAGACTCTAATTAGAATATCCATTCTGTGTTTTTTCGTCTGATCCGTGTATTCTGTGTGCGAATCAATAGTAAATCCGTATTCTTAGCCCCGAAGTGGCTAAATATAAAAATCCCCCGGTAAGCAAAGTGCCCCGGGGGATAAAATCAGAATACTATTCCAGGTTCGAAGTGGAATGAATATTAAGATGATATGTTCTTAAAACTCTTTATTTATCTGGTAAATAACTGACAAGCATCCGTTGGGATGTTGCCACCCATTTACCGGCAAGCTCTTAGAACATACAATACACAATAAGCTCGGTGCTCCATACCAGATTCGGGTCGCTACCGGCTGCTGCCACCTGAATGGCTATGGCTTCGCCCGGTTTAAAACCACTCAGGATGGTTTTGTGTTTTCCGGTTGAAACCTGCTTCCAGATGCTTGTGGCACTGGAAGGAGCATTTGTATAACGAACCATGTACAGATAGGTATTGCCTACCACATTCCAGTTAACAACGAGCGTACCACTTTGTTGTCCCTGTGCTACAGTGACACCCGTTGGCATTGGAAGCATACCTATGGGAGCTGGTTTTGCTCTCAGATCAAAACCCGAACTAAGTATTTTCAGCTCATCGCCACCACTGATATCCTGCACTCTGTTGCCAATGATATGGAGATAATCTTCCAGGTCTTTGCGTGCCGTGTTTTTTTCAGCTGTGGTTAGTTTGCTGCCGTCGCCTACTTTCGGCAAATAACTAATTAATAAGTCATTCTTTGTTTTGAGAACAACTACATCGGCTTCCAGTGCCTTGAAAGTAACATTACCGGTCAATTTCTCAATGATGGTATTTAC
>Ga0209540_10002876_pt1 | contig 11976 bp, 9 predicted proteins | sample BarGraIncu01121A_FD_184501 | JGI IMG/M metagenome (GOLD analysis project Ga0209540, IMG submission 184501) | Arctic peat soil microbial communities from Barrow, Alaska - Barrow Graham LP Incubations 011-21A (SPAdes) (version 2) | ecosystem: Environmental > Terrestrial > Soil > Wetlands > Peat... | reverse complement strand
AGTCACGAACGTACGGCTTCACGAGACTCCTTCGCATTCCGCACCGCGAAGGAAGGGCGCCCCATTTGTCCCCCGAGTGCGCCCTACATTCGATTGTACGCCCCCCCTTGTGTTCGATTGGATGGAGTTGGAGTTGGAGTTGCCCCGTTTCCATTGATACCTGGAAACTAGGACGCGGCAGCCTGAAGCTGACGCTGCTCCAGGGAGAAGAATCACGCTAAGTGGTGCAGTTCAAACTTGAACTCACGCCAGTTGTCGAATCTGACCTAGCCGGCTCGCCGTGACCGTGCCGCGAAGTAGACCCCCGCGCCTACGGCGACACCAGCCAGTACAATCGCCGCTCCGTAAATCCAAGCGGCTTGGAGAGATGACTGAGCCTGCGCTGCAATGGCTTTGGCTTGCACCCGTGCCGCGCCCACCTCAGGCGAGTCCCCGAACGCCGCAGCCGCAATGCCTGGCGTCAGAGCCAGTATCATCAGTCCTACAGCACGATACGCCGCGCTATGCGCTTCATTGCCCCCCAATCTGACCTAACGAGTGGCGCATGAGCGGCGCTCAGACGCGATGGGATGAGTGTAGCTCGCGGCGTTCCGTTCGATGACCTGGTTAAGGTGAGCCCACGCCGCTACGAAGACTCCGGCCCATTCGAACCGGTGACGTTGTCCCGGAGTTCTTCGATTACTTCCGAAAAGCCGTCGACGACCGCGGGTTCGAGATCTGCGAAAGCCGACTCAAGTACCTTCACCGAGCGCACTGACAAGTCATCTGCGGTCCGAGCGTTCGCCTTGTGCGTGGCTTCAGATAGCGTGGTGAAGGGAAGGCGAAGTGCAAGCAGGGTGGCCGTGAACACGAGACCGCAGGCCGCTATGACGAACATGAACGGATTCCGCGTTCCTGCCGCGCCGACGGTGGCCGCGATTCTAGGTTCCTCGGTGGGAGACTCTGGGCTGTCGAAATCAACGCGGGACCTCGCCCAGATATTGCGGGGGTGGCTGGATGCGTCGCACAGCACGTCGTAGTACAGGTTGCGACTGGACTTCCCTATTGCCTGCCTAATTTCCCAAGGGCGCATGCCCGCACATGGGACAGCACCTGGCTTCTTCGATCTCCAGTCCGAGCGCGATTCTGGCTTGACTTCGAAGAACTCAAGGAGCTCGACTGTCTCAAGCACGGTGCGGGCATGGGCGCCCGCCTGCGACATGTAGTTGTGACGAAATAGTGCGAGCCCGGCGACAAGTTCATCGACGCACCCCAGCATGAGTGCCATATCCTCGACCTGCTGGAGTGAACGGCTTCCTAGGTGAGTCTCATCAAAACAGACGTCGCGGACAAACTGCGCAACTTCCAACACGTAGGCGGTCACAACCTCCTTCGCCGAATTCATGTCCTCGGGTGCTGGCTCCAACTCCAAGCCCGTCAACTGGGACAATGCGCTCGAGTGCTCCCCCTTCCACCGGGCAAGATTGCGCCGAGCCACACGAAACAGAGGGTGGTCTGGGTCGGTCCGCACCGAGTCCCACATGCCCTGCGCAAGAGCAAGAAAGACGTCATCGACGAAGTCCGAGGCGTCGGACTCTAGCTCGGTAGTCGAGTCGCTCGCCCACGCAATAAAGGAGGCAATCCCCTCGCCGCCTCCGGCGTGAGCCATCTGGAGTGCGGTGGCGTACCTGCCTTCGACCTCAACGAGAGTGACGGCCAACTCCCACCTCCGATGTCCGGAACGGTTGTCTCACCCAACGTGTGGCGCTTCAGCGGCGGACCGCACCACTGGAGTTGGCGTCGGTGGGGTGGTCAACTCTTCAGTGATTGAAATGCCCGTTTCATCCGACGCTGACAACTCCGCCGTCGGGACCGAGACTACCTGACCGGAGTCAGGAATCCCACGAGCGCAGAGTGACACTAAGAAGCGTTGGTTCGGCAGCTTGAGCTCGGCCTCAGGGAAGGTCGCGGTAGATCTCGAGAAGCTCATCGGTCGCGGCGCAGCGGGGCATTACGTAGCCACCAACCGCCGGATTGCCGACCCAACAGGCCGCGCCAGCGAGGAAGAGCTCGCCAAGACGCCACGCAACGTAGGCATCAAGCGCATCATCAGAGACTGCAGCAGCCGCGGGGAGGCCGAGCACTGAGACGATTCGAGCACATGCCGTGGGGTCCTGCTTGTAGCGCGGCATCGGGTCGGAACACCCAGCCTCAATCCACCACGCGCCGAGGGCGACGGCTGGATGAACCTCGATGGCGACGGGACCCTCAAGAGTAGTATCCGCCGCAAGTCGGAGGCCGCCCGGTGGATCACCGAAAGGCATGCCGAGCGCATGGCAGGTAACCGCCCAGTGCGGTACGCCGGCGAACGGCAGCGCGTTGATGGCCTTGGGCTCAAAGCGTCCGAGTTCGACCTGACGCTTCGCCCAAGCGCGTGCCGCTCTGTCGACGCGACGATCCGAATGGTTGACGCGGTCGTAGCTGAGGGGCGCGTCCCAGGCAATCAGTGTCATGCGGGATTGCGCGACCGCCCCAACAACGAAATCACGAAGTGCGTCGGGGGCGACGTCTGTCCACATACCTCCGGTGCACACGACGGCGTCCTTCTTGGGCGCCGGATCAATACCTATCGCCCGCCAGCCGTCCATGTACTCCCTCTGTCTGCCGAACGTCTTGGGCATGAGCGGCGGTCAAGCGCCTCTCTTCCGCAGTCTACCTTGCGCCGTCCGCTCGATGCCCTAGCTAGCTGGGTCGCGCACGCCGGTTCATCAGCCCCACAAGCGCGGCCCCGACGACACCCAGAATGAGACCGAAGACAGCACCAACCAGCCCGATCAGAGCGAACGCCGGTAGACGTCCGACGAGGGGTGCGCTCCCCGCGTAGCCCGCGACCATGAACGCGAACACGATGGTGAAGCCGTAGACGGCACCGACGCGAAGTCCTTCTACGGGCCTACACCAGGCGCCGAGTGCGAGACCGGCGATTCCCCAAGGGATGAGGCTCAGCCAAGAACCGACGAAGAGGTAGCGTGCGCCGACAACGCCCAGGACTGCTCCGACAAGGACCGCGACTGCGTATTTCATCACAGATAGACACCCCCGGCCAGCTCAAGAGTTCCAGATACTCCAGCTAACAATGCTTCTACGGTCTACGTAACCCACACGGACGCCCGAGCACACGATGCGCTTCCCCGTGTGAGAAGTCACTCAAGTCGCTGGCCCGCGGATGATCCATCCCTGCGACTATGCAGGTCGACGCTGAAGGAGTTCGGCAGATGTCACGCCTGGGCCTCCGTGCGGGTGCTTGCCGCGTGGGGCGCCATTTCCTCATCACCCGAGCTTGACCTTCGACCCTTGGCGGAATCAATCCACCGTAGCTGGAATCAAAGGTGGGGTCTCGGGGAGGCTGCTGCTGCTCGAGCAGCGCATTGAGCAAGCCGCCCGGGAGACCGTGGCTTCCAAGCAGTCGAACCGGCGTGGAACCCGGAGCGTTTCACCATGGTGTAGGCGGCAAGCGTGATCGTGCGCCCCGAGAAGAACCACTTCCGCGTGGGCATCGACTCGATCATCGTGCTCGTGCTGATCGCCGTCGGCATGGTAGGCCTGGGCAGGATCCCGGGTTAGAAAGTCGGCCTGCTGAGAAGAGGGCAGAACGCGCAAGGAGGGTTTGCTCGCCTCGCGCCGGCACGGCAGGAGCGAACTCGCCCTGCCCTCTTCACAGCTCCCGGTGCACCGTTCGGATCAACTCACGCTCCTCTCCAGTCCGAGGTCCCGCGCCATCTCCGAGACGATCGACTCGATCTCGGCTGCGCTCAGGTGCCGCGTCTCCATGACCACGTGCTTCGCGTCGTACTCGTCCCAGCGATCGTTGACAATGCGCAGCCCCAGCTCGTCGGCCTTCTCGTAGAACACCGTTCCCGGGTAGGGGCACGTGTAGGACAGGAAGATGCGGCTGCCCGCTTCGCGGACCTCGCGCATGAAGGCGTGCGACTCCGCGAGGGTCTCTCGCGTGTCCTCAGGGAACGGCGCCATGAACGACGACACCACGTCGATCCCGACCGCGACCGCGGATCGGATCGCCTCCAGCACCTGCGCCTTGTCGATGCCCTTCACGGAGTCGAGGATCTGCTGCGACCCGGATTCGACACCGAACTGCACACCGGTGCAGCCGGCTTCCGCCATCACACGCAACAGATCGGCGTCGACCTGGTCGACGCGTGTGGCGCAGCCCCACTCCATCGGGCGCTCGAGCGTGCGAAGCTCTTGCGCGAGTTCGCGCACCCACCGCTTGTCCATGGTGAACAGGTCGTCGGTGAAGAACACCCTGTCGACACCGTGGTCCCTGGAGAGCTCACGCAGCTCCTCGACGACGCCGGCCGGACTGCGCATCAGCCTGCGCCCGTGCCACAGGGCCGCGGCGGAGCAGAAGGGGCAGCGGAACGGGCAGCTCCCGGTCGCCGTGAGGACGTTCCACTTGTCCTTGTAGAACTCCATCGGGAAGAGATCGCGCGCGGGGCGCGGCAGCTCGTCGGGGGAAGACAGCGCGGCCCGCGGGTTGACGCGAACCGTCGTGCCGTCGCGCCACACGAGTCCGGGGACCTCCGCGAGGTCTCCGACCCCTTCGAGCACGAATCGAGCGAGCGCCGTGAGACCCTGTTCCCCCGCGCCGACGACCGCGTAGTCCACGGCCGCCTCGCCCAGGACCGCCTCAGGCATGATCGTGGGGTGGGCGCCGCCGAGCACCACGACGGTCTCGGGTGACGTTTCCTTGACCCGCAGCGCGATCGCGAGTGCGTTGGGGTAGGTCTCGGTCATGGCTGAGATGCCGACGATCGCGGGCTTGTCGTAGGCCACTATCGAGTCGACGCGCCGCAGGTTCAGCCCGCTGACGTTGAAGTCGACCGCACTGACGCTATAGCCGCGCTCGCGCACCGCCGACGCCAGGTATGCGAGGCCGAGGGGCGGCGTCAGCCGGGCATGCTCGTTGCGGATGGTGACGGGTGCGTTGAAGAGGATGACGTCCACTAGCCGGCTCCCTTGGAGCGGTCGATCAATCGCCGGACCGTGGGTGGTGGCCCGTCTCGCGGCGGACCACCACCCACGCAGGCTACCGCTCTGCGGACACGAGGACCTCGCGGCACTGTGTGATGCGCTCGAGGAGCAGCTCCTTGATCGGCATCGCGACAGCGCCGTAGTTCTCGCCGGCGGCCTCACGCTCGAGGATCGCCGTCGCGAGTGCCTCGTCCTCCAACACCTCCGCCACCCATCGGGCGAGCGTCGAAGGATCGATGTATCCCACAGTCGCGTGCATGTCGCGCATGGCAGTCTCGTAGTCGCCTATGTGGATGAAGCCGGCGACCTCGGCCAGGCTATGGAGCGGAGTGGGATTCGACCCGCCCATCGCGGCCATCTTCAGACCGGTCAGGCGCTTCTCGAACCCGACCTCTCCCAAGAGCCTCGTCGCCAGCTCCGGCGTCGGCTCGCTGAGGATGGATGCCATCGTCTGCGTCTCCACTAGCTTCCCAGCTTCTTCTTCGATTCGAGCTCGTCGGCGACGTGATCGAGGCCGAGCTCCGACAGGGTCTTGCGCGTCGGCCATCCGGTCTTGACGTCCCAGCCCTCAAGCTTGAAGAAGAGGGTCTTCCAGTCCTCGACCTTCTGGCGATCCAGCTTCCGTCCGGCGACGCTTTTGTAGCTCCAGACCCCGTTCTCGTTCACGGGCATTACGTACGGGGCCTCGTAGGTGCTGAACCCGGGAATGGCACCCGTGTCGTAGTTGTAGTCGGTGAAGACCTCCATCTCGCGGTCCCTGCCCTGCAGGATCCAGATCGCGCGATCGAGGTTCCATATCTTCCGGCCGATCTCCATGCCTTCGTTGAACGTGAGCTTCTTCCCCGTGACCGCGTTGAAGAACTTCGGCTCGCCCTCACCGGTCATGCCGCGGCCCTTGGGGCCGTACTGGTTGTAGAGGTCGCTCCACGCCCAATCGCAGAACGCGAGCGACTGCTTGTAGTAGCGGGTGTAGTGCCGGTGCCACGCCACGAGCTTGGCCATGGCCTCCGAGTAGATGCCCGCGTCGCTGTAGTCCATCATCATCGGGTCGTTGTACGGCGACAGCTTCTCGGCCATGATCGCCGACAGTTCCTCAGCAGTGATGGGCGGCTTGGCACCCGAAAGGGCGGCGATGCTCGGCGACCAGAACACCAGCGTGTTGAAGTCGTGCTCGTTGATGTCGCGCTCGCCCACGAGCGAGCCGTAGCCCCACTCGACCTCGGTGCGCGCGTCATAGTGCTGCGGGTAGTTCCAGGTCTGCAGGGGCAGGATGCCGGTCTTGGTGTCCTCGGCGTAGCGACCCCACTTGACGGCGCAGAGCGCGAGACCCTCGTGCAGGTCGGCCCCGATGTCCTTCTTGTTCTCGATCTTGTCGACGAGCGCCTTGACGAACGAGCTCTCACCGAGCTGGTCGAAGGGCAGGTCGGTGTCGATCTTCTTGCCGGGGCCGGCGATACCGAGCTTGTAGAGGGCGTTGAGCCACAGGATCGCGCCCTCCATCTGATAGGAGTTGAGACCGGCGCGCTGGATCATCTCGGTGGAATCGAGGATCGCCTGCGTCTGCTTCCCGCCATGCTTCGCCGCGTCGTAGGAGTTGTAGAAGAAGTAGTCCACGCACGAAGAGCCGTTGCTGGCGCCCGACTTCCACCGGACGCGGCAGTCCTTGTGACATCCCAGGCAGCCCATCGGCACGCCCGGCTGGTCGGAGGGACCGTAGGCCTTAGCGCCCGAGCCCGGGTTCCCTGCGAACATCGAACCGATGCCCGCAGGTATGAAGTCCTTCTCGTGACCGGCGACCGCGTACTGCATCGACCACATGCGCGCATCCATCAGCGCCTTGGGGTCCGCGATCGTCACGCCACCGGTGCCCAACACGCTGATGGCCTTCAGGTTCTTCGACCCGAAGACCGCGCCGAAGGCACCCTGTCCGGCACCGTTGCCGGAGTCGTGGAGCAGAGATGCCATGCGGCTCATCGTCTCGCCCGCGCGGCCCATGGTCAGAACGGCGGGGCGCTGGGTGGTGCGACCTCCGTCGCGCCCGGAGCCGAGCGCGTTCCAGTCGCCCTCGTGGCTGCCCTGTACGCGGCGCCAGATCTCTTCCTGCGCCTCGGTGGTGTCGAGGCCCCATATGCCGTCGGCGCTCACGATCTCGACCTTGTCATCGCGAACATCGACCCAGACGGGCTTGTCCGACTTGCCCTCGATGACGATGCCGTCCCAGCCGGCGTACTTCATATGGCCTGAGAAGCGACCCCCGAAGTTCGAGCGCGTGAACCACTCGACCGGGTAGCCCTGAGCGCCGATCCCTTGGACTTCCGTGCGGCCCGCGACCGCGGGTGCGAGGGTGCCCGAGAGCGGTGATGTCATGATCGTCAGTACGTTGCCGGGATCGAACGCCTTGATCGTCTTGTCCTTGCACAGGTCCCAGAAGATCGCGGAACCCATGCCGTGCCCTCCGCCGTACTCCTCGTACTTCGCGGTATCGAGGGTGGATACCGCCTTCGTGGTCAAGTCGATCCTCAGGATCTTCCCTGTGTATCCGCCAGTCATTCGGTGCGCCTCCTGGATGCTCTCGTGTCAGTTGCTGGACCGTGCAGTCGAGTCGGCGATCAGCCGCCGAACGCTACCTACCCGGGCGTGGACGCGTACTCGCCGTTGTCGCCGTCGGGCATGCCGATGGCCTTCCACACGACCGAACCCTTGCGCAGGTTGACCTGGTAGCCCGCATCGCCGTTCTGGAGCGGGACGTTCTTCGTGAACGCGATCGCGTGCATGGGACACACCTCGACGCACGCCTGCTTGCCGCCGACGCCGCCCTTGTCGCTCCAGAATGGAGCGTCAGCGCACAGGTCGCACTTCTGCGCGTGCTTCTCCTCGGAGTTCCACTGGACGCGCGCCGGGCTGAACGGACAGGCGCCGATGCACCGCTCGCATCCGATGCACTTGGCCGGATCGACCGTGCGGACGTTGCCGTTGGCTGTGTCGACGTGCATCGCCCCGGTAGGGCATGCCTCGACACAGGCCGGGAACGGGCACTGCCGACACTGCTCCTGGGTGACGCCGTTCGGGAACGCCACGAACGGATCGTTCACGATCTGGATCCGCGACGTGGAGAGGTTGGTCTCGCCGGTATGGACGAGGGAGCACGCGAGCATGCAGCTCGAGCATCCGGCGCATTTCTTCGTGTCCACGAGCAGGTAGCCTTCGGACGCCGGGACGGCGAGCACCTGATCGGGAAGGAGGAATCCCTTCAGGAAGACCCCGCCCAACACGGCGCCGACACCGACGCCTCCGACGCTGGTGACGAACTCCCGCCGGGTGACCTGCTTCGGTTCCTTGTCAGTCATGGTTCCTTCGGTCCTCTCTTGTGATCCATGTCGCCGTCAGGCGGCGTTGCGGTCCTTCTTGGGTTCGCTCGGCACGACGGCGGGCTTGACGAGCCTGCGGTACCAGCCCGCGTGCTCGGCCTTCGCGTGCTCGACGGAGACGTAGCCGGTGAACATCGAGCGCAGCATCGGCCAGCCCATCGGCAGGATCGCTGCGAACAGCACGTGCGCGAGGAAGAACGCGAGCATGCCGAGCGTCGCGACATCGTGCACGAGGGTGGCGGCGCCCATGACCGCACCGGGAATCGAGATGACGTGGGCAGCGGCCTTGAGAAGGCCGGTGATGATGACGGTCGCCGTCGCAACCAGCGCCAGCAGGTACGCCATCTTCTCGGACTCGAAGTACTTGTCCTCCGGGGGCATGTCGTACTTCTTGTTGCCAAGCAGGCGTCCGTAGTGCTGCACGGTGAACTTGATCGCGTTCGCCGTCGGCAGGTGCTCACGGAAGCGCTGCCAGGACAGCAGCGTGTTCACGCCGTAGTAGAAGGTCCCGAACAGGAACATGACGACAGCAACGAAGTGCACGTTCATCACAGCCCAGACCTGCTGCTTCGCGAGCAGGCTCGGGATGAACAGCGCCCCGAGCGCGAGGCCCGTGACGATCAGCACCGCGGTACCGATCCCGTGCGTCCAGTGCTCGAGAATGGCCGCGCCATCGTGGCGCAGCACGCGGTCCCCTTCGATGACGGGGTTCTTCCTCCGCGTGAGCCCGGCCGCCAGAGCGCCCGCGAAAGGCGCCAGGAGCACCAGCCACCACCCGGAGTTGAACAAGAGCTCGGTGCCATCGACGAAGGCGATCCGCCAGGCATAGACCATGCCCGAGACGAACGCCGCCGCGATCCCGGCACCGATGAGCAGACGTCTGCCCATCAGCAACACTCCTTTCCCCTTTGTGAGTCCGTTATCGAATCGCCAAGCGGCACTGTCCGGGCGCCGTCTGGTCGAACCGCACGCTATACCCCCGCAGGTATGCCCGTCAAGTCATTCCGAGGCACCGTGCCGGCAGCCAGGATCTCCGCTCCCAAGCCCGCCGTCGTCGAGGCATCGACGACACCACTCGCGATGATGACAACCACTGCCCCACTACCCGGCGACCAGATAGCTGCTCGCAGCTTCATCGACAGCAACCGGGGATGGGCCATCGGGACCAGCGCGGGCGGAAGTCTGATCCAGCGAACCGTCGGCGCCGGGAGACACTGGGTCGTTCAGCTACGCGACGGCGACCACGGGTCCCCCTTGGTGGGGGTCTCCTTCGTCGACGAGCTCCACGGCTGGGCCATCGCCAGCACGGGAACGCTGGTGGGCTACGTCATCGCCACGGTCGACGGGGGCAGAACCTGGCACAACCGGGGCGGCTGGGGACCGCTTCTCTCAGTGGACTTCACCGACGCTCTCCACGGCACCGTCGAGGGCTGGGATGGCGACAGCCCGCAGCGACCTATCACCCTCGTCACCGACGATGGCGGAGAGATGTGGAAAGTGGCGCCTAGGAAGTAGTGCACCCGGACCTCCAGAAACCGTCCGAAATCGGCACCCCGAGGGCCTCGCGTAGGCACGCGCAAACGGAGCGGCGACCACCCTTCGAGTCGAATCCGGCTATCGCTTCAGTGTGAGCGCCCTTGCGTTGATCGCCACGATGATGGTGGACGCGGACATGAGCACCCCACCGATCGCCGGGCTGAGCACCACGCCCACGCCGGCGAGCACGCCCGCTGCGAGCGGGATCGCGATCACGTTGTATCCGGTCGCCCACGCCAGGTTCTGCACCATCTTGCCGTAGGTGGCTCGGGCCAGTTCGATGATGGTCACGACGTCCTGCGGGTCGCTGCGCACCAGCACGACGTCAGCGGTGGCCACAGCCACGTCGGTCCCCGCTCCGATGGCGATTCCCACGTCCGCGGTCGCGAGCGCCGGCGCGTCGTTGACACCGTCGCCCACCATCGCGACGACCTTGCCCTCGGCGCGAACGCGCTGAATCGTCGCGGCCTTGTCGGCCGGCAGCACCTCGGCGAAGAAGCGCTCGATGCCGAGTTCGGCGGCGACCCGTTCAGCCACCACGCGGGTGTCTCCGGTGAGCATGATGGGCTCGATCCCCATCCCCTTGAGCCTGCGTACCGCCGCCACGGACTCGGGACGGACCGTGTCCGCAAGCGCGATCGCTCCGACGAGCCTGCCCTCGCGGAGAACGTAGACCACCGTGCGCCCACCCGCGGAGAGCCCCTTGGCGTTAGTCGGTATGGCGATGTCGTTCTCGACCAAGTAACCGGGGCTCACGACCGCGACCTCGCGTCCATCCACGATGCCGCGGGCTCCCTTGCCGGGAATCGCCTGGAAGTCGGTCACCGGCGACTTGGAGGGGGCCGCTTCGGCGATCGCTCGCGCGATCGGGTGCTCGGACATCTCTTCGATGGAACCCGCGAGAGCAAGGACCGTTTCCCGGTCCGTGTCTGCGAGCAGTGCGACGTCGACGACTCCGAAATGCCCGAGCGTCAGCGTCCCCGTCTTGTCGAAGATGACCGCGTTGATGAGGCGAGCGTTCTCAAAGGCCATGCGGTTGCGGACCAGCAGCCCGTTGTTCGCACCGAGGGCCGTGGACACGGCTACCACCAACGGGATTGCAAGGCCGAGCGCGTGCGGACATGCGATCACCATGACCGTGACGGCACGTTCCATCGCATAGGAGAGCGGTCTGCCCAGCGCCATCCAGACGGCGAAGGTCGTCGCGCCCCCGCCGAGCGCGACCAGCGTGAGCCACATCGCGGCGCGGTCGGCGAGGTCCTGCGTCTTGGACTTCGACTCCTGCGCCTCGCGCACGAGATCGATGACCTGGGCGAGGAACGACTCCGCGCCGGTCCGGCGGACGGTGACCACGAGGGCCCCTTCGCCGTTCACGGCGCCACCGATGATCTCGGAGCCTGCTAACTTGCTCACCGGGACGGACTCTCCGGTGAGCATCGATTCATCGACGGACGACGACCCTTCGAGCACATCCCCGTCCGCCGGAACCTTCTCGCCCGGCCTGATGAGGACGGTATCGCCCGACTGCAGCTCCTCGAGGGGCACGTCGGTGGTGCTCCCGTCCGGGTTCCTCCGGTGGGCCTGCGACGGCATGAGTCTGGCCAGTGACTCCAGCGCCTTGGACGCCTCACCCACCGACCGCATCTCGATCCAGTGGCCGAGCAGCATGATGTCGATCAGCGTCGCGAGCTCCCAGAAGAACGGCATCCCCTCGGCGCCGAGCACGGTGGCGGCGCTGTAGAAGTACGCCACACTGATCGCCACCGCGACGAGCGTCATCATCCCGGGCTTGCGGTCACGGATCTCCCGAACCATGCCCTTGAGGAACGGCCGTCCGCCATACACATAGAGGAACGAAGAGAGGGCGACAAGTATCCAGTCGGCATAGGGGACCGTGAGGATGCGACCACCGGGAACGAACGGGAGTCCCGGCGAGAGGAAGATGACCGGAACCGTCAGGGCAAGGCAGATCCAGAAGCGGCGCCGGAAGTCGTCCACCGAGTGGCCTTCGTGGCGACCGCCACCGTGGTCGGCGTGCTCG
>Ga0209540_10002873_pt1 | contig 11983 bp, 7 predicted proteins | sample BarGraIncu01121A_FD_184501 | JGI IMG/M metagenome (GOLD analysis project Ga0209540, IMG submission 184501) | Arctic peat soil microbial communities from Barrow, Alaska - Barrow Graham LP Incubations 011-21A (SPAdes) (version 2) | ecosystem: Environmental > Terrestrial > Soil > Wetlands > Peat... | reverse complement strand
CCGCTGATAGAGCCGAATAAGGTAGAAAGTGCAACCATAAAGCAGACATTGAACGAAGAATGTCAAATTTTAAGACAACAAACCTAAAAAATGACTATTTTTCAAAACCTAATTTTTTTATTGCGGATTTAAGGAAAATGAAGTTTGATTTTAAAGCGGAATTTATTTCTATACGCTCAAAACAGCAGGGTTCATTCAAAGTAGGAAGATGATTTTGATGAAGTAATGTTGAGAGATTGATGAAAAAAACCAGGGTTGATTGCTCTGTTTTTTTTATGATCGATAAGGTGATTTTACAGTAATACCCGACTCTGTGAGAGGAAGATCCAGATAAGTCATTAAATAACATTGGTTTGTGCGATGTCTGGAAATATCAACCTTCTACAATCTTGATTTCCTCCTCGGTAAGCCCGTAAAGCTGATAAACCATAAGGTCTATTTCCCGGTCTGAGGTCTCAATTTTAGATTTGATTTCCAATGCTTTTTTAGCTTCCTGCAAAAAGTAATCCTCCCACTCGGCTTCTTCGGTTAACGAAAGTTTCACCTTCTTTTTGCCCAATTCGGCTATAAAATCTTTATAGGTAAGCAAATACCAGTTTTGAAGTTTTCCAGGTAAATCTTCCAAGTTGAATTTCCGTTGAATGGTTCGTTGGAATTTTTGGCTGGAATCCTGAAGTTCTTTGTTTAAGAGCATCATCAAATCAACTTTTTCAATAAACAATTGCTCGATAAATGAAGAAATTTCCGGAATTGGAAATGTTTCCAATGTGTTTACATTAATTTTTGGGAAAGCATCCCTGTCTAAGTTTACATTTGCTTTTTTGAAATAAGTAGCACAAAGCTTTGATACAATTAAAGCAAATATGACTTTTGTTGAAACTGAATTCTGGTAATTGGGAATTAAGTTGAAAACATCGGTATTGTTAATGAGTCTGTCTGAAACCAGAACTCCTTCAATTGTATTCTTAGATAATATCCTGTTGATTAATATTCTTTCTCCTTGAAAAATCTCGGGATTTCGAGGTGCCGCAAGATTCTTGCCGTATTTAATGAATTCATCATTTGGCTGTAAATTATATCGTTTTATATGTTTTGCTCCAATTAATGGCAAATATGTTTCGTCAATCTTGGTAGTAGAATGATAAACCTTATTATTCATCATCTCTCTTGTTTGGGCAGGTGTTCCTTTACCTTCCTCATAAGGCTTCATCCCCTGAAACATTGAGAAAAAATCATTTACATTCTTATTCCCATGCAATTTAAATTCGCTATTGAAACTAATCAAGACATCATCATTTTGGGATGAAATTTCTTTCAATTCCATAAATGACCATAGTCCAAGGTTGATCGCATTCAAGCGTTCTTCAATTGATTTGAGATTGTTCGAAATGCTAGAAATGCTTGTCAATTGTCCTTTTGATTTAATTTTTCGGCCTGTTAACATTAAAGTATCGACGTTGGCACTTTCAAAAACTTGATAGGTATTGACAATTTTAAGAACATGGTTATTTATAAAGACTTCTTTCCTAAGCTGTCTGTCATATTTTGTGGAAAGCCAATAATTTGGAATGATTAGACCGTATAATGAATTTGGTTTTAGTAGGGAAATAAATTTCTCAACAAAAATTCCGTATGTATTTATCTGATATTCTGCTGTTTTATAGTTTCGGTATATAAATTGTTTTTCATTCTCATTTATTGAATGTGATTGTACATACGGCGGATTCCCAATTACTACATCAAAGCCGCCTTTATTAAGCTCATAAACTGAATCCTGCTCAGATATAGTTTCCAGCTTCTCTGCATATTCATAAACCTTCTTTGAGATTTCGGCAGCTTCTTTCGATAAGGCGATGGCTTGCTCGGCTTTAGTTTGTGCTTCAAGCGATTTTTCTTTAATCAGTTTAAGGTAATCGGGTATTTCATCCTTTTTTGCTTCAACCGTTGGGCTTATTTCTTTGCCGCGAGCAAATACTTGCGGAAACTCACGCTCCCAATCAAATGCCTTGTCTCCGGCCACGGTGGGGTCGCTTATCAAGGAATTTCCACACTTAATATTATTACTTAAATCGTTCAGTTTTCTGTTGGGTTGAGCCGTTCGCAGCCATAACGAGAGCTTGGCAATTTCCACGCTTTCTTCGTTCAGGTCAACGCCAAACAGGTTGTTTTCGAGGATGCTCTTTTCAACATCGCTCAATATCATTGGCACACCCAACAGTTTTGCTTGTAGTTCGTCGATGTAACGGTGCTCGTTCATTAAAAAGTCCAATGCCTGATTGAGAAAAGCCCCCGAACCACAGGCCGGGTCGCAAATGGTGAGTTGCAACAACCACTCTTGATAGATTTTCAGCTTTTCGAGCAAGGCCTGTTTGGTTTTGATCTGTCGCTTTTTATCGGTGGTATAATCTTCTTCGTTGAATTGGAGTTCAGCTTTCTTTTCAGTGCAAAGTTTGCCGATGGTATTTTCAACAATGTATTTGGTAATGTATTTCGGGGTATAAAACACGCCGTCTTTCTTGCGTTTAGTCTTGGTTTTATCAATTTCCCTACCATCTAACTGAGCCTGAATTTCATCCAATTCATTCAGCGAGTTTTCAAAAATGTGCCCTAAAATATTGACATCCACTTCGCTGGCAAAATCGTATTCCGATAGTTTTAGGGTGTGCTTAAACAGTAACGTATCATCAATTGTCACTTTATCCAGAATTTCGTCCGGCTTAAAAAGTCCACCGTTGTAAGCAAACACATCGTATCGTTTACCTTTAAAACCGGTGTTGAGGTAGCCAAAATACTTCTTAAAACGATCGTAAAGGGGAACATCCACATCGCGTTCCTGCAAATCTTTCCAATCATTCAAAACTAATCTAACCGAGTTGGGAGGTAGCAGTTGCCTATCTTCGGCAAAGAACAGAAATAAAAAGCGGTCGAGTAACTTTTGTGATTTCCGGAATAGTGTCAGGGCATCAAATTCGGGATTTTGCGAAGCCAGATTTTGATGTAATTCCCTTTTAAACAAGGAATAATCGGAGTACAGCTTTTGGGTAATTACATCCTCCTGGCTTACCGAATCGTCTTTTACCTTTTTCGGAATTCCTTTTGCAATTTGATCATGTGCCAAACATAAAAAGAGTGTTTCAAAATCGGGTTTATTGAGTCTGAACAAGTTGAACTCGATGAATTCAATGGCATTGTCGATGTAAAAGCGGAGCTTCTCGAAGTTAGATGTGATGACATAAACACAATCGGGTTGATTGTTCTTGTAGCCAAATGCCTGAGTTTCTATCTTGCCTAAATCGGTAGTATTGGTTCCTTTAAGCTCAATAATAGCTTTCACCGCCTCACTAATAATAATGGCTCCATCAGCTTTCTTGCTATCCTTTATGTTTTTGTATTCGGTGGTCAGGTTAAAGTTTGGGTTTGGATTCAATGTATAACCCAAAATCTTCACAAACAGCTCTCTTAAAAAGCCTTCCTGAAACTGTTCTTCCTTACTGTTTCTGATGTTTTCCTGAATTTTCGGATTACCAAAGTATGACTTGAACTCGTTATACTTCGTGTCGATTAGCCTGGAATCAAGCTGTTTTAAATATTTCTGTTCTACCGACTTTTGGAAAAGGCTCATATCAAAGTTTATAGCGTAATATTTACGACCAAATTAATATATTTTTGTTCAGCAGTTGTGCATTTTTACAATAAAGAACAGGCAGGTGAAAGAAAAACAAGTTTATAACACTCAGTCCGCACCAATTGCTGCGATGTAGAAAAGAGAAAACTTCATTACGTATTACAGGAATATATCCGTCCGAATGTTGTTTGAAGTATTGATATTTGCCCGAAAGGATTATCAGGTTTGTACCCAATAAGCGATATTAAAATTGTTTAAAATAACAAAAGCCACTGATAATAAGTGGCTTTTGTTTCTGTACCCGAAGCCGGAATCGAACCGGCACGATATTGCTATCACTGGATTTTGAGTCCAGCGCGTCTACCAATTCCGCCATTCGGGCTTATTTGTAAACCGGCTGCAAAAATAATGGAAAATTCCTTTGCGCAAAACATTTACAACAATATTTCTCTCTTTTCATTTTCGACCAGTTTGCAACCAGATAGGTTATCGATTTATGATCGGTTTTCAATTTTTTTTTACCTTTAGCCGAATTCTCAAAACCGCCGCTGATTGCGGAGAACTTATGGATCTTACCGACGACAAAGAACTGTATTTAAAGCTTAAAGAAGGAGACGAACGCGCATTTAAGGTTTTGTTTCAAAAGTACTATTCACCGATGTGTCATTTTGCCCGTCAGTTTCTGAAAGACAGCGAAATGGCTGAAGAAACTGTTCAGGATTTGTTTGTCCGAATATGGGAAAAACGAGATTCATTGAACATTGAAACCTCATTTAAGCATTACTTCTTCCGGTCCGTCAGGAACCAATGTCTGAATCAGTTACAACATCAGAAAATCAGGAATCAATATGCCAGCGTGGTAATGGAATCGTCGTATCAGGAACTCGATCAGGAGCAATATTACCTCGAAGTTGACTTGATTGAACGTATTGAGGAAAGTATTAACGCTTTACCAGCAAAGCGGCAGGAAATTTTCAGGCTTAGCCGCGAACGAGGGTTGAAATACAAAGAAATCGCTGAAGAACTTAATATATCGGTCAAGACAGTTGAGGCTCAAATGGGTTTGGCATTGAAATATTTACGCGATGAGTTAAAGGATTTCAGCAATCATTTGATGACACTGTTTCTACTTTTTAAAAAATCTGGTACTTCCAATAGGGGTTAAACCTGTCTAGTAATGTCATTAAGTCGTATGAACGAAAATCACAACATAGAAGAAGAGAAATGGGAAATGCTGGCCAAATCAATTTACGAACAACACCAGCAGTTGTCGGACGAAGAACAAGGTTCGGCTGTTGAAGAATTACTTGATTCAAAAGAAAGAGAACAACTTCTTCGGATTACAAAAAAAGTTGACCTATACTTTGATTTGAAAAAATATCCGGCTAAAACTGCCTGGGAAAAAGTACAAAACCGGATTCAGAAAAAATCGTCTGGAACAACGGGTAAGCTCAGAAGGTTAATTTCGAATCCACTGATGCGCATAGCAGCTACAGTTCTGGTTGCAGCCTTATTATCAATTGCCGGGTACGACGTTTTTTTCAATCCCACATCATCTGGCAAACTAATACAGGTAGTCGCTACAGATCAGTCAGTGAAGACATTAACTCTTCCTGACGGAACTTTGGTAAGCCTTAATGCCAGCACTCACCTTGAATACCCCAGTAAATTCGGTAAAAAGACACGTGAAGTTACAATAGAAGGCGAAGCTTTTTTTGAAGTAAAACCCAATAAAGAGAAACCTTTTATCATTCATGCCGGAAAAGCACAGATTAAAGTTCTTGGTACCAGTTTTAATGTAAGTGCTTATCCAAGTGCAAAATCGGTTGAAGTGATTGTTAAAACCGGAAAGGTACAGGTCTTAAACAAAGCTACTGAAACTAAACAAAATAATGAACTGATCCTGAATCCAGGTGAAAAGGGAACCTTGGTGTTTTCGAGCAATGCATTGCTGAAAACTACCAATCAGAATCCCAATTTTATAGCCTGGAAAACCCACGACCTGATTTTCAGGGCAACTTCGCTCGGCGAAGTAATTAGTAATCTCGAAAACGTTTACAAAGTAAACATCCGTTTAGACGATCCAAAGCTAAACGGGCTTCTGCTCACTGCCCATTTCAACGATTATTCCCTCGATTTTATCCTGAAAGTAATCGAAACAACTTTCCACATGGAAACACAAATGATTGACGGACAGTATATTTTAAAGGCTAAATCTTAATCTTAGTAATTTGAAATGCCATGAAACCAATTCGAATTATATACTATTTTTTATTTTTCATATTTTGTGTTTTGTTGTCCACAACTCCTTTCTCAGCTTTTAGTCAGAAACCAGCTAAGAAAGCAAGCATCAGACAAAATACAAAACAGGAACAAAAAAATGATCAAACACCCAATGTGCTTAATCAGAATATCAGTATTTATGCTGATAATGAGCCACTATCGAATGTAATTGAACGTATTTGTAAATACCTTAAACTCGATTATTCATACAATTCGAAACTGATCGAAGGAAAAAACATCAATCTGAACGTATCGAACAAACCGATAAAATACGTGCTGGACCAACTAATGAAAGATTTTTACCTTCTGTTTGAAATCGAGGATAACATACTTGTAGTCAGAGATTACGTTCCGATGGACAAAAGTCTTGATTATGAAAAGAGAATTAGGAAATATAGCAATCAAACAGGTTTTATTTTCGATAATCCGAAGAAAAAATCAATAACTATCAATTTCAAAACATCCAGTAACCTTATTATCATTCCGGTTACCATAAATAATTCGGATACACTGAATTTTATTCTGGATACGGGTGTCAGTTATCCGATTATTACTGAACTCCCGTTTGTTAACAAGCTGAGTCTGAATTTTTTGCAACCAATCAATGTAAAAGGGCTGGGCGAAGGGGAGCAACTTACTGCCTACCGGTCGGGCAACAATGTGATTAGCATAAATGGTCTGGTAGCCTACGATCAGGAAATACACATGGTGATCAACGAAAATTTCCAGATCTCGCAGATTCTGGGAATCCCGGTTCACGGCATGATCGGCTTCAACCTGTTCAAAGATTATGTGGTCAAAATTGACTATACCACTCAGAAAATCACTCTGATCAAACCTGAATATTTCACCTACAAGGAAAGGGATAAAGACATTGTTCTGCCGTTGATATTTGAACAAAACAAGCCTTTTGTAAAGACGAGTATAGTTACTGATAAAAACGAGGATGTTCCGGTGAAGCTATTGGTTGATACTGGTGCAAGCGATGCCCTTTGGTTATCGACCAATTCGGACAGCCGAATATCATTGCCCGAAAACCATATCGAAACCTTTCTTGGTCGTGGTTTAAGTGGCGATTTGTATGGCAAAAAGGGTAGGATTGGTGCAATTTGGGTTGGTCCGCTGGTGCTTTACGAACCCATTGTGGCATTCCCCGACAACGATCTGATTGATAAGTTGATTGGTAAAAACGATCGCAACGGAACTCTTGGAGCTGAAATCCTTCGCAGGTTTTATGTGACCATGGACTATCCGAACAAGCGGCTTATACTCAGGCCAAATGGTAATATAAAAGACGAATTTAATTACAATATGAGCGGTTTGGAAGTGACCAATCCAATGCCAGGATTACCTATTTTCCTGATCAACAATATCCGCAAAAATTCGCCAGCTTACTATGCCGGACTTCAGGAAAATGACCAGATTCTTGCATTAAATAACGAAAGCAACAAGGCGTTAACTTTAAATGATATAAATTTACTGTTTCAAAGCCATGAAGACAAAAAAGTTAAAATGACCATTCTCAGAAACGGAGAACACATTAAAACAGAATTTTTTCTGAAAAAAATGTTCTGAAATGAAACCAGCATGCGGACTTATTTTGATTGTTTTCCTTTTGTCGCTGAAGGTTACCTTCGGGCAAAAGGAAAACAATACTGTGCTGGATAAGAAAATTAGTATTGAAGCCAAAAATGAAACAATTGCTTCGGTTTTAGATAAAATCACCTCTCAGTCACATGTTTTTTTTTCGTATGATGCTACGCTGATTAACGCTGAAAAAAAAATTGATGCCTCTCTTACCGATAAAACCATCGGAGAAATACTAAACGTACTTTTTGAATCGAAATATGTATATCAGGTTCTTGATGATCAGATTGTTATAACAACTCAAAAATCGGAAGACGAAAAAAAAAAGACGGATGAGATGACAGGGGCAAAACCCGCAAATATCGTCTTCAGGGGAAAGGTTATTGATATTGGAGAGAAAGATGCGTTGCCCTATTCCGGCATTTCAGTCCAAAAAAGAAATATCGGGACCATTTCGAATATTGATGGCGAATTTGAGTTAAAAATACCTGGAACAATGATAAATGATACTATTGTTGTTTCGTGTTTAGGCTACAAACAGTTTTTGCTTCCTGTCAGCAAAATCGACAAAGATGCTGTTACTATTTATCTTCAGCCAACAATCTTTCAATTTCAGGAAGTAAATGTAACCTATATCAGTCCGCAGGAAATTCTTCGCCGCTTTTTGTCAAAGATTACATTAAACTATGCGAAAGAACCCGAAATCATGACTTCGTTTTACCGTGAAGTTCTTAAACAGGACGAAAACTACATCGACGTTGCCGAAGCAGTAATGGAAATTCAAAAAGCTGCATACGGAAATTCATTCGCTGAGGATAAAGTAAAATATATAAAGGGACGTAAAAGCCTCAATGTAAAAGCCTTCCAGTCAGTTGATTTTAAAATTCAGGGTGGACCATATTATAGCACCAAACTAGATGTTGTAAAAACACTTGATTCGTTTCTTGATCCTGAATTTTTCGAATTATACAAATATTCGCTGGACGAAATTGTTGAATATGACAATCGCGATACGTACGTTATCTGGTTTAAACCCAAAGAAAAGGTTGACGATCAGAGTTATCAGGGAAAATTATTTATCGATATGTCGTCGTTTGCCTTGGTACATGCCGAATTTGAACTGAGTCGTTCAGGATTAAAGTTTGGGCAGCAATCGTTGATCAAGAAAAAGCCAAAAGATTTTTATGTTCGACCGATTCAGGCCAAATATCAGGTAAGTTACAGGCGTTCAGATGGAAAGTGGCACTTAAGCAATGCTCAGACATCGATTAAATTTCGTGTAAAAAGCAAGAAAGATCAAGTCAATTCAATATTTCACAGTACCTCCGATTTAGTTATCACCGATTTTAAAACCGACGACGGAACACACTTCAAAAGGAACGAAATATTTAGCTCAAAAGACATTTTTACTGAAGTTGTAACCAGCTATGATGAAGCTTTTTGGGGCGAGTACAATACAATTAAGCCTTCTGAAGATTTGCTTAATACACTTCAAAAGTATTATCAGGAAAATGACTCATTATTCCAACAAAAAGAAAAAGTAGAAGATTTACCAATCAAAAAATAACCCTGATAGACTGAATACTATGTTCCAAACCCTGAGATACAATCTGGTTCAACGCTTTGAAATGATTCCTTATAAAATCGGGTAGGTATTGAAATATCTACAGCTATTTTATTTTGTTTTCCCTGACAGGTTTTTGGAATCCAGTCAGGGAAAAGCAAAATTTTGTTTTACTTCAACGACCAACAAGTCAATATTTCCTTGTCTTTTACAAATATCTTATTTCCAACGATCAGTGGTTCTGAATATACTTCAGTTTCTGCGACTTTATATTTAGCTAATTCAATATAGGCTTTCCCTGATGGTTCAAAAAATATCAACTGTCCGGTTGCCGGAAGACAAACTAAAACTTCACCCAAATCAAGAATAGAAGCAAATCGGTTTAGCGGTGTTGCATTCACCCAGCATTTCTCGCCGGTTTTGGCATTTAAACAAAACAAACTGCCTGACTTGGCTTCGTTTCCGTATAGAAAACCATTTTTCAACAAGGGAGTAGCAAATGAAGCGCCCAATTCTTTGTTTTCCCATAAGACTTTATTCTCCCAAATATCCCCAACTTTGGCAACACTGTAAAGTTTTGTTCCCGAACCTTGCCCTGTTACGATAATATTCTGACCATCATAAACCGGCGAAGTTGCATTTGAAAACATGCGCTGAACCGGGGTCGGAATTTTCCACAATAGTTTGCCATCGGTTGATACACCTAACAGATCAGTTTCTGACTGAACGAGCATCATATTCTTATTGGCTATCATCAAGGCTGGTGAAGAATAGGTGGTTGGTTCTCCTTCCAATTTCCAGATTTCTTTACCTGAATTTACATCGAAAGCTACAATAACTCCTTTGGTTCGTCCACCCAGTTGTACAATGCATTTTCCACCGAAAACAAGCGGAGAGCAAGCGGTGTAAAATTGAGGCACTTCAGATGTATAAGAATCGTTTTTCCAGATTACTTTACCAGTTTTAATATCAAGACAAGTAACAATGCCGCTGGTTCCCAAAGTGTATAGTTTTCCATTGTCGAGAAAAGGAGTACTTCTGGGGCCGGGATGGCCAATTGCAGGTCCGGTAATATTTGGAGAAGGATTCAAAACAGTCTTCCAATTTTCTTTCCCGGTTACAGCGTCGAGACAAAGAGCTACTTCTGAAGTGTCTTGTTTTACATGAAGAAAGATTTGATTATTGGCCATGACCGGCGATGCATCTGCCTGACCCACTTTACTTTCCCAAACTTTGTTCAATTGTGCGGGCCATGTGGAAGGTTTAATAAATCCGGTAACTGTTCCATTACGGTTATTACCTCTCCAACCCGACCAATTTTGGCCATTCACATCGGCAATATTGGCCAGAAAAATGCAGCCAAACAGCAAAAGCGCAATTAATTTGAATTTTTTCATAACAAATATTTTAAAGTTGATTACTGGTTTATGCCATAAAGATAACTCATTTTCAATTGGTTTGAAAATACATCAACATTACAACTGTCATAAACCAACTATATTATTCTTCGGAAGTACAATCAACAAGTCTATTGACATTCAGCCAGTGGTTCAAACTCCTGGCGGAGAGTGACAGTCAAGGTTAAATTGACTATTAATTTTCAATTTAAAATAATTATCTACTAATATCTTTTACCGGGTTAAGTTAAAGCTTATCGTTTCAACCGTTTTACCTTTTCCTTTTGAATCGGGATCGATAATGGTTTTCATATTTGTTGAAATGTGCGTTGGCTATGTCGCGAAACATGATGCTGAATTGTAATCAGCACCTTTTGATTACTAATCTGTGATCCGACTATCTATACCATCATAATTTCAACCAGTCCTTTTATTAGGATTATAAATCATTTGCTAAAAAGTAGCAATTACAAATTGGCACTAGCCGCTGCAAGCCTTTTGGCATATCCGGAGGAGCGGGTTAAGAGGTGCAGATTGCATCCTCGATAACTATCGGGACTACACCAGCAGCTTTGAATTATATTAGTTCATATCCGGAATAGCTGGCTTTGAACTTATATTTATTTCAGTTAAAGTAAAGCTTTCTAAATTTTCATATTAAGCGTCCCTGGTACTTTTAATAAGATATCTAAATGATTCATTAATGGACCTGCCAGATCATACAATTTATTGCTATATCCATTAAACTTGTATTGATAAACACCGGTATGAAGTGAGCTTTTCTGAAGTTCTTGTAAAAGTGTTTTACCCTCACTTGGAATATATTCCCAATAATTATGAAGATGTGATATGACATTGTTTTCCTGGGCAAAGTAATATTCAAAAAACTCAAACCAGTCCTTGGGTTGAAATGATGGATCTTCCGTGATAATTGGGGCTTTATCTGTTAATATTATACCCTCACAGTATTTTCTGAAACCTTCAAAATCTTTAGGTATGGCAAGTGAACCGCCAAGGCCTTTATGCCTATTTATATTACTAATAATTGATATATAGATTTGCAAAAAATTGGTCATTAATTCATTTATACCAGGTCGAATTAATTCGAGATTTCTTTTCGCAGGTTTATATACAACAATATAGTAGAATATCGAGGATGCAACAACTGATGTTGCTATTGAATAAAATATTTCACCTATTTGAAATGCTTTTGGGAAAAACTCCCCAATTTTCAGAAATAATAATTTATATAGAAAAATCCAAATTAGACTAATTATTGAAAAAATCAGCACTTGGAATGAAAGTGATAATTTAATTTTCTTCTTCTCAACTATTTTAATTTTATAATTTTTCAAAAAAGTCATTATTGCCATAATGCTTATTTTGACTTTTTCTAAAGTTCCTTAACTCCGCAAAAGAAAAGTAATAAAAATCGGGAAGCCCTGTAAAATCAAGCCTTACAAAGCTTGCCCGATTGATGATTTTTCACTTATTTAGGTGAAAAACATCGTCGCGGATGAAAATTAC
>Ga0209540_10002871_pt1 | contig 11988 bp, 9 predicted proteins | sample BarGraIncu01121A_FD_184501 | JGI IMG/M metagenome (GOLD analysis project Ga0209540, IMG submission 184501) | Arctic peat soil microbial communities from Barrow, Alaska - Barrow Graham LP Incubations 011-21A (SPAdes) (version 2) | ecosystem: Environmental > Terrestrial > Soil > Wetlands > Peat... | reverse complement strand
CGAAGTCGAGAGCCCGCACCCGCTCCTTGAGAATGCGGGCGGCTTGGTAGAGCAAGCTCAGATCCGACTCGATCTGCTCGGGAGCGCCCGGGCGCTGCACCTTGACGGCCACCACGTGGCCGTTCGGGAGCACCGCTCTGTGCACCTGTCCGATCGAGGCCGCCGCCACCGGCTGCTCGTCGAACTCGAGGAAGAGTCGCTCCAGCGACTGGTCGAAGTCCTCCTGAATGACGCGGCGCACCTCGCTGAAGGCGAACGGCTTGACATCGTCTTGCAGCCCACGCAGCTCGCTGATCACGTCGGGCGGAAGCACGTCCGGGCGCATCGAGAGCAGCTGACCGAACTTGACGAAGGTCGGGCCGAGCTCTTCGAGCATCGCGCGCAGATGGTGGCCACGCTCCGAGACGCCCGATTCCTCGAGGCGCAGCTTCCGCCGCCCGGGAATGAGGTCGCCCAGGTGGTGGCGGGCGAGTAGGTAGCCGAAGCCGTGCCGCACCGCGACCTGCGCGATCTCCGAGAGGCGACCGAGGTTGCTCGCGGTTGGATGCGCGGCCATGCTGGCAGTTTGACAGGAAGCGCTACGGGGATGCGACCGAAAAAAGCAATTGCGGTCGGAATGGGCGGCCGAGTTCATCGGGCCCGAAGGCTTGGCGGAATAGGCCCTAGGCTGATCCCGACGACCGCTTGCGACTGGGCGAGCGCGGAGCCGCGATCAGCGACTCGGCGCGGAGGTAGGCCAACCCGATCGCGGGCAGGTCGCTCAGGCGCTCCAGACAAACGTATCGCGGTCGCCACTCAGGGTGGAACTTGTGGCTGAACGAGCTCAGGCGCTCGAGCTGGAAGACCGAGTCGAGACCGAGCAGCGTCCTGCGGGCCAGCCGGTATCGCAGTCGCCCCTGCTCGTCGATGTTCAGCAGGCTGCGAAAGGCGCAGAAATTTAGCGACAGCTCGGGCACGCCCGCTTGCCGCGCCCAGGCCAGCGCCTCGACGATCAGGAACTCGGAGATGCCGCCCGGGCCACCGGGCAACCGCCTTTGCGTCGAGAGCGAGTAGCCGCCGCCGGCGGGGCTGGGAACCAGATGCAGGAAGGCGATCGGCTCGTCGCCTCTGTCGAATGCCAGCGCCAGCAAGCCACCGGGCGCAAACAGGTCGTCCATGGCCATCGAGAAGCCGCGCTCGCGGCGCCCGGCCAGCCAGGTGACCGAGATCTGCTCGATCCTCAGCCTCAGTTCCGCGTCGGCGTCCTTCACACGCACCATGCGAAAGTGGATGCCGTCTCGCTCGGCGACCTTCCGCGCCGACTGGCGCACCTTCCGTATCGCGCGGCCCTCTGTCGAGAAGAGATCGGGTCGGATGAACGCCTCGTCGCCGATCTTGATGATCCGTCCCAGCCCCTGCTTGCGGTAGAGAGGGAGCCGCTCGCGATCGGCGCCGACCACGGCGACACGCCAACCGTTATCGCGAGCACGCGCAACGAAGTCGGCCACGAGAGTCGCGAACTCGCTCTCCTTTCCCACCGGGTCGCCACTGATCAGCGCCGAGCTCCCGACCAATCGATAGGCCAGAAAGGAGTCGCCGCTGGGCGAGAAGAAGAAGCTCTTGTCGCGCCGGAGCATGAAGAAAACGAGACTGTCGTAGCCGAAGCTCTCGACCAGCTCTCTGGCCCGGTGCCGTTCTTCCAGCGACTGGCTGACGTGCTCGGGTAAGGGGCCAAGCCAGAGCATCAGCGCGCGTAGCGTGAGCAGCACCGCGATCGCGCTGATCAGATCGCCGACGCGATCGGGCATGCCCCGCGTGCCGAAAACGATGCCGAGTCCGACCATCGCCGCCACCGCAAGCAAGGTGCCGGCAACCGGGCGGCGCGCGGCCGGGTCACCAGGAGCGTCGAAATGGGAGCGGTAGCGCAGAAGCCCGCCCACCAGCAGCAGGCTGATGATGGACTCCTCGAAGTCGAGGCCCTTCGCCAGATGGGCGAGAGCGACTCCGATCACGGCGGCGAGCGCCAGCGTCCAGGCCCGCCGGCGCCCGCGCGCCAGCGAGCGCGAGAGCAGAAGCAGAGCCAGGCCGAAGGACAGCGCAAGCACCCGGGCCAGCTCGGGAAAGCCCGGCGGTAGCACGCCGTTAACGAGTCTTGCGCGATCGGTTAGGTCCGGGGTCAGCGCCGAGGCGACAGCGAGAACACCCACCAGCGCCGAGGCTGCGGCCAGCATCGACTCGACCCGAGGCCGGGGTAAGCGTTTCGAGACTGCTGCTCTTACTTGGCCGCCGCTCACACCGAGTCGCTGTCACGCTCTAGAAGTTGCAGGCGGTGCTCGAGTTGGGCCACTCGTAGCTCCAGCTCGTCGGCCTCCTCGCGGGTCATCAGACCGAGTTCACGCGCGAACGCACTCGCACGAGAGGCCGCCTGTCCGCCGACGCGCGCCGCATCTTCTCGCCAGCGCTCGACCTGATCGCGCAGTAACTCGCGCGCCTCTTCGACACCGGCGACGTTGCCGCGAGCGGCTATAGCCTCGGCCAGAGCGTCGATTCGATCGGCGCTCAGCGCAACCACGCCGACGGCCGCCAGCGCCAGCTCACTCACGAGCTGCCGTGAGCCGCTAGCGGGGCCGTCCATGTGGCCTCGAACGTCGCCTCTGGCGACGCCGCTCTCTCTTGGCCGCGTCTGAAGCGGCCTCGATTCCGGTTGCGCTGACCCGATTGGTTGCTGTCGCCATTGCCGGCTGCGGCAAGGCTTTGCCTACCGGTTCGTCGCGCGCTACGCGTTGGAAGTCCTGAGCATGGAGACGCCGCGCGTACTCCGGCTCGCGCTCCTTCCACATCGTCAGCAGCGGCGCGGCCACGAAGATCGACGAGTAGGCGCCCGCGGTGATGCCGATCAGTAGGGCGAAGGCGAAGTCCTTCAGCGTGGCGCCACCGGCGACAAACAGCGCCCCGACCGGAAGCAAGGTGATGAAGGTCGTGGCCAGGGAGCGACGGATCGTCTCCCAGATCGACACGTTGGCGATGCGGGCAAACGTCGCCTGGCGCATCAAGGGCACGTTCTCGCGGATACGGTCGAAGATGATGATCGTGTCGTAGACCGAATAGCCGAGCACGGTCAGCACCGCGGCCACCGTGGAGGTGGTCACCTCCCGGCCCGTCAACGAGTACACCCCGACCGTGATCACGATGTCGTGCAGCACGGCGATGATCACCGGTACGGCGAACTTGAAGTCGAAGCGCAGCGAGATGTAGGCCATGATCAGCAGGAAGGAGACGATCAGCGCCTTGATCGCACTGTTCCTGACATCGGTCGAGAAGCTGGCCGAGACGTTCTGTTCGCTGGTGACGCTCGCGTGCAGCTTGGTATCGAGCTGGTTCCTGAGATTGTCGTCGATCTGGCTACTGGGCGAGCGCAGACGGACCTGGAAGCTCTTGAAGCTATCCGAGTTGCCGAACGTCTTGTTTACGCCCTGTATCGTCGCGCTACGCTCGCCGGTGACGTTCCCGACGATGTTGCGCACCGTCCCGAGCTGAGTCGGCCGCGGCGTGTTGAAGGCGATCTGCGTCCCGCCCTTGAAATCGATGCCGAGATTGAGACCTTTCAGGCCGAGCGATGAGGCGCTGATCAGCACCACTAGACCCGACATCGCGAGCCACAAATAGCGCTTGCGCATGAAATCGATCTGCAACCAACGTCCACGCTGCGCTCCGTGGGCGCCCATGAAGCTCGGGTTGCTGAACCAGCGGAAGTTCGAGAGCAGTCCCAGCATGGCGCGCGTGCCGGCCACCGCGGTGACGAGCGAGATGCCGGTACCGAGCAGCAGCATCAGCGCGAAGCCCTTGACCCCCGCCGTGGCGACCAGGAAGAGCACGGCGGCGGTGATCGCGGTGACCACGTTGGCGTCGAGGATGGTATGGAAGCCGCGCTCGTAACCGGTGGCGACGGCGGCCTTCACCGACTTGCCCGCCCGGGACTCCTCCTTGATCCGCTCGAAGACGACGACGTTGGCGTCGGCTGCGACGCCGATGGTGAGGATCATGCCGGCGAACCCAGGCAAGGACAGGGTGACGTTGAAGAGCAGGATCACGCCGTATAGGAAGACGGCGTAGATACCGAGGCCGATGACCGCCACGAGGCCCAGGAAGCGATAGAGGGTGAGCAGGAAGATGACGACCAGCGCCAGCCCGACAATGGCCGCCACCATCGCCTGGTGCAACGAGTCTTTACCGAGCGTGGCCGAGATCGTCTTCTTGGAGGCAACATCGAAACGCACCGGAAGCGCACCGGTCTGCAGCACGGTGGCGATGTCGTTGGCCTCGCTCATCTTCTGGATTCCCTCGATGATCGCCCCGCCGACGGCAGGATCGATGCCGTCCGAGAGGGAGGGGTCGGTGGGATCGATCTGCGGGAAGGTGATTAGCTGTCCGTCGAGTACGACCGCGAAATGCTGAGCGCCGTAGGTCTTACCGCGGTTCCACTCATCTCGGGTGATCTGGTGGAAGATCTTGTTGCCGTTACCGGTGAAGGCGAGATCGACCTGCGGCCCCTTTGAGCCGAACTCAGAGCGGATGCCGTTCGCGTTCAGGTCCTTGCCGGTGAGGTTGGGGGGAAGGTCGAAGAGGTACCACCAGGTCTGATTAGGCTTCGGTTGGAAGCTTCTGAACCGGCTCGGTCCCGGGCAGAGGCGGCTCGTCACGGCGTCGCAGGAGACGGCCGTAGTTCCCGCCGGCACGCTCAGAACGATGAGGCTCTTGTCTTGCCGTGCCTTCTTCTTCGAGCGCCAGTCCTGAAGCTGCTTCCGCGACTCGAACAACGACGTATTCCGGAAGAGGTTGTGGTCCTTTTTGAAGATGTAGTAGCCCGAAGCGCTCCTGCCCTTTGTCTGCGATTTGGCCAGCGTGAGCAGCCCGAAAAGCTTGTGTGGTTGGGGCACGAAGTTGTTCACCGACACCCCGTTTGTCAGCTTCACCTCCAGATCGAAGAGCTCCAGCACCGCCTTCGCTCGAATCAGCTTCTCCGCGCGCTGCGGATCGGTCACGCCTGGCAGGTCGATGACGATCTGGTTCCTGCCCTGGGTGCGGATATCGGCCTCGGCGACACCGAGCTTGTCGACGCGCTTGCGAATGATGCTGATCGAGCGCGCAATATCCGCACTGGTCACCTGTTGCTTACCCGTCGGCTTCGCCTTCAGTACCACCTGCAAGCCGCCCTTGAGATCGAGCCCGAGCCCCGGCGCCTTGTAAAAAGGCGAGCTCGGCGCGGCGTAAAGGAAGACCCCGGCCAGCGTGGCCGCGATCAGCAGGAGCAGGATGATATGGGGTCGCCGCGATGACACTGGAGCTGCAGCTTAGCTTGACGAATCGCGGTTCGAGTCGTCGTCTGCGTGCTTTCCGCTCGCGGCCGTGCGCTCCTGCGCCGGAGCGTCATCCGGAGAGAGCACTGAGTGAGCGAAGTCGGAAAGCACGCTAGACCGTATTTCGGGCGCCCGACTGAACAACGCGCAGACGCCTCCACTGGAATTGTGCAGACTGCCGCTGCCCTCGCGCCGAGTCGGGCGGCGGCGGAGTGGATAGGCGGGCGCTCATGCCGCCGCCCGAGCCAGCCGAGCGAGCGCATCGCTCTTGTAGCGAGCGAGCTCTCCGCGCACGATCGCCTCGCGTGCCCCGGCCACGAGCTCGATCAAGAAACGCAGGTTGTGCAGGCTGAGCAGGCGCAGCCCAAGCAGCTCTTGCTGGTTGATCAAGTGGCGCAGGTAGGCACGCGTGAAGCGGCGGCAGGCCGGGCAGTCGCAGCTCTCCTCCAGCGGACGCTGGTCGCGCGCGAAGCGGGCGTTTCGGAGATTGATCCTTCCCTCCCAGGTCAGCGCCGAGCCGGTACGAGCGGTGCGCGTAGGCAGCACGCAGTCGAACATGTCGATGCCGCGCTCGATCACCTCCAGTACGCCCTCAGGGTCGCCGATGCCCATGAAGTAGCGAGCTTTCTCGACCGGCAGGAGTGGTGCGGAGAAGCCCGTCGCCTCCAGCATGGCCGGACGCTCCTCCCCCACGCTCAGCCCCCCGAGCGCGTAACCGTCGAAGTCGAGCGCGCCGAGCTCCTCGGCCGAGCGCCGTCTCAGCTCCTCGTCGGTGCCGCCTTGGACGATGCCAAAGAGAAGCTGCCCGTCGGCCCGCGGCGCTTTCCTCTGGCGCTGCGCCCAGACCGTCGTCAGCTCGACCGCCCGCTCGAGCTCGGCGCGCGCTGCGCCGGCCGGCGGACAAACATCGAGGCACATTGCGATGTCGGAGCCGAGCCGGCGCTGGATCTCGGCCGCGAGCTCGGGCGTGAAGCGGGCCGCCTCGCCGTCGTAGACCGAGCGGAAGGTGACGCCGTCCTCGTCCACGGCCAGCAGCGTGTCGCGTAGCGAAAAGACCTGATAACCGCCCGAATCGGTGAGTATCGGGCCCGTCCAGCCCATGAATCCGTGCAGGCCGCCCAGCTCCTCGATCAGCTCCTCACCGGGACGAAAGTGCAGGTGATAGCTGTTTGCGAGCACGATCTCCGCGCCGAGCGCGCGCAGTTCGTCGGGATCGACGCTCTTCACGCTCGCCTTGGTGCCGACCGGCATGAAGACGGGCGTCCGCACCTCACCGTGCGCCGTCCTGAGAACACCGGCGCGCGCCTCGCCTTCCTGGGCGGTCAGCTCGAATGTCGGTTGCTCAGTTCTCACGCCATCCTGCTCCCAAACGCCCCAAAGGGATCAGTCGCGACCCCCCGAAGGAAGGCTACCCGGGAAAGTGATACGTGTCTGTGCCGAGTCCGTCGCCCCGAACTCTCAGAGCACGAGCATCGCGTCGCCGAAGGAGTAGAAGCGGTAGCGCTCGGCAATCGCCAATCGATAGAGCTCGCGCGTCTTCTCCACTCCGGCGAAGGCCATCACCAGCGCCAGCAAGGTCGAGCGCGGCAGGTGGAAGTTGGTCAAAAGCGCGTCCACGCGCTTGAACTCGAAGGGCGGATAGACGAAGAGATCGGTCCGGCCCGCGAGCGGGCCGCCGCGGGCCAGCGTCTCCAGCACGCGCACGCTGGTAGTTCCCACCGCCAGCACGCGCTCTGCCGCCTCGATCCTCTGCCGGCTCTCCGCGCTCACCTCGTAGCGCTCGCCGTGCAAGCGGTGCTCGCGCAGATCGTTCGCCGCCACCGGGCGGAAGGTGTCGAGCCCGACATGGAGGGTGACCCGCTCGACGTCGAGGCGCTCGAGCAGCTCGGGCGTGAAATGCAGCCCGGCCGTCGGCGCCGCCGCCGAGCCCAAGTGCTCGGAAAAAACGGTCTGGTAGCGCTCGGGATCGTTCAGCTTCTCGTGGATGTAGGGCGGAAGTGGCGCCTCTCCGGCCGGCTCGCCCTCCAGCGCTATCCGCCAGCGTCCCTCTCCAAGCGCCTCCAGAAACTCCACCGGCCCCAGAGCCGTCCCGGCGCGCAACTTACGTGAAGGACGCGCCAGCGCCTCCCACTCGCCGCCGCCGAGCGACTCGACCAGGAGCACCTCGACCTGACCACCAGTGGGCTTGCGCAGATACAGCCGGGCCGGCACGACGCGAGTGTCGTTCACCACCACGAGCTCGCCGTGTAGCTCCTCGGGCAGCTCGCGGAAGCGGCGCTGGCGCACCTCCCCACTCGAGCGCTCGTATACGAGCAGCCGCGACTGGTCGCGCCGCTGGAGCGGCCGCTGCGCGATCAGCTCGGGCGGTAACTCGTAGTCCAGTTCGCGTAGGAGCATCCGCCGCCAACGTTAGCCTTCTCGTCCATGGAAGAGGTGCTGGCACGGGCGCGTGAGCGGCTCGAACGGGCGAGCGGCAACATCCTCGACCCGTCCCAAACGAAGGCGGCTTTCGAGCGGGCGCGGGCGCAGATGGAGGCGCTGACCCAGATGGGCGCCGAGCTCGAGACGATGCTCCCCGAGGAGATCGGGCTGGCCGTCCGCGAGGGACTGCGCGCCGAGGCTCTTCCGGTCGCCCGCCAGCTCGCCGAGCTGCGGGGGCTCGCGAACCAGCTCATCCGCCGTCTCAGCGAGCTCGAGCAGGAGATCGAGGCCGAGCGCCTTGCCCGCGTCGAGGATCTCGGCCTGCTCGTCGACCTTATCGCCGGTGGCTGGCGTGGCGTAGACGAGCGGCTGGCGCGTATCGAAGAGAGCCTGAGCGGGCGCGAGGCGACCGTATACAGCATCGAGCGCGACAGCGCTTAGGGCTCATCCCGATTAGGAGTACGCGCTGGCGGGATAAGCCTTTAGTAGTTACTACCGACGGTTTCTATGTCCCCCAACCGACGCAGGCTCGGGGCGATTTCGGTATTTACCTCTGTAGCTTTTCCACCGTGCCCAGAATGAACTGATTGAGAGGTTGTAATGCCCATCGCTGATCCCAAGACCTACGCACAGATGCTCGACGCCGCCAGAGCCGGCAAGTTCGCCTACCCGGCGATCAACGTTTCCTCCTCGGAGACCCTGAACGCCGCTCTACGCGGGTTCGCCGAGGCCAAGTCCGACGGCATCGTCCAGGTCTCGACCGGCGGTGGCGAGTTCGGCTCCGGCGCGACCGTGAAGGACGGCGCCCTGGGCGCAATCGCGCTGGCCGAGTACGCGCACATCGTCGCCGAGAAGTGCCCGGTCAACATCGCCCTGCACACCGACCATTGCCATCCCGAGAAGGTCGACCCCTTCTTGAAGCCGCTGCTCGAGGCTTCGCGCAAGCGCACCCGAGCGGGCAAGGGGCCGCTCTTCCAGAGCCACATGTTCGACGGCTCGCCGCTACCGCTGGCCGAGAACATGAAGATCGCCAAAGGGCTCCTGGCCGAGTGCGCCGAGCTCGACATCATCCTCGAGATCGAGGCCGGTGTCGTCGGCGGCGAGGAAGACGGCGTCTCGAACGAGGGCATCTCCCGCGAGAAGCTCTACACGACCCCCGAGGACATGGTCGCCGTGGCCGATGCTCTCGGAACCGGCGAGAAGGGCCAGTACCTGTTCGCGGCCACCTTCGGCAACGTGCACGGCGTCTACAAGCCCGGCAACGTTGTACTCAAGCCGACGATCCTGCGCGACGGCCAGGCGGCAGTGGAGAAGAAGTACGGAAAGGAAGGTCGCTTCCTGCTCGTCTTCCACGGCGGCTCGGGCTCGCCACTCGATCAGATCCGCGAGACGCTCGACTACGGCGTCGTCAAGATGAACGTCGACACCGACACGCAGTACGCGCTCACCCGCGCGATCGCCGATCATATGTTCAAGAACTACGACGGCGTGCTCAAGATCGACGGCGAGGTCGGGGTCAAGAAGGTCTACGACCCGCGCTCGTGGGGCAAGGCCGGCGAGGCTTCCATGGCCGCCCGAATCGTCGAAGCCTGTGAAGACCTGCGCTCGACGGGAACGACGCTGCGTAAGTAGCAAACCGTGAAACTCGCGCTGTACGAAAGCCCCGGCAAATGTCGGGGCTTTCTATTGCGAGGAGCTCTATCCACCCTCTGGCCACGCTCGGCGATTTGCCGCGTCTGACTCGGTCGCAGATCCCTACCGGAATTGGCTCTACCGCGACTCTGCGTCCTCGCCCCCGCATCCACCGATTGCACTCAGAAGCCGACTCCGTCAAGAACGTGCCAACCTGGCGGGCTCGGCTCCCAGGTCGGCCGATCGTCACCCGAAAAGAGCGCTACAGAGCCCGCGCCGCTCGAACCGGCTCGGCTCGCTCTGCCCGCCCGCTGAGCGGGAGCTCGAGCACGAAGCGGGCACCGGCCTCGCTCTCGGCGCAGACCAGGCTGCCGCCGTGCGCCTCGGCGAGACCGCGCGCGATCGCGAGCCCGAGACCGCTTCCATATCTCTGCTTGGAGGCGCGCCCGCCGTCGAGGCGAACGAAGCGCTCGAAGATACGCTCCCTTTCACCCTCGGGAACCCCGGGGCCCGAGTCACGGACTTCAAGCTCGGCCGTAGCTCCTTTTCGGCGAACGGCGACATCTATCTTTCCCGCTCCATCCGTGGCCTTACGCGCGTTGTCGAGCAGGTTCGATATCACCTGACGGATTCGATCGGCATCCGCGACCAGCGAACAGCCACTCTCGCTCGTGAGCCGCAGCTCGAGCCTTGGCTCTCGCTGGCGAACGCGCTCGACCTCCTCCGCCGCCAGCTCGCCGAGGTCGAAGGGCTTGCGCTCGAGCTTCAATCCCTGATCGAGGCGCGCCATTGCAAGCAGATCGGCGACGAGTTGCGAGGCGCGACGAGCCTGTCTGACGATCTCGAACGAGAGCTGCTCACGACGCTCGCGCTCGTGCCCGTGGCGAAGAAGCGCCTCGGCGCTCCACTGCAGGCCGGCGATCGGCGTGCGCAGCTCGTGCGAGGCGTCGGAGAGGAAGTCGCGCATTCGTTCCTCCGAGCTGGACGCCCGCTCGTGGGCATGACGCTCCGAGGCGAACGATTCGGCGAGCGATTCGAGCATCGCGTCAAGCGCGGTCGCGAGCCTGCCCAGTTCCGTCGCGGCCTTGCTCGGCCGGAGGCGCCGGCTGGTATCGCCGCCGGCGATGCGATCGGCAACCGCCGCCATTCGATCGAGCGGACGCAGAGTCAGCCTGATCGCAACGCTGACTATCAACACAGCGAGCGCGAGCACAAGCACGGTGCCGATCAGCTCCGCGATCAACAGGCGCCGGAGCGAGGCCTCCACCGGCGCCTTGCTGGCGATGAAGAGAACGGTATCGGAGCTGGTGGGATAGTGGTTGAGCGTGCCCGTGGTCAGATTCGAGTCGGAGCTGACGGCGGTGAAAAGGAGCGTCCAGGCCACGTCGGGCGGGACGCGACCACCTTCAATCTTCGGCAGCTTCGGCGGCTCGAACCCCGTCGGCTTCCCGATGGCCGGATAACGGCCCGGCCGGTCGATGACCGCAACCACGTTCTGCCTGGAGATCGCGGTGGCGATCGTCGCCAGCTTGTCCTTCGGGCCAGGGCTGTAGTCGCGGGCGCGGGCTATGACCGACGACATGTTCCTGTCCAGGTCGTTGTAGTAGCTCCGATGCGCGCCGATGTAGATCGCCGTGTCCAGCGCCACCAGCGCCAGGGTCAGCAGAGCGAGGCTGACCAGAGTCAGGCGCCACCTGAGCGACGCGGTCTTCGTGCCTTTCGGATTCTTGTTCATACGCGCAGAACGTATCCGTGGCCGCGAATTGTGTGGATCAATCGCGGGCCAACCGCCTCTAGCTTACGACGCAGGTTCCCCATGTGCACCGGCACCAGGTTTGGGTCATGCTCCTCGTAGCCCCAAACTTGACTCATTATCTGCAGCCTCGAAAGCACGACGCCGCGGTTTCTCATCAAGAAGGCGAGGAGCTGGAACTCGATCGGAGTGAGCTCGAGTGTCGTGTCGCCGCGCCTCACGACGCGGGCCGGCTCGTCGAGAATCAGATCTCCTACCTCCAGCACCTCTGACTCCAGGCGACCGCTGCGCCTGAGCAGAGCTCGCAAACGCGCCAGCAGTTCCTCCACCACCACGGGCTTGATCACGTAATCGTCGGCTCCCGCCGAGAAGCCGGCCAGGCGAGAGCTGACAGCGTCCTTGGCGGTGAGGAAGAGAATCGGCAGATCGCTCTTGTTGCGAAGGTAATGAGCGAGGTCGAAGCCGCTTCGCCCCGGCAGCATCACGTCGAGAATGGCGATATCCGGACGGAAGCTCTCGGCGATCTCCTCCAGCGAGCTCCCGTCGGGCTCGGCCTGAACCAGGTAGCCGGCGGCGCGCAACTCGAGGGCGAGAGCGTTCCTGACCGCCTCATCGTCCTCAATAAACAAGAGTCGCGAAACTCTGCTCATGCAGGAAGCATGCCACCATCCCGAGATGAGAAGACTGCGCTAGACTCGCGCCGTTCGAGATGGCTCGCCTTCGCCCGTTCAAACGCACGCGTCGCTCAGGCGACGCCGATCCATCCACAGCCCCCGAGCCGGAGCGCGCTTTGCACCTCCCCGGCGGTGAGCAAGCCGCCGCCGAGGCTCCGGCGCCCGAGTTGCC
>Ga0209540_10002869_pt1 | contig 11992 bp, 10 predicted proteins | sample BarGraIncu01121A_FD_184501 | JGI IMG/M metagenome (GOLD analysis project Ga0209540, IMG submission 184501) | Arctic peat soil microbial communities from Barrow, Alaska - Barrow Graham LP Incubations 011-21A (SPAdes) (version 2) | ecosystem: Environmental > Terrestrial > Soil > Wetlands > Peat... | reverse complement strand
CTATAGGGTTGCTACAATTACAGGACAAGGTCTGCTTATTATAATAGCTGGTCTTCTGGAGACGTCTACCGGGCTAAAACCTGCAGAAATCAATGTAAATGCAGGGCCGCAATTTGCTTCAAATGTTACCTTGCCTGCAAAGGACAGTGTTGTTTCAGATGCAGCGACTATAGTTCAGACTCCTGACTACGGTTTTGAAGTTACACCATCTTTGGTAAATATCAGCACTAAAACTATTTCCGTAGACTCTGCTGCAATCCTTAAGGCTTATGCGGTTGAACAAAATACTCTCAATGGATTCATCACTATTCAAAAATCAAAAGAGAAAACTAAGTTTCAACAGTCATGGTGGAGTGGCAATGTGGCAACTCCGCTGGGTGAGTTCATTAAGAAACATTTTGGACAACAAAAAGCGGGAAGAGAAGCAGCGATGCTTTCCGGAAACTCTCAGCTGGTTACAGTAAGACTCACAAAAGCGCCAGCAGAAGGCAAGAGCATAATTTTGAATACATCTTTAAAAAAAGGAGATAAAAGTATATTTCTGGCTTATGGCGAGAGAATTGAATTTAGTTCAAAAAACTGGACAAAACCTGCTTATATACTGGTGCAGGTAGATCCAAAGCTTAACAAGGAGACATCTGCAACATTCAATGGTTTATCCGGAAATATATCATTTGCATGGTCCATAACATTTTTCATACTTGCCGGTTTCTTTCTTGCAATAGCTCTCTATCACAGATTTATACTGCCTAGACCGGATTCTGACCATGCCACAAAAGATGTTACTACAAAGACAATATTCAAGGAGTTTTTTGCAACTTTTGCATCTTTTTTCAAGAAAGAGCAGGCTTGGATTGCAATTATGTTTATGTTGCTTTACCGTTTGCCGGAAGCTCAGCTGGTCAAACTCATTTCTCCATTTCTTCTGGATGCAAAAGAAGTTGGCGGAATGGGACTTACAACAGGACAAGTAGGTTTGGTTTATGGTACAATCGGAATTCTTGGTTTGACTCTTGGAGGTATAATAGGAGGTATTATTGCTGCAAGGGGAGGTCTTAAAAAATGGTTATGGCCAATGGCATGGACAATTTCTTTGACATGTGCCACATTCCTGTATTTGAGCATATTCCAGCCGGACAATATGATTATTGTATACTTGTGCGTGTTTATTGAACAATTCGGTTATGGATTCGGGTTCACAGCATACATGTTGTTTATGATATACTTTGCAGTTGGTGAACACAAAACGGCACACTATGCAATTTGTACTGCTTTTATGGCGTTGGGAATGATGTTGCCTGGAATGTCCGCCGGATGGTTACAGGATTTGATTGGATATCAGAATTTCTTTTATTGGGTAATGATTTGTTGTGCAGCAACCATTATAGTTACTGCATTTGTCAAAGTTGATCCCGGCTTTGGGAAAAAAATCGAAGCAAAAGCTTAACGAGGTATTAAATAAACTTAATAATGAAAAAGATAAAAGTAATCCTTATTGTTGCTCTTTCTGTGATTGCAGGAACAACACAGGCTCAAAAGATTAAAACCGGTATTGAGGTTTTGAAATCCCAGAACTTTAAAATACTGGAGGGGAAAAGAGTCGGTCTTATAACCAACCCAACCGGGTTTGACAACAATGTCAAATCTACAATAGATATTTTATTTGAAGCTCCCAATGTAAAACTTGTTGCCCTTTTCGGTCCGGAACATGGTGTTAGAGGTGACGCGCATGCAGGAGACAAAGTAGAAAGTATCAAGGACGGTAAAACAGGACTTCCTGTATTCTCTCTCTATGGCAGTACCAGAAAGGCTACTCCTGAGATGTTGAAAGATATTGATGTTCTGGTTTACGATATCCAGGATATCGGGAGCAGGTCCTTTACCTACATTAGCACTATGGGTCTTGCAATGGAGGCTGCTGCTGAAAATAACATTGAGTTTGTAGTTCTGGACAGGCCCAATCCTCTTGGTGGGCTTAAAGTGGAGGGTAATCTTGTAGAGGACGGATTTATCTCTTTTGTAAGTCAGTTTAAGATACCTTATGTATATGGTTTGACTTGCGGAGAGCTTGCGCTTCTTGTGAACGGAGAAAACATGTTGGGCAAACAATGCAAACTTACTGTTGTGAAAATGGAGGGCTGGAAGAGATGTATGACATTTGACAAGACAGGTTTGCAGTGGGTTCCGTCGTCCCCACACATTCCACAACCTATCTCGGCCTTCTTCTATCCGATATCAGGTATTCTGGGCGAACTCAGCTATCTTTCAATTGGTGTAGGCTACACAATTCCTTTCCAGATATTTGCATCAGACTGGATAAACGCAGACACTCTTGCAACAAAGCTGAATGGTTACAATCTGCCTGGTGTTTACTTCAGGCCGATATATCTCAAACCGTTCTACGCGGTTGGGGCAGGGCTTGATTATCAGGGTGTTCAGGTTCATATAATGGATTATGACAAAGTTGCTCTTTCCGACATCCAGTTTTATGTAATGGAGGCTCTTGCAGAACTTTATCCCGATAAGGCTGTCTTTAAAGGTGGATTCGAGAAACGCTACAAAATGTTTGACCAGGTGGCCGGAAGTGACCAGATTCGTATTAAGTTCTCTGTGAGGCACAAATTTGAGGATATTAAGGAGTACTGGTACAAGGATGTGGATAGTTTCAGGGAGCTTTCGAAGAAGTACTATCTGTATAAGTAGATGCGGATTGTGTTCTTGTTTCTCAGGAAGGGTGTGTGATTCTTCGATGCGTGCACCGGGTTTACCCACTTAGCGCTCATTTCGCTAAAAAACAAAGGCGGAAACCAAGTATGCCAGTACAAAAGGCTGCAGGTTTCCGCTCTTGTTTTTCTAACGCGCCATTCGCTTAGTGGGTTCCCAAACCCTCATTGCAAGCATCTGCAAATTCCTCACCCTTTCCTGAAGAGAATGAACTGCCAGTTGTTTTAACAACTTGCATAAGGTAAGCAACATACAAAAATATTTTCCAAGGGTTTTGCGGAAAAACGATCTGTAACGCAGTAGTAAACAGGTATTTATTAAAACAACTGGCAGTTAAATCGCTAATAGCTATCTCAGTAGTGACATACTCTTTTGACCAAAAACCAATCCAAAGTTCAACCCTATGGTTGTCAGCCGGTAAGGCGAGCTTTCTTTATGGAATGGAACTATGTTGTGAACCCATAGTTTAGGCTCGATATTTAGAAGAAGAGCATCATTTATTTTTATATTCTTACCTATTCCAAGCGAAAGTCCTAATCCGGATTGATTGTCCAACATCTGTTGTTCATCATGGCTAATATGAAGGTCAAAAGCAGGGTCAAGAGATATATAGAAATGGTTTTTAAGTATATATACTGTTCTGAACCTGAGAGAAATCAGGTTTACATTCTCAGTGTGAAGTACCATATCCCCAGTGTTTGGGTTAGGAACAAATTCCACCTGGCTGAAATGATAATTAATTCCAAGCCCAAAATTTATTTTTTTATCATTGAGAAACAGATAGTCAAATGATGTAGACAATCCAGCTTTCCAATTTTGTCCTGGGGTATCACCAGTCACAAACCGATAGAGAAGGGCAGAATTAATTGTCGGGGCCAAGGAAATCTTGAATTCTTGTCCATATAGGATTGTTGTCAAGAAGAAGATGATTGAAGAGAGGATTAGTTTTTTCATAAGATATTAATGCTATTTGTTTGACAAAGATATAAGATTAAACAAGATAGGCAATTCTGCGGACATAAATATTAGCCTGTACAAGCTGCTTAAGCTTTTGGACATAAAGTCCAACCTGGTGGTTGCAAGTACCCGGGATAATGGCGTCATCTTACCGGAAACACCTGTTCTAAACAAGCTCAATAATGTGATAGTAGCTGCCTATACCGATGGGAACACACTCTTGCTGGATGCTACGGAAGAATATTCACCATTTGACATTCTCCCTTTTCAGGACCTCAACTGGCAAGGACGGATAGTGAAGGAGGATGTAACCAAGCTATTTTGTCAAATAAATTCAGCAAACGTTTTTGGGTTTTGATTTCTCTTTCGCCGATTTCCATTTTATTCGAGGTTAGTCAATTTTCCTATTTTTATTTTTCAGAATACCCTTTTTAGCATTTAGCGGAGAAATTACTTTTTCACCGATTTTTGCTTCCAGTTCCAATCGGGCATTACGGGCAATTTCTCCACCTTGTTTGGCAACGTTTGTGTGTTCATCCATCGAATTAACCGTTGGTTGATCCAGTTGTCGGAATAGATTGAATCAGACAGAAAGGCTGGTCAGTATTGGCCACGTCTGTTTTATACTTTTTGCCATCAGCAGCAAGCATTTTCAGTTGGTTACAATTTGTAACCAACTCGCTTCCTTCTTTTTTGAGCCTGTTTTTCAGGACTTTCCAATAGTTGTTTGGATTTGGGCTATCTGTTAGAATACCAACGACATCAATGATAGAAAAATACCACTCTTCGGTTTCATCGTTCCAAACAGTGCGCACTTTGCGCTCTTCAAAGATTTTAATTCCGTTTTTCATGCATTTCTTTATTAACATAGATTTTCACGGTAATTTTCTGACCGTAAATTACGAAAAAGAAGTTTCCTCAAAGATAATATTTTTATTTCCGGGGTGCTTCCAATAGTGAAGGATATTTTGTGGTATGATAAGTGGTAGGAATTTCGTGAAAAGACAAATTGTGTGCATAATCCGAATAAGGTGTGGAATTTGAGATGCTTATCAGGAGGATTTGGGTACCCACTCAAGGAGCTGAGTGTAAAGAAAAATAAGAGTGGAAATTGGCAGCTGTTGTATACTCGCAAACTTTCAATTTCCGCCTTTATTTTTAACGAAGCGACTTCGAAGTGGGTAAATCTGGGATACGCATCAGAAAATTCCACACCTTACCGGAAACAAAGCACACAATTTGCGAATAGACAATTGAACTGGCAGTTTGATTATTTCGAAAATGATTTTGATATCCAATTTGGAATTACCAGTATGCCAAGTAAAAGGTATAAATAGTAACTAATCATTCTCCAAACTAAAGTTACAAAAATAATTGCACTGGCAGATGAAAAAACGTCGCCATAATATTCTTTAAATGCATATTCGGTCACGCCACTGCCACCTGGAGTGGGACTCACTACCATAAAAACCCACAGAATTAATTGTCTTGCAAAAACAACCAAATGATTAATATTCTGAGGATTAAATGCCATAAAAACAGCATTTACAACCAAAAAACGAGCTGACCAGGTTAAAAAAGTCATTCCAAATGCTTTAATCCAAAACCAAAAAGAGCGGTTGCCTATGTCTTTTGATGTTTGAACCAGATTGTTGGTTAATAATTCTACATTTGAATACCAGCGATTAATAAATGGTAATTTGAAAAGCGTAAGCAACATGTGCCTTATCCAGTTTGGTCGTTTGAAAATACCAATAAACATGATACTTGCCCAAACTAACCGTGTGAAATAAAGACTTGTAAAAACAACTGCAAAAGTGGAAACTATAACAGATGAAGAATTGAAAAGCTCATGTAACGGAATGAATAGAAAAACAATCGGACACACTAACAGAAAAAATAATTCATCAAGAAATAAATTTACAAACATTATGGTGGTACTGCGTCCGGCGTTAATACCTTCTTTGATAAGGAAAATAACCACTAAACTGGATCCGCCGACAACAGCCGGTGTTACAGCCGATGTAAATTCACTCAACACGTTTATATGAAATGCCTGTTTCCAGGATAAGTCTTTGTCTGTAAGCAATCTGAAACGCCACATCATGCCAAAATCACGCATTAGCATTAATAAAAATGCTAAAACAATAAATAAAACGCCTATGTAATTAAATCTAAATGAAGAAAAATCATCCGGATTAAATTCATCCAGAAAAAGCCAGCCAATAACAAAGAACCCGAGCAAAACTGGTATTAAAACCTGATATGCTTTATATGGTTTTTGTATTTTTTTTTCTTCCTGAATATTTGCCATCCATTTTTTTTATTAGAACTTTATATCTGTCAAGTACTTCTTCAGTTACACTTTCCCATGAGCGAGCAAGGGTTTGAGATGCATTTAATCCAACAAGTTGAATTTTTTCAGGCGAATTAATCAAAGTTTCCAATGTCGATGAAAATGATTCTACTGAATTCTCAGTCAAAAAACCATTGAATTTGTCTGTAATATTTTCTGCCGATGATGATCCGGAAACCATAACAGAGGGTGTATGCATTGCTCCAGCTTCTCTTATTACCAGCGGCGCATTGTCATATATCGATGGAAAAAGAAATAAATCAGCGGCGGCGTAATATTTTTTTATTTCTTCACGTTCTTTAATTACCCCTATAAACTTCACTTTCGAGGATAATCCAAGGTTATCTGTCAATTCTTTCATTTCGCCTCTTGCATACCCGTCACCAACAAAAAACATTTTGAAAGGTAAATTCTTTATTTCTGCTAATGATTCAATTATCAACCGAGTGTTTTTCTCCCATATATGCTGACCCACAAAAAGAAATATTAACTCATTATCTGACACTTGCAGAAATTTTCTAGCTGCTTTTTTTATTGGCTCAATTGGTTCTTTAGTTGCAAAATCATTCCCATTGTCAACCACTTCCACCTTACCTTTAAAACCGTATTCACGAATAGTTTCTTCTACCGAAGCTTGCGGAATCCACACCTCGTCTGCAAGTTCAAAAAAACGTATGACTTCATTGGTCATTAGCTTAGCAAAGAATTTATTATGAACAGAATGTTCAAAATCTTCCCTGTATTTTGAATGAAAGGTAGCAACAAAAGGAATTTTTTGCTTTCTTGCTATTCTCAATGCCAATCTGCCAGAACTAAAAGGACAGTGAGCATGTACCAAACCAAACGAAACTTTGTCAATCCTATAGTTAAATAAGCTGTCAATTTTTGGTAACCCAAAACGATATGGGTATCTTCCTAAAATAGGAATTGAAGCATATCTATATACAGGGTAAGGTTCATTATCTTTGTAATCTGGTGATTCTGGAGTAATTACACAAACCGATTGGTTTTTTTTATGTAAGCAATCCGCATAATTTTTGGCAGCCAGAGAAACTCCATCCATTATCGGAGGGAAACTATCGTTGAAAATTCCAATAGTATTCATTTATTCATAACGTTAAATATGAAATACGCTCAAATAACATGCCTGCTAAACAAAAAATAACATTCACCCAACTGATCTATTTTGTTTGTCTGCGATAAATGGATCCGGATTCTGTTTTTGAGTTTAGAAAATGAAGGAATTGTCTTTCGATTATTACATTTAAACAGCAAATAATAAGAGAGTTACCACTTATCGTGCCATGCCAATGAAAGAAAATACAAACGCGTTTAAAAATACAAAAACAAGTAAAATTATTTTTTGCCTGAGCTTACTGGCATCTGTATTATGGTGTCTGAGTCGGGTTATAAATGTATATAGCTTTGCTTTACTTGGTGCAATCTTTGAGATTTTGTGGCTTCCTATGCTGGCTTCATTATTCTTTTTGCCAATAATCTCTCTGGTATTATGGTTAAAAGAAAAATTTAATGTCAGGTCACTTTACCTCTATTCAATTCTAATAGTTCTAATAGTAGCGGTAGCACACTTCACTAAAATTTTCCACATAGTGATTTAACTTCCTTGAAGTTTTTTGCAATCATTTACCATACAACTACTTATAAAAATATTTCCAAAAATTTCATTTGGAAAATCTCGCGTAAATGTCTGCAAAACAAGCTTTTGCAAAAAACTTCAAGGAAGTCTCCACCTAAAGAGAAGAAGGAATAGGTCTTTAAAAAGGTGCTACCGCAGCTAACAACAGTTGCGCCTCGGAATCGTGCCACGAGTGGGGGAAACTGTAGCACATAAGGAAAAAATTATGTGCAAAAATTGATAAGGTGCAACACTCGCAGATGCTTATCTGGAGATTCTGTGTTAATATCCAAATAAAATATTTATTATATTTGTTTTTTAAGGCGACAAAAGTCAGCCTGTTTAGTGGGGCATTCATTATTAGAGTGCTCCTCTAATTTTTTATATAACCTCCAGCTGTCCCGATCAAGGACTATTACCTGACATTTAAAGAGGAGTCTGTCTAATAATGCAGTGGCCAGCACTTCATCATCAAGCATCTCAACCCACTCCTGTGGAGATTTGTTGGTAGTTATTATGAAAGAACATCTTTCATAAAGCATATTTATAAATCCAAAAAGCTTTGCTGCATCCGGTTTACTAACAGGAAGGAGCATAATATCGTCAATGATAATCAATTGTGCATTCAATAATCTTTTGTAATAATATCTTATTCACTTAAAAATAGTTGATTAACTAGTATTGATTGTTTCATATTTACTATATTTGTAGTAGCACGATGAGTAAACCATTCTATGGTTACAATAAAAATTACATTAGTATGAAAGACAAAAAAATGATAGAATTGAAACAATTAAATCATTTCTATTTATGTTTTTTCGGTTTGTACCAACCCACTTGTTGCAAATTGTAAAACCGTAGACGATAAACTCAAAAACGAAATCTTACAAAGAGATTAAATAATCCCCCCATTTATTATTAATTAAAAACCTATAATCAAGAAATGAGTCTAAATGTTAATATTATTGATAATCTGTACTCGGAATATGGTTATAAGAAAGTTCCGATAGATAAAAATGTTAGCCTATATTTATATGAACAAGGTAGATATTATGGAGCTGATATTGTACCTTTTAATTGTAATCCAGAAACAGCCGAATTATGCAAGAATATAAAATCCGAATATGGTGAAGGGGGATATGCTGCACAAATTAAAACATATAAGGATGAAGATAATGTCGCAACTGAATTATATAGAAGTTTTTTTGCATATGATACCACTAAGAAGAGAATTATTAATTTGTATAATAGTTTTGCAGGAAATCAAAAAAGATTGAACGGCGGACACAAATACGAATATATTGATTCTCCCTATAGAATTAACAATGAATTAGTAGGAACTAACGATTTAATTAATAAAATCGTTGAAAGATTTAGCAAAAATAAACCCCAGTTAATAATAATTGAAGCATCTGCTGGGTATGGGAAAACATGTACCGCATATGAAATATTGAAAAAACTTACAGATTGCACTTTTTGTGAAAATCCACTTATGACAGTATTATCGCGGAATAGAGGAGCAAATATTTTTAGATATATATTGTTAGATGAAATTGATAGGGAATACCCTTTTTTAGATTCTACTTTAGTAACTCACGAAATACATACTGGACGAATTCCATTAATCATTGATGGGTTTGATGAATTGCTTAATAAATCAGAAATTGTTAAATCCGAAAAAGATAAAGTTTTTGGCGAAGTAGAAACAATGTTAGATACTATTGGTGGCTTATTGAAAAATAAAGCTAGGATAATTCTTACATCTCGAAAAACAGCGATTTTTGCAGGAGAAGAATTCAATTCATGGCTTATAAAATGGAAGGACGAATTTGATGTTACACGATTTTCTATTGAAGTACCTAGGATAAAGGATTGGTTACAACAAAACAAACTTGATTTAATCAAGCAGGCACTTATTCCCGTAGAATATATTGCAAATCCTGTTCTATTGACATATTTAAGAAATTTAGGCGATTTCGACTTTAACTCTCATATAAGCGAACCTGATTCTATTATAAAAAAATACTTCGTTTCTCTACACGAACGAGAAATGTCTAGGCAAGATCTAAGGATTAATCCGGAAAATCAATATTTAATCTTTAAGAATGTTGTAAAATTGTTAATCAAGTTTGATATCTCAACAGCAGAAAGAACTTTTTTTAGAGAAATTATATTAGATGAAAATAAGAAAATTCTAGAAGATGCAATCAAATTATATTCTTCTGATAAAAACATTGAATGGCTTGCGGATAAATTAGTTACTCATGCCTTACTTGATAGAAAGGGTAAAGACGAAAATGAAATTGGATTTATTAACGAGTTTATTTTTGGTACTTTTATAGGGGAAGTTATGAGTGAAACCTCTTCACTAGAAGTTGAAAAAACATTTTCATCCTATATGGTTGAATTGGGAGCTACTGCATATAGAGTACAGAATGTTAAAAACAAAGAATTATTATGGGATAAAATTGATGCCTTAAAGAATAAGTTTGAAAACAGTACATTATTTACATTTGACACTACATTAAAAGGAAAACTTGAAAGGAATTATGAGCAAACAATCTTTAATTCTCAAAATGTGTTTAAAATAAATTTTGTACGTGATTTTATTATTAGCTCTTCTGTATTTATAAATTGCAAGTTTAAAAATTGCACATTTAATAGTCAAGCGTTCGATTCAACAAGTTTCATTGATTGCGTTTTTGATGATTGTAACGTAAATGGTATTGATTATGTGAATGACTATAATAATTCATATTTAATCAAGTGTATCCAAAAAGATTGCAAAGTATTATCTTATCAAATTGATGAAAAAGAGCTTACTGTTGACTCTAGCAAAAAGATGGAAGATAGGATATTAAAAGATCTTTATTCTATCGAGAAACAGTATAAAACCCAGCGATTACTTCACACTATGAAAAATTTCAATAAATCGGAACATCGTATTGTAAGTGCTTTAATAGAAAAACTTGAGCGAGAAAAAGTAATCAAAGTTGTTGGTTCTGATATGTTTATTGAAATTAACAAAATTCAATATGTTAAAAATCGAATAGCATTATTATGAATACCGGATTAGATCGTTTAGCTAGAGATATTTGCTTTAGAATAGAGGATGAGTTACGAAGAAGTGGCATTTTTTATAGAATATTCTCAAGAGTAAAATCAATTGAATCAATTGAAAAAAAAATAATATTGAAAGATTATGCAAATAGTGCAGAAAATAAAAAGTTGCAAGATATAATCGGAATTAGAGTTACAATGTATTTTGAAGATGACCTGCCTATCATTTATAACAATATTAAAAGGAGATTTAATTTTTTAGATGAATCAATAGATGAAATTGATGTAAATATATTTGAACCACATAAAGTAAATTTGATTTTTAGAATGACCGATGAGGATGCAAAAGAAGTTCAAGATGTTGCTGTTTCAAAATATTCATTTATAGATACTACCTATGAAGTTCAATTAAGGACTGTGTTATCTGAAGGATGGCATGAAGTAGAGCACGATTTAAGATATAAATGTAAAAATGACTGGATTGAACACTCAGATATTTCTCGAATTTTTAATGGTGTTTATGCTTCATTAGTTACAAGTGATTGGTCTATAATGTCAATATTTGAAAAATTAGCATATCGACATTATAAAAATAAGAAATGGGAGGCTTTATTGAGGAATAAGTTTCGTCTACGAATTATGGACGGTGAATTAGACAATAGGATTATTTCGATTCTCAATAATGACAATGATTTGGCAAAGGAACTTTATAAAGTAGATCGGAATAAATTTTTGCAACAAATATTTACAGATGGGTTAAGAATACCATTAACATTATCAAATCTTATTTATATAATTAATGCCTATTGCTTACATGATGAAAAAATTCGTTTACTAGCACCAGAATTTATAAAAAATAACAAGAAGTTGTATAAATAAAAAGCTTGTGTTTAATGACACATTTTACCTTGTAATGGTCTAAAAAATTTGGACAGAAATTAATAAACAATTGTCAGCCCAATTATCCCAGCCTATATATCGGCAGCATTTGAATTTTGCTGCCAATTTATAGTTTTTTATTATATTTGTGATTAATATTATTCAACGATCGCAACTGATAAATTACATATCGACCAGCTTAAAGATTTTTTCAGAGACAGAAACACCTTTGAAACATCTGACATTATTGAGTTTTATTTGAAAATAGAACCCAAAATTAAGACTACTACAATAAATTGGAGGGTATATTATTTAGTTCAGGCAGGTGTTTTAAATAGAATTGGGAGAGGAAAATTCGCTATTGGAGGCAATAGAATATA
>Ga0209540_10002868_pt1 | contig 11996 bp, 13 predicted proteins | sample BarGraIncu01121A_FD_184501 | JGI IMG/M metagenome (GOLD analysis project Ga0209540, IMG submission 184501) | Arctic peat soil microbial communities from Barrow, Alaska - Barrow Graham LP Incubations 011-21A (SPAdes) (version 2) | ecosystem: Environmental > Terrestrial > Soil > Wetlands > Peat... | reverse complement strand
TTCCTGGGGGACAACCTGGACACGGACCGGGTGAAGGCCGAGTACGACGCTGGGGTACTGCGGTTGACCATTCCAGTCGCCGAACAGGCCAAGCCGCACAAGATCACGATCGCCAGCAGCGGACACCCTCACTCCATCAGGTCATGACCACAGTCATGACCCTTGTGGAGTTCCTCGAGGCGCGCATCTTCGAGGATGAGCTGATGGCAAACGCCGCTATCGACAGCGCCGCCGACTGGCATGTGTTCTATGCCTACCGGGACGTCAAAGACGGCGATGGCCAGTACGTCGTACTCGCCGACGGCCAGTACCCGACGGCCGGGCAGGCCGCACACATCGCCCGGCACAGTCCGGCCCGGATCCTGCGCGAGTGCGATGCTGCGCGCGTGGTCATCGCCGAGTTCCTCCGTCTGGATGCACTCGGCGACCTGCCAGGTTGCGCCGTTGCGGAGACTGCTCTGAAGCAACTCGCCTCCGTGCACTCCGACCACGTTGACTTTGATCCGGCCTGGGTCTGACCAGCTGCTCGTGTTTCCTGAGGTCCGATATCGCCAAACGCCCCCTGAACTCCGGAAACGCACGTGGGTGCCCCTTCCGACGCACCTTTGGATGGGCCTCGACGAGGCCGATCTGGCATCTGTCGCCCGGCCGTCAACGCCGGGCGCCGGGTTTGGGTGTATTTGTGCTGTATGTCCGATGAGTCCTTCACCAGCGTTTCCGGGTAGTGTCCGCCTTGAGCATGTGGTGCCTAAGCGGTGACTCTCGATCCTTCGGTTTCGGTCCCGCGCTGCGATGAGCCGTCGACCGGCGGTGCAAACCGAGGGGCGCCAGAGATGTATGACCAGCCGTTGTTCCTGCAGACATTGTCAAGATTCGCCGTGGTTCTGCCCGCGCGCTACGACCTTGAGGCAGCGCTGAGTGAGCTCACAGAGAGCGTCACTGCGGTGCTGGGCCTGTGCGGTAGCGGGGTCACGATGGCCGAAGACGGACGGCTGCGTTTCGTGACTGCGGTGAGCCAGGCTTCGGGAGAGCTCGAGCGAAGTCAGCAGGAGCAGCAGGCAGGCCCGTGCCGGGACGCGTACGAAACCGGTGAGGTGGTCCGGGTGGACGACGTGCGGGCCGAGTCCACCCGATGGCCTGAGTTCTCAGCCATCGCGACCCGCCTGGGTGTGGCCGGCGTCGCCGGAATCCCGATGCGCCTTGACGACCAGATCATCGGCGCCCTCAACCTCTACTCTGGCGAGCCGCGCCAGTGGTCGGATGTGGACATCGCGGTTGCCGGGGTGCTGGCCGACGTGGCAACCAGCTACGTGGTCAACGCATCCAAGCTGCGCCAGCAAGAGCAGCTCAGCGAGCAGCTGCAGGAGGCGCTGGAGTCTCGGGTCGTGATCGAACAGGCCAAGGGGATCACCGCACAAAAGAACGCAGTGACCATCGATCAGGCCTACCATCTGATGCGTCGACATGCCCGCAACAACAACGCCAGCCTGCGACTGGTCGCCGAGGCGATCGTTGCCGTGGGGCTTCACGTCTGAGCTCGCCGGCCAACCGGTCCGAGCTGCAAGTGCGGAAGTGCTTCGGGTGTAACGTCTTAGTTGTTGCGTCCCTCCAGACCCTGGGGGCGTCGTCTGCTCCCCGTGCTGCTCCCGAACCTCGGTGGCCCGTGTCCTTTGTCCTGGGGCCACCGAATCGAGTTCGTCATGGCACAGCAACCGATCAGTTCGCCAGATCTCCCCGCTGATTTCGACCACCACGTCATTGCCTTCCCGACCCGGTCTGCGACCGACGGCCCGGCCGAGCCCGCAGCGCATTCAACCAGCCTTCCGGCCACAGGACCTCAGGGACGGGTTAGAACACACGCCATACGTCAGGTAGTGGTCCTGGAGGTTTCCTGCCGGCTCAGTGAGGTCGTCGGGGAGCTGGACCAGGCCATACAGCTGGCTCTGGCCGAAGGACCCCGTGGCGTGGTCTGCGACCTGTCGAACGTGCTCGAGGGGACGGACCCGGACGCGGTAGAGGTGCTCGCAACGGCGGGGCGCCATGTGCGTGACTGGCCCGGCACCCCCGTGGCCGTGGCCTGCCCGGACCCGAGAGTCCGCGAGGCGCTGCGCGCCCACCCCCTGGGCGATCACCTGATCGTGACCCCGTCATTGTTCTCCGCGGTATCCGACGTTCTGGCGACCCCCAGGCTGGCCGTTGAGCGGAAACACGTCGCCGCGCACCCGACAGCCCCCCGCGCATCGCGGGAATTCGTCACGCGCACCCTGCTGGACTGGCGGTTGGGCCGGGTCATCCCCTTCGCGAGCCCGGTGATCAGCGAGCTCGTGGCCAGCTCGTCAATCAACGCCGGCACCGACATCGACCTATCCGTCGTATGGAACCGTGAGGCCCTACGCCTGACAGTCCGTGACCACGGCCCCGCGCTGCCCGGTCAGCGGCCCTCACTGTTGTACCTGCATGGGCGCAGGCTCACCGTCGTCGCCGGCCTCTCCCGAGCGTTCGGGGTTCTGCCCGCCGCAGACGGCGGCAAGGTCGTCTGGGCTGTTCTCGACGCCCCCCGATCTCGCCCATCGGACAGCCCGCACCTTTCTGCCCTGGAACGCCAGGAGTCACTCATCCTCAACGATGCCCACGGCCGTGCCGAGCTGCCATTCGGGGCCGCCTCTGGCCCGCGCCCGCCGGAGAACCCCTTCCGCCTTGCACGTGGTGGAGACGACACGTCCGCGCGCTGAGGGACTTGGAGAACACCTGGCTAAGGACGTCGGTCGAAAAAACGGGGATCCGTTTCCCACCAGGGCCGATCGAGCACGGGCTCGACGGACTGCGCTGCACGTGCGTCCAGGTAAGCATCCGTCTGACGCGCATCAGCGTCGTCGGCACGAACCCACGTCACGAAGACCGCTGCTAACAAGGGCAGGCCGACCACCTCCGCGACAACCAGCATGGCGCCTCCGCCGAGCTTCTGGTCCAACGCCGCCGGCGGCCCCCACGTCCGGTTGGTGAAGCCCGTGACACCGGGCGCCAGCAGAGTCGGTGCAGTCATCACAAGGATGCCTGGGATCGCGTCGAGCAGCCCATCTACGAACGCGACCAGGGCCCGCACGGGATGGGTGCACCACGTGGGCAACAGATCCTCACCCAGCAGGGGCAGGACGACCAGCAGACCCGTGCCCAGCAGCTGCACATAAAGCACCTCACGAACCAGAGCACTGGACACCGACAAGGTGAAATACCTCGTGAAGAAGACAATGATGAGCGACCCCACCGCCAGCAGCGAACTTACCAGCGGCAACATCAGGATCCGGGGGAGTAGTCCGGAAAGGGCCCGGCGCAACTGCCGAACGCCCTGGGCGCCCAATGCTCTTTCGGCCAGTGTGATGGGGTCCCCGAGCGCGAGTCCCATGGGCGTCACTGCCGACAGGACGGCCGCCTGGACAGCAGCCACCCAGAACAACGATGTGCGGTACACCCCGAGCGCACCACACGTTCCGTAGACCAGTGAGCCGATGCCAAGGAGGATGAACATCGCGCCGCGCAGCCAGTGCCACTTCTCACCGCGGCGGTGCGCGCGGACCAGAAAGGCCGCATATAGACAGGTGAGGGCAACGGCAAGGCTTGCGCCCAGAGGGTCAAACATCCAGGACGTCAGCAGGGTCACGGGAGTCAGCGGAGGCAACACGCTTGCATCATGCGCCACATAAGGCAGGTTTGGGGTTTACAGCGGGCGATAGGGGTCATCACCGGAGTAACGTGCCGCTGAGGTGACACTTGGACACGCGCGGAGGACGACATGCTCATCACGACTGGGAACGACTTTCCGGACCATGAGATCGAGCGCGTGCTCGGTGAGGTCTTTGGCCTGACCGTGCGGTCACGCAATCTTGGCTCTCAGATCGGAGCAGGCTTGAAATCGGTCTTCGGTGGAGAGCTGCAGGGAATGACTGCGATGTTGGCCCAGGGCCGTGAACAGGCGATCGAGCGACTGGTCGAGGAGGCCACTCGGCGCGGCGGTAATGCGATTGTGGCCATGCGCTTTGACACGAGTGAGCTTGGCAGCACATGGACGGAGATCTGCGCCTACGGCACCGCCGTGGTCGCACGCGGGCTGTGACGTACCTTCAGGGCTTCAGGGTCGCGTTTCACCTGAACTGAACTCGGATGACGACAGGAGCTGGGCACTGGTGAAGAAACGGGTCTACGAGAAAGAGCTCCTGCGCCTGCAGGCCGAGCTCGTCGTGCTGCAGGAGTGGGTGCGAGCTGAGAACAAGCGGGTCGTCGTGGTTTTCGAGGGTCGCGACGCCGCTGGCAAGGGCAGCACCGTCAAGCGGGTGACGCAGTACCTCAATCCGCGGGTGGCCCGGATCGCGGCGTTGCCTGTTCCCACCGATCGCGAGCGGACACAGTGGTACTTCCAGCGGTACATCGAGCATTTCCCCGCAGCCGGCGAGATCGTGCTCTTCGACCGCAGTTGGTACAACCGCGCTGGTGTCGAGTGGGTCATGGGTCTGTGCACTGCCGAGGAACACCAGCGATTCCTCCATCAGTGCCCGATCTTCGAGCGGCTGCTGGTCGAGGACGGCATCATCTTGCGCAAGTACTGGTTCTCCGTCAGCGACGGCGAGCAGGAGCGCCGTTTCCGCTCCCGGGTGACAGACCCGATGCGACAGTGGAAGCTCTCGCCGATGGACGTGGAGTCGCTGAACCGCTGGGAGGACTACTCGCGGGCCAAGGACGAGATGTTCGTCCACACCGACATTCCCGAGTCACCGTGGCTCGTCGTCGAGAGCGACGACAAGCGCCGCGCCCGGATCAACATGATCGCCCACCTGCTCTCGAGCATCGCCTATGAGCCGGTGACGCGGCCCCCGTTGAAGCTACCGAAGCGGCCGCCGCCGACCGGCTACGTCCGCACGCCGCGCGCCCTGCAGACCGAGGTGGCAGACCACGCGGCCACGATTGAATGAGGCTTGAACGCACATGGCACCGGCTCAGCTGCCTACATCTTCCGGAAACACCGACTGGACCTGGCGCCGCGAGACGCCGCTAAGCCGGTTCCTGCGAGCCGAGAGCGGCAGCGCGGCGGTTCTGCTAGTGGCCACCGTCGTAGCACTGGTCTGGGCGAACATCGCCAGCGCTTCGTACGAGGCCATTTGGCACACCGTGCTGTCGTTCCAGCTCGGCGGTTCGGGTGTGACGATGGACCTCGTCGGCTGGGTCAACAGCGCCCTGATGACCTTCTTCTTCTTCGTCGTGGGTCTTGAGGCCCGCCGCGAGTTCGACATGGGTGAGCTACGTGAGCGGCGCCGGTTGGTGCTGCCCGTCACGGCAGGGATCGCCGGCATGACCATGGCAGTCCTTCTGTACCTGGTGATAAACGCCGGTGAGCCCTCGGCGCGGGGCTGGGGCGTGGCCATGTCAACCGACACCGCCTTCGCGCTCGGGATGCTCGCTCTCATAGGCCCGCGGTTCCCCGAGCGACTGCGAGCCTTCCTGCTCACGGTGGTGGTTATCGACGACATGGTCGCACTGCTCGTGATCGCGACGGTCTACACAATCGAGCTCAGCGTCGTGCCACTCCTGGTGGCTCTCGTCCTGTTTGCGGGGGTCCTCGCGTTGAGCCGGTTACACGTCCGCCACGGCGGTGTCTATCTCATCGTCGGCGTCGCCACCTGGGTCGCGACGTATCTCTCGGGGGTCGACCCCGTCGTCGTTGGCCTTGCCATGGGTCTGCTGACCTACGCCAGCCCCGCCGGCCGCGAGCACCTCGAGCGCGCCACTGACAGATTCCGCGACTTCCGCGAGCAACCCACCCCAGAGCTCGCCCGCTCCGCCCGGGCGAGCCTGCTGCGAGCCGTCTCACCGAACGCGCGGCTCCAGGATGCCTTCCACCCCTGGACCAGCTACGTCATCGTGCCACTGTTCGCGCTGGCCAACGCGGGCATCCCCATCCACGGCGATTTCCTGTCGCAGGCGTACCGGTCGCCGATCACCTTCGGTATCATCGGCGCCTACCTCCTGGGCAAGCCGGTGGGCATCCTGGCCGGGTCATGGTTCGTCACGCGGGTGACCGCCGGACGGCTGCGTCCACCAGTGGGCTGGGTGGCGGTTGCCGGCGGTGGCACCATCGCCGGCATCGGCTTCACGGTGAGCCTGCTCATCGCCACCCTGGCGTTCAGCGGACGCGACCTGCAGGAGGCCAAGCTCGGCATCCTGACCGCAGCTCTGGGCGCCGCAGGGTTGACCTGGGTGCTCTTCCGGATCACAGCCGCACTCCCACCGGCACGGCGGGCCCGCGCGCTGCTGGGCACCGCGGAATCCATCGTTGACCTCGCGGACCCGGTGCACCCGGACCGCGACCATGTCCGCGGCCCGAGCGATGCCCCCGTCACCCTGGTCGAGTACGCGGACTTCGAGTGCCCATTCTGTGGCCAGGCCGAGCCCGTGGTCCGCGAGCTGCTCGCCGACCACGGTGACATCCGGTATGTATGGCGGCACCTGCCGCTGCGGGACGTGCACCCGCACGCCCAGTTCGCCGCCGAGGCCTCCGAGGCAGCCGCACGCCAGGGCGCCTTCTGGGGCATGCACGACCTTCTGCTCGACCATCAGGGTGAACTGCTCACCGCGGACCTGCTGGGTTATGCCGAGCAGCTCAGCCTCGACGTTGCCCGCTTCAGCACCGACCTCCATCGCCACGCAGGCGCCGCTCGAGTCGCCCAGGACGTCGACAGCGCTGATCTCAGCGGGGTCTCGGGCACTCCGACCTTCTTCCTCAACGGTCGACGCCACCACGGGTCCTACGACATCGAGACGCTCTCCAACGCGGTCCGTCTCGAGCGAGCCAAGGCGGCGATCAGGCCATAACCGGCCAGCTCTCAACCGCCGTGGGCGGATCGAGGGTCACAGGTTGGTGTCGGTGCCTTCACAGACGAACTAGCATTCCCCCACCGCTGAGCTGGAAGAGGACTCCTGATGACTCACTGGACCACGGTCGACATGCCGGATCAGAGCGAGCGCGTGGCAGTGGTGACCGGCGCGAACTCTGGCCTCGGCTACCAAGTCGCTCTGGCACTTGCGATGGCCGGTGCCGACGTCCTCCTTGCCTGCCGCAACATCGCTAAGGCGGAGTCAGCCGTAGCCTCGATCCGAAAGGTGGTCCCGGCCGCCAGCGTGCGTTTCATGAGGCTGGACCTGGCTGACCTTGCTTCGGTCGAGGCGTTTGCGAACAACTTCAGAAGTGAGAACGACCGGTTGGACCTGCTGGTCAACAATGCCGGACTGATGGCCGTTGACGAGTCACGTACGGTGGACGGGTTCGAGACCCAGCTCGGGGTCAACCATCTGGGTCACTTCGCGCTGACGGCGCGTCTTCTGCCGGACCTGCTTTCGACTCCGGGTGCCCGCATTGCGTCAATGTCGAGTTTGGCGCACCGGCCGGGGCGCCTTGTGATGGACGACCTCATGTTTGATCGTCGTCGTTACAGCCGTTGGCAGGCCTACTGCCAGAGCAAGCTCGCCATCTTGCTGTTCACCGCAGAGTTGCAGCGCCGTCTTGCCGAGGCGGGAGCACGAGCGATCGCGGTAGCCGCCCATCCGGGCGTGGCCCGCACGAATCTTGGCTCCCAAGGGCACGGCATCAGTAACGGGCTGATGCGCGTCGGCCTTCCGTTTTGCGGTCGAACGGCATCAGGGGCGCTGCCACTGTTGCGCGCCTCCACGGATGCCGCCGTGCTGGGTGGGCAGTTCTATGGACCTCGTTGGGGGGTCGTCGGCCCACCAGTTCTGGAGACTCCTAGCCGGCGAGCTCGTAACGACGCCTCCGCCCGATTGCTGTGGAGTGCATCGGTCGAACTCACCGGTCTGGACCCCACCTTCGGTCGCTGAGGAGCGCCGTCTTCGATTGTTATGAGCGCTTGTTCATGCGCTTGCGCTGCCACGACGCCCGAAGATGTCCGCCAAGAACCGTCAGCCCGAGCATCAACGCGAAGACCGTGACCAAGACGGCAAAACCACGGCCGACCCCGAAGGACTTGGTGGCGACGAGCGCGATGTGGGCGTCCATGGTGTGAGAAGCAAATGTGGCCACGGTCAGCAGAGGGGTTAGCACGGTGCCATACTGCCGCAACACTGTTCGGGCCGCGCGGCATCTGTCGGCGAGGTCACGCAGGTTGTCGGAGTAGTCCGGGGCTCGGCCCCGCAACAGATGGCTCGGCGGGGGCAGCCTCAGACGCGCGAACATCAGTCACAGTTGGCGCACAGGATGAGCAGGCAGGATTGTCGTGCCTGCCCGTTCGGCGGGTACCTGTGCCTCCCGGTGCGGAGGCCGCCTGACCCGCGCCGTTCGTCGATGGTGTCTGGTCCGGTTCTGGTCCGGCGACTTAACGACACCCACCGACGAAGGAGTTGTCCATGATCGAGGCCCTCGATCTAACAAAGATGTATGGCCATAAGAAGGCCGTTGACGACCTGACTTTCACGGTCAGACCAGGCATTGTCACCGGGTTTCTCGGTCCGAACGGGGCTGGTAAGTCCACAACGATGCGAATGATCCTGGGACTGGACGCTCCGACCGCGGGGACCGTTCGCGTGAACGGCAAGCTGTACCGCGAGCACGCCGCACCGCTGCACGAAGTCGGGGCGCTGCTCGAGGCGCGATCGATCCACACAGGCCGCAGCGCGTTCAACCACCTGCTGGCACTGGCCCAGACTGGGGGCATCCCTCGCGCCCGGGTGGACGAGGTCGTGGACATGGTGGGCTTGCGTGAGGTCGCGCGCAAGCGGGTAGGTGGCTTCTCCCTGGGGATGGGTCAGCGGCTCGGGATAGCCTCAGCGCTTCTTGGCGACCCGCATACGCTGATTCTTGACGAACCGGTCAACGGCCTGGACCCCGACGGAATCCGCTGGATCCGCAACCTGCTGAAGTCACTGGCAGCTGAGGGCCGCACCGTATTCGTGTCCTCGCACCTGATGAGCGAGATGGCGCAGACCGCCCAACATCTGATCGTCATCGGGCGCGGACGCCTGATCGCCGACACGAGCATGGATGAGTTCATCGCCGGCGCCTCCCACAACCTGGTGCGGGTGCGTACCACCGACCCGACCAACCTGGCCTCGCTCCTGGGCGGTCCCGACGTCAAGGTCGTGGCAGCTCCAGGGGACGCGCTGGAGGTCAGTGGCCTGAGCACCGACCAGATCGGGACTGCCGCCGGCCGCGCAGGCATCACCCTTCTTGAACTGTCTGCTCAACAGACCTCCCTGGAGGAAGCATTCATGGACCTGACCAAAGACGATGTGGAGTATCACGGCGCCACGATGACCAATGAGGGCGTCAGCCCGCTCGAGACCGCAGGAGCCGACCGATGAGCACCGCCACTGTCACTCCGACCCGCCCACCCGCGTCGTCGCACAAGAAGGTCACCCAGGCACGAGTCCTCCTCTCCGAGTGGACCAAGATCCGGTCCCTGCGTTCGACGATCTTCTCCCTGCTGGCAGCGATCGTGTTCATCGTCGGCCTCGCTGTTCTGGTGCCCATGGTGACCGTGTCGCACTGGCCGCCTCGCGACCCACGCGAAGCGCTTGGTTTTGATCCCACCACTCGAACCCTGAGCGGAATCTTTCTCGCGCAGCTGGCGATTGGTGTTCTTGGGGTGCTGCTCATCACGGGGGAGTACGCAACCGGGATGATCCGGGCGACCTTCGCGGCGGTGCCTGCCCGCCTGCCGGTCCTGTGGGCCAAAGCCGCCGTGTTTGCGGCGGTGACCCTGGTGCTGATGGTCCCAACGGTGCTCGGAGCGTTCCTGATCGGCCAGTCGATCCTGACGTCCAAGCACCTGCAGACAAACCTGAGCAACCCCGGCGTGCTGCGCGCGGTGATCGGTGCCGCTCTCTTCCTCACCGTTGTCGGGCTGCTGGGGATCGGTCTCGGAGCCCTGCTGCGCAACACCGCCGGCGGCATCTCGACGCTGTTCGGCCTGCTCTTCGTCCTGCCGATCATCGTGCGGTTCCTGCCGTCGTCCTGGTCGGACCCGATCAACAAGTACCTACCCAGCAACGCGGGGGAGGCCATCACTCACGTGCACCCCGACCCCACTTTGTTGGCACCGTGGACCGGGTTCGGTCTCTTCTGCGGTTACGCAGTTGTCGTTTTCATTGCAGCGGCGATCAGCCTGCGGCGGCGCGACGCCTGACATGGCCCCCAAGCGGGTGTCTTCGGGTGTACTGGGGGTTTGCGACGTAGCGCGCAGGGCCGCCGGGTGCAGGTCGACCCGAACAGGGACCGCTTCATCGACGTTGTCCGGGTCGCCTCCATGGTCATGGTGGTGGTGCTCCACCGGCTAAGCGTCATGCCTGCCCTGACGGCTGGGAGGATCGTCGAACCAGAACGTCGCCGCGGTGATTCCAGGGCTGTGACCCATCACCTGGACTGGTGACGTCATGGTGTTTTCTTCTTCGCAGGCGGCTATGCGAACTGGGTCTCCCTGAGGAGCTCACAGCTACGGCGGTGAGTCATACAGGGTATTCCTGGCCCGCCGGATCCGCAGACTGCTCCGGCCCACCTTCATCTTCCTCGGCGCGTGGCTCGCGGTCGACCTGCTCATGCGGGCTGTCGGGCTCAGCTCGTGGCCTCCGCTGCGGCACATGGCCATCGGGAACGCCATCCCGTTCGGGCCGCTGTGGTTCCTGTCCCTATTAGATGATGCCGCTGTCATGGCGGGAACTGTGAAGGCGCTGGAGAAACACGCACCTGACGAAAGCAGGCCCTGGCCGAAAGACCGTTCAATGGTCGAGCCTCAGCGGGTGTGCCGCAACCACCACAGTCCGACGAACGGCAGCACCAGAGGCACGAACACATACCCGCTACCGAAGCCCGTCCACACCGTTGCCTGTTGGAAGTCGCTGTGGAACAGCTCGCTCGCCGCACCCACGATGAGCACGCCGACGAGCTCGATGCTGATGGCCACTGTTGCGACACGCCTCGAGGTCACATCCCCCCGGGCCAGTGAGATCGTGGCGACGATGTACACGACTGCGGCAAACGCGGACAGCAGGTAGGCGAGGGGCGCCTTGTTGAAATCGGTCGCCAGCTGGACCGCCGAGCGGGAGGTCGCGCCGAGCGCGAGGATGCCGTAGACCGCTACCAGGAACCGGCCGAAGCCCCGTCCTGTCGGAGCGGGGGAGTGGGGCGCGTCAGTGTCAGCCAACGGAACCCGCCCAAACCTGTTGCACCCGTAGCACCATGACCGGGGTGATGAGGAAGGCGAGAGCGATCACGAGCGTGCCGGACCGGGATCTCTCCCCTCGCGCCCAGTAGAAGGCCAACGGCGGAATTACCAGGCAACCCAGCAGGTAGCCCACGAACTCGGCCCGGGCGAAGTGCCGGGCGCTCTCGGCCATCTGAACGACTCCGCCAACCGCAAAGCCGAGAAGCAGCGCCTCCAGCAGAACCGCTGCAGCGAAGAGAAGAAGCGTTGGGCGCCGGTTCGTTGCGGCGCAGATCAGAGCCCACCCTGCGAAGAGCAGGGCGACGACGGTGATCACCGTCGCATAGGTACCAGTCACGTCCGAGATCCTGTCATGCCGGTGGGGGAGCCGCCAAAAGATACGACCCTTTGCGCCGACGGGTCACGGCGCGCCGGCCCTCAGCCGCCTGAGTCAGTGAGCCTGCGAGGGGCTGCGGTCGTCCCGCGCACGGCGAGCTGGACGCTAAGCAGACTCTGAACGGCTCCGGCGTTCTGTGGCCCACCCTCGATCTCGGCGAGCAGCAGACGCGCCGACAGCTCGCCTATTTGGTGCAAAGGCAGCCGCACCGTCGTCAAGGGGGGAGTAAGCCGATCCACCATGGCCATGTTGTTGAAGCCAACGACGCTCATCTGTTGGGGGCACCGGATGCCCGCCTCCGCCAGAACCGACAGCGCGCCCATCGCGATGAGGTCATTGGCACAGACGATCGCGGTCACCTCCTGACCTGACTCGAGCAGTCGCCTGGTCACCTCGGCGCC
>Ga0209540_10002867_pt1 | contig 11997 bp, 10 predicted proteins | sample BarGraIncu01121A_FD_184501 | JGI IMG/M metagenome (GOLD analysis project Ga0209540, IMG submission 184501) | Arctic peat soil microbial communities from Barrow, Alaska - Barrow Graham LP Incubations 011-21A (SPAdes) (version 2) | ecosystem: Environmental > Terrestrial > Soil > Wetlands > Peat... | reverse complement strand
CCGACTATGGCGCACACGATGGCTGCGGCGATCCCGATCTCGCGCCGCGTCATCGGCGGAAGAGAAGGAAGTCTGAAAGTTGTCTTTGGCTCGGCGCCCGCGAAGGGGTCGCTCCACTCCTCACCGGCTCTGAGAGCGTTCCGGCGGCCGAGATAGCGAACGTTCTGCTGAGTCGCCTCGATCAGCTGCCTGCGCGCCTTCTCGTGTCCTGTGTTCGCGGTCGGCAAGCGCTGCGCCAGTTCCAGCAGCTCGCCCAGCCCGACAACGTCGAAGCGACCGAACAGCTTGCGCCTGGCTTTTTCGAGACTGCGCAGGGCGCGCCTGGTTGCCCCGCGCTCGATCTCGGTGCGCGCCGGAGCGAGAATCTGCTCGCTTGAAACTCCGCCGTAGGGAATGAACTGCCCGCCCGCGCCGGCAGGGACGATCGGCGTCTTCGTGGTCACGGGCTCGGCGACCGCGCCCGGCGAAACGGATGCGATGGCTTGCTCGATAGCCACAAGCAGGCGCTCGCGCGCCTTGGTATCGGCGGGAGCGAGGGTGGCCACTCCGCGTGCCAGCTCGAGCGCCCCCGTCAGGCCCGCTACGTCGCCTGCCGCCAGCAGCTCCGCGCGAGCCGTCTCCAGTTCTTTGAGAGCGGCGCGCGGCCTTCCCCGAGTGATCTCGGTGCGAGCGGGAGCGAGAATCTCGCCGGACGATCGGGCCATAGCTGCAGAGAAGTGTTTCACGCGCGGCTTGGGGCTGCTCAAAGATGAACGAGAGGATTTCGCCGACGTCCCTCGCGAGCGCTATCGTCCGCGCCATGAAGAGCGCCCGCGAAGAGCTCTGGTTCGAGACGCCCCATCGCCGCGACTACATCAACATCACCGATCGCGTTCAGGATTTCGTCAGCCGCTCGGGCATCGCGGAGGGGTTCTGCCTGGTCAACCCGATGCACATCACGGCGGCGGTCTACGTCAACGACGACGAATCCGGCCTGATTCAGGACATCGACGACTTGCTCGAGCGGCTCGCTCCGCACGAGCCCGTCTCCGGTTACCGCCACAACGTCGGCGAGGACAACGCCGACGCCCATCTCAAGCGCCAGCTCATGGCCCATCAGGTCGTGCTCGCGATCAGCGGCGGAAGCCTCGATCTCGGCCCTTGGGAGCAGGTCTTCTACGCCGAGTTCGACGGGCGCCGGCGCAAGCGCGTTCTGCTCAAGGCAATCGGCGAATAGCTGCCGCCTGCCGGAGACGCCGCCAGGCGTTCGTAGGAGGTGGCAAACGGCGCTGTGTTTCCCCGCACACTTGTGCGTACTTTGCCGACGAGTTAGGCCCCGAGCGGAGGTCGGCGGGCTTCTGGCCGGAGCTGTACTCCTGGCTGGGAAGCTTTCTCAAATAGGCGAGTAACCAGGCGTTTTATAGCCCGAAGCGTGAGCTCATCGACGCCGGAAAGGGCGCCTGCCCCAAGCCTCCTGATCCACGCTGATCAGTGAGCCGTCGAAATCGTGGGCTACGGTTTTTGTCCTATGCCAGAGAAGAGATACATGATGACGCCCGGCCCGACCCCTGTACCGCCCGAGGTACTGCTGGCGATGGCCGAGCCAATCATCCACCACCGTGGCGCGGACTTCCGCCGAGCTTTCGTTGAGTGCAGCGATCGGCTCAAAGAGGTCTTCAAGACCAAGAACGACGTGATCATGTTCGCCGCTTCGGGCACCGGCGGCATGGATTCGGCGGTTTCCAACATCAACGCTCCGGGCGATCGCGTGATCGTTCACTCGGCCGGTAACTTCGGCGAGCGCTGGGCGAAGATCGCCGCCACCTACGGACTCGAGGTTGGCCATATCAAGGAGGAGTGGGGAGCAACTCCCGACCCCGCCAAGCTGGCCGCCGAACTGAAGAAAGCACCTGCCAAAGCCGTCTACCTAACCCATTCGGAAACATCGACCGGTGTCGTGGCCGACATCGAGAAGCTGGCCGCGGTCGCCAAGGAGCACGGCGCTCTAGTCGTCGTCGACTGCATCTCGAGCCTGGGAGCCATCCCGGTCGAGACCGATGCCTGGGGCCTCGATGTCGTGGTCGCCGGTTCCCAAAAAGCGCTCATGCTTCCGCCCGGTCTGGCGGCGGTCTCGATTTCGGACGCGGCCAGGGCTGCGAGCGAAGAGCCCGGGCGCTGCCCGAGCTTCTTCCTCAACTGGCCGGCGGCACTGAAGGCGCTCGGCAACGAGACAACCGCCTTCACTCCTGCGGTCACGCTCGTTCTCGGTATGAACGTCTCCCTCGGGATGATGCTCGACGAGGGTCTCGAGAAGCGCTTCGAACTGCATACGCGGCTTGGTCGCGCCTGTCGCGCCGGTATCAAGGCGATGGGGCTCGAGCTCTTCTCGCCGGACGAGGATCGTTCGGCGGTAGTCACGGCGGCGAAGGCACCCGAAGGTATCGACGGGCAGAAGATCGTCGGCACCATGCGTGACAAGCACGCCGTCCAGATCGTCGGTGGCCAGGGAGTCCTCAAGGGCCACATCATCCGCATCGGCCACATCGGCTACTACGACATCTTCGACATCGTCACGGCTCTATCGGCCCTCGAGCTCGTGCTCGCCGATATGGGCGTGGAAATCAACCGCGGCGCAGCCGTAACAAGCGCGCTCGCCGCTTTCGAGCAATAGAAAGAAGGGGAGGCGCGGTGAACGATCGAGCGAAAGTCCTGGTAAGGGAGAAGATCGCCGACGGCGGCATCGAGATGCTCAAGGAGAAATTCGATGTCGACGTCGACCTCGAAGGGGACCTGTCGGAGAAGATCGGCGCCTACGACGCGATCATCATTCGCTCGGCCACGAAACTCACCGCCGACCTGATCGAGAAGGGAACGCGCCTGCGCGTAATCGGACGCGCAGGCGTCGGCGTCGACAACGTCGATGTGGAGGCGGCGACGCGCAAGGGAATCATCGTTGCCAACGCCCCGGATGCGAACACAGTCTCCACGGCCGAGCACACGATTGCCCTACTCATGGCTCTGGTCCGCAATATTCCGCAGGCCTACGCGGCCTTGAAGCAGGGTGAGTGGGAGCGCTCCAAGTGGAAGGGCGTCGAGCTGGCCGGGAAGACGCTCGGCATCATCGGCCTGGGCAAGATCGGCCAGCAGGTCGCTCGTAAGGCCGCCGGTCTCGGAATGCGTGTCATCGCCTTCGACCCCGTTGTCGCCAAGGAGCGTTTCCGCGAGCTTGGCGTCGAAAGGATGGAGACGATCGACGACCTCTACGCGGAGGCCGAGTTCATCACGCTGCACGCGCCCCGCACCGCCGAGACGACGGGCATGCTTAACAAGGACGCTTTCGCCAAGATGCGCGACGGCGTACGTATCATCAACGCCGCCCGCGGCGCACTCATCGTCGACGACGATCTGATCGAGGCCGTCAAGTCGGGCAAGGTTGCCGGTGCGGCGATCGACGTCTACGCGCAGGAGCCTTACACGGGCCCGCTCACCGAGTACCCCGCGATCGTGGTCACGCCCCATCTCGCAGCCTCGACGGGCGAGGCGCAGGACCGAGCCGGAACCGACGTCGCAGCGCAGGTTGCCGCGGCGCTCGAGGGCGAGCTCGTGACCAACGCCGTCAACATCCCGGCGCTGCGCGAGGAAGATCTCGCCATCCTCGGGCCCTTCCTGCCACTCGCTGTCAAGCTCGGACGCCTGGCGATGGAGCTCGCCGGCGGTCGCGCCGAAAAGATCGAGGTTTCGTACTTCGGGAACATGGCCAGCTACGACACCCGACTGCTGACTCTTGCCGTTCTGAACGGTGCCTTCGAGCAGCGTGAGGAACAACCCGTGAACTGGGTCAACGCGCGAGTCATCGCCGAGGATCGTGGCATCCAGGTGAGCGAGGAGTCCAAGCCGAAGTCACGCGACTTCACCAATCTGATTCGCGTGCGGGTATTCGGAGACGGTAGCGAGGTCGCGGTGAGCGGCACGACGGTCGGCAACGAGCACAGGCTCTGGCTCGCCGGAGCGCTCGGCTACGAGCTCGATATCGAGCTGGCGCCACTGATGGTCTTCGTCCGTTACGAGGATGTGCCCGGCCAGATCGGGCGGCTCGGGGCGGCGTTCGGCGACGCGGGAGTAAACATCGCCAACATGGCGGTCTCACGAACGCGCCAGGGCGGCACGGCTCTGATGACCCTGTCGATCGACACGCCGGCTCAACTGGATCTGATCGAGGGAATCGAGAAGGCGGGGTTCCCGGACGCCCGCTTCATCGATCTCGGTAAGTAGTCCGTTTCCTAGCCGCCGGCCGCAGCCACTCGAGCGAATGGCGCCGGCCGGCGGCGGAGGGAATTCGAGACCGAGACTTAGTTGAGAGAACGAGCGCGGCGGCGGCCTAAAGGTCGCCGCCGCGCAACTTTTGGACGCGATGCGTTCAGACGGCTAACCTCTGGACTCACGGAAAGGAGAAAGATGGCTGACCTGCACGCAACCGAGAAGATCTGGATGAACGGCGAGTTTGTGGACTGGGCGGATGCGACGGTTCACGTCGGTGTCCACGGCTTGCACTACGGCTCCGGGGTCTTCGAGGGCATTCGTGCATACGAGACGCCCAAGGGCACTGCCATCTTTCGTCTCGGTGATCATCTCCAGCGCCTGCACGACTCGGCGCGCCTGCTCAGGATGACGATCCCGTACTCGGTCGAAGATCTACGCAAGGCATCGCTCGAGCTCGTAGGCGTCAACAAGGTGCCTTCCTGCTACGTGCGCCCGATCGCCTTCTACGGCTACGGCTCGTTGGGTGTGCCGCCGCGCGACAACCCCGTGTACGCGGCGATCATGTGCTGGCCCTGGGGCGCCTACCTGGGCGAGGAGGGCATGACCCGAGGCGTGCGCGTGAAGATCTCCTCCTGGGTGCGCATGCCCTCGAACGTGGTGCCGCACGCCTCCAAGGCTTGCGGGCTCTACCTGAACTCGATGCTGGCTGTACAGGAGGCCGCCCTTGGCGGTTACGAGGAGGCGATCCTGCTCACCGAGAAGGGCTACATCGCCGACTGCTCGGGCGAGAACGTGTTCATCGTCAAGGACGGCGTCATCTACACGCCGCCGCTCGAAACCGGCATCCTGCACGGGATCACACGCAACACCGTGATGGAGATAGCCGGCTCTCTCGGCTACGAGGTGAAGGTCGAAAATCTCGTGCGCGCCGATCTGTACCTGGCCGACGAGGCGTTCATGACCGGCACCGCCGCCGAGGTGACGCCGGTGCGCGAGGTCGACGACTACCTGATCGGCGATCCGGGCCCGGTCACGCTGGCCCTCCAGCGCGCCTATCTCGACATCGTGCAGGGGCGCGATGAGCGCTGGGCTAGCTGGCTGGAGTACGTCACCCCGGCGCGTACGAAAGCATGAGCTCCGGCCAGGCGCCGATACCGCTCTCGTTGCCTTACCTCGACGAGCGCGAGCAGGAGCTCGTGAGCGAGGTGCTCGGTTCGGGCCGTCTATCGCTCGGCCCGACCGGGCAGCGCTTCGAGCAGATGCTCGCCGGGCGCGTGGGCACGCGCTTTGCCGCGGCCGTCTCTAGCGGCACGGCAGGTCTCCACCTGCTCGTGCGCTCCTACGAGATCGGTAGCGGCGACGAGGTGATAACGACGCCGTTCTCGTTCGCCGCCTCGACCAACTGCTTCCTCTACGAGGGAGCGACACCCGTCTTCGCCGATATCGACCGCTCGACCTGGAACATCGATCCCGCCGCGATCGAGGCGGCGATCACGACCAGGACGAAAGCCATCGTGGCCGTGGACATCTTCGGCTATCCCTGCGAGCTCGATCCGATCAAGGAACTGGCCGCCAAGCACGGCCTGGCTGTCATAGACGACGCCTGCGAGGCGCTCGGGGCCGAGTATCGCGGCAAGCCGGTGGGGGGCTGCGGGGTTCCGGCGGTCTTCGCCTTCTATCCCAACAAGCAGATGACTACCGGCGAGGGCGGAATCGTCGTCACCGACTCAGAGGAGCAGTGGCGGCTGCTCAAGAGCCTTTCCAATCAAGGCCGCGGAGACGACGGTCCCTGGCTCGAGCACGTTCGCCTCGGCTACAACTACCGCCTGGACGACCTGAGCGCCGCTCTCGGGGTCGCCCAACTCGAGAAGCTCGACCGCATTCTCGAGCTTCGCTCGCAGGTCGCAGGTCGCTACCGGGCGCTTCTCGCCGGAATAGACGGCGTCGAGCCGGCAGCCGTTGACGACGCCGAGCACCGTCGCTCCTGGTTCGTCTTCGTGGTCAGGCTGGCCGCTCACATCGATCGCGAGCGAGTAATCGACGAGCTCACGAAAGAGAAGGTCGCCACCAGTCGCTACCTGCCTTGCATCCACTTGCAGCCCTACATGCGCGAACGCTTTGGCTTCGCGGAGGGCCTCTGCCCGCAGGCCGAGGAGCTCAGCCGCGGTACCGTTGCGCTGCCGTTCTACACCGCCCTCGAGGCCGAAGATCAAGAACGCGTGGTGGCGGTGCTCGAGAAGGCGATCGCGGCAGCGTACTCGTAGTCGGGCTCGCCCGGCGCCGGCTGTTTCGGCCCGAAAAAAACGAGGAGTCCGCGCGAGGCGGACTCCCTTGTGCGGTGAATCAATGCCTGTTATACGGCGCGCGCGCCCTTGCTTTCCCAGAAGCTGTTGAGTGCCCACTGCGTCTTGCAGAGCCAGACGATGCCGCCGACGAGTGGAAGCAGAACCCAACATCCGGTCCAGCCCGAGACGGGATTCTCCTTACCGTCTGCGCTGTAGAGCTTGCCCACCTCGGAAGACATGAGGAATGGGACGACGAAACCTATGACGAGGTCGAGTATCAATCCGACCCATCCGCCGACGCCCTTACCGGAGTATTGCTTCATCTCCTCAAACGTCTTGTAGATCCAGACCAACCCGTAGATACCGATGGTGATGATCGAGAGCAGAATGATCACGAGCACCTTCCGTGGTTTTCCGACCGGAAGTGTGCTCGCTGCCGCAACGGCGACTTCCGACATGTATCTCTCCTATCGCTAGAGGAAGTGCACGCAGCCAATCATTCGCCGCGCTCGCAGTCAAGGGTGTTTCCACGTTAGAGTGACGCTGTGACAGATCTCGCCGTGCGGATGGTTTTCCTCGGCTTTGGCAAGTACGCCCGCGCCGACCGGATTTTCGCGCTCGAGCCGATACTCGGCGAGGAGCGGGGTGGAGGCAAGCGCACGATCGTCTGGGTGGAAGGCATCGCCGAGCCCCTCGTCGCCTCACGCACCGAGCGAACGATCCTTCAAGACATGGGCGAGGACGCCTCGGTCCAGGCGTCGGTGCTGGAGGATGCACTGGCGCTGGCCGAGCGCCTGGCCGAGGACTCCGAGCAGATCGGGCCGCTTCTCGCCCGCTCGATCAAGGCGGAATCGGGCGTCGACATCAGCGAGCTCGGCAAAAAGGCGCGTGAGCTGCTCGAGCAGACGGCTCGCGACGCCGACGATCAACGTCTCTTCTAGCGCGTGGCAGGCAGTCCCGTCTCTCTGGCGCGCGAGTTCTTTTCGCGAAGCGCGCACGAGCTGGGGCCGGAGCTGCTTGGCGCCACGCTGCTCGTTGACGGAGTCGGCGGCGTGCTGGTGGAGCTGGAGATCTACGAGCAGGGCGACCCGGCCAGTCACAGCTATCGCGGCCGGACGGAGAGGAACGCCTCGATGTTCGGGCCGCCGGGGCATGCCTACGTCTACCGTTCCTACGGCGTCCACTGGTGCCTGAACATCGTCTGCTCTCCAGTGGGCGAGGCAAGTGCCCTGCTGGTCAGGGCGCTGGAGCCCACGCACGGCGTCGAGCGGATGATCGAGCGCCGCGGCGTCTCCGATAGGCGCAAGCTCTGTTCCGGCCCGGGAAAGCTGTGCCGGGCGCTCGCCGTCGTCGGCGAGCACGACGGGCTCGCGCTTGATGATTCTCCCTTTCGAGTTGTCGCGCGCGAGCGCGAACCGGAGATCACGCGCAGCGAGCGCATCGGAATCGCGCGCGCCCGGGAAAGGCCTTGGCGCCTGTGTGTCGCGGGCTCGCCCTATCTCAGCCGTGGCCCAGGAAGAGCGTGACCGTCATCCCCGGCTTCGCGGCGCCGCCGGCTCGCGGTTGCTGAGCAACGACGTGACCCGAACGACCCTGGACGAACGCACCCGCTCGCAGTCGTAGACCGAGCGATTTCAGCTTCGCACGCGCTTCCGCCAGCGTCAGGCCTTCGACGTCCGGCACGAGCCCGTCCACGGGCTTCGCCAGCACGACGATGACGTTGTCGTACGAGGAAAGCGTGCCCTTCTTCGGAATCTGCCTGACCACAACCCCCGGCCGCTGCAGCGGCTTGGCCCGCTGGTAGAACACCTCCGCGTTGAGCGGCTGCAGAGCGAGCCTGCTCTTGGCGTCGTCGAGCTTCATCCCGACCACGTTCGGCACCTCGACCTCGTTTGGCTTGCACGGCGCGACTGACGCCGGGCCCGAGCCGCTGAAGTATTCGAGCGGGTAGCTGTTTCGGCAGTTGCCGTTGTCGAGCATCAGCTTGTTGTCGCGCCAGACGACTTGCTTCGCACTCGAATAGGGATAAGACGGATTCGCGAAGTACTGCGGCTCCCACTGTCCACTGGGGTCGTTCTTCTCGAGGTAGGTGAAGGCGTGCTCCATGAACGACTTCCAGATCAGCGCCGGATAAGTTCCGCCCATCACCGGTTGGCCGTGGTAGAGGTTGTCCATCGAGACGAGCTTGTTCGGGTAACCGACCCAGACCGCGACGACGAGCTGTGGCGTGTAACCGACGAACCAGGCGTCGCCATAGTTCTCGGTAGTGCCCGTCTTGCCCGCGGCGACACGATTGGGGAGCGCAGCATGACGGCCGGTTCCGTAGCTGATGACGTTCTCGAGCAGCGAGGTTACGATCGCGGCGTTGTTCGAATTCATCTCGCTTCTCGGCACCTCGGCGTTGGCATGAACAGAGTTGTCCTTGAGATTGCGATAGCCGAGCACGGCGCGAGGCTCGTTGTTGAGCATGCTGCCGTCGATCCGTGTGCCCCCGTTTGCGATCGTGGCGTAGGCGCGAGCCATCTCGAGCGGATTCACGAGATTGGTACCGAGCCCGATCGACAGGTAAGAATCGAGCCTGCTCTGTATCCCGAGCGACTTCGCCGTCCTGGCGACGTTCTGCGGGCCGACGATCCTGGTGAGTTGGGCGAAGACGGTGTTGTCGGAGTAGGCGGTCGCTGTCTTCAGGTCAATCGGGCCGAGGTAGGAATCCTCGCTGTTGGAGACCGACCAGAAGCGGTCGCCGAGCGGCAGGTAGAGCGGCTTCGAGGTCAAGACCGAGCTGGGCGAGAGTCCCTGGGCGAGCGCCGCGGACAACACGAAGGGCTTGAAGGCGGACCCCGCTTGCCTCTGTGACTGTGTCGCCAGGTTGAACTGGCTCCTCTTGAAGTTCTGGCCCCCGACCATGGCGAGGATCTCGCCGTTACGCGGGTCGATGGCAACCAGCGACGTAGAAGGTCCGCCCGGGATCGACATCGTCTGCCTCACGGCCTGCTCGGCAACCTTCTGCAAGCCCAGGTCGATCGAAGTGGTCACCTCGAGTCCACCCCCGTAGACCTTGCCGGCACCGAGATGGCGAACGAGGAGATCCTTGACGTACTCGGTGAAGAAGGGAACGCGCTCACGGGTGGTGGGGCGTTTGCCCTCGCCGATGCGCGGGAGTGGCACTCGATTGGCGCGCTGCGCAGCCGGCGCGCTGATGTCTCCCTGCTCCACCATCTTCTGAAGCACGAGCGCGCGTCTTGCCTTGGCCGCGTGCGGATTGCGGAAGGGGTCGTAGAGACCCGGGTCGCGCGGTATCCCGGCCAGAAGCGCCGCCTCGGGCAGCGTGAGCTTGGCGGCGCTGTGCCCGAAGTAGGTCTGAGCCGCTAGCTCCACTCCATAGGCGCCATTGCCGAAGTAGATCGTGTTCAGGTAAGCCGTCAGGATCCGGTCCTTCGACCAGCGTTGCTCGAGCTGCCAGGCTAGAGCGGCTTCCCGTAACTTGCGCGCGATCGTGCGCTGTTTCTGGCGGTAGCTGTTCTTGATGAACTGTTGCGTAATAGTCGAGCCGCCCTCGACGACCTTTCCCTGGACGATGTCGGTCCAGGCGGCACGTACCATTCCGCGCAGGTCGATTCCTCGGTGCTCGAAGAAGCGCCGATCCTCGACGTCGACGATGGCGTGCTTCATCGTCCAGCTGATCTGGTCGGGGCGGACGATCTTTCGGGCCTCGGAACCGCGCAGGGTGGCTAAGACGGTGTGGCCGTCACTGGCGAGTATGCGCCCGTCAACCTCGATCTTCTGTTGCTGCTGGGGATCGAGTTGGCCCAGACCGCTGCCCAGCGCGCTGACGAAGCCGAAACAAAAAGAGACGAAAGCGAGCATGCCGAGCACGCCGATAAACGAGAACAGTCTCAGCTTCCGAATCCGCCGCTTTGGCCGAGCCGGCCGCTCCCCGCCTGAGCGGTCTCTACGAGCGCGAAGCACGACGCGGGATTCTACCTCAGGAGGTCTTCCTCGCGCGGCCCGCAGGCGCCGCCCTTAGAATCGTCTGCGATGCCTCGGGGAGACGATTTTTCGACGTTAACCAGAAACGCCGTCGAGGTGCTACCGGAAGGCGGGCTGGAGCGGAAACTCGCTCTAGGACGACCGCTCAGGGTGAAGTGGGGAGTCGACGTGACCTCTCCCGACATCCATGTGGGTAGGGCGATCCCCCTTCAGCGCATGCGCGCTTTCCAGGACGCCGGCCATATCGGCGTGCTGATCATCGGCGACTACACGACCAGGATCGGCGACCCGTCCGGACGCTCGAGCGAACGGCCGATCCTCAGCGACGAGGAGATCGAGCAAAACGCGCGCACCTACCTGGAGCAGGCAATGGTGATTCTCGATCCCGACCGCACCGAAGTGCGGAGAAACGGCGAGTGGCTCTCAAAGCTCAGCTACGCCGACGTCGTGCGCCTGGCCCGTACCGTCACAGTCGCTCGCATCCTCGAGCGCGACGACTTCGCCAAGCGCCTCAGTGCGCACGAGCCGATCTCGGTATCCGAGCTGCTCTACCCGTTGATGCAGGCCTACGACTCGGTGGCCGTCGAAGCCGATGTCGAGCTCGGCGGCACCGACCAGCTCTACAACCTGCTCGCCGGGCGCGAGATCATGGAGTCCTACGGGCTCGAGCCGCAGGTGATATTGACGACGCCGATCCTCGTCGCCTGGGACGGCGAGAAGATGAGCTCCTCGCTGGGTAACAACATTCCGCTTCTGGCCGCGCCCGAAGAGCAATTCGGCCGCACCATGCGCATCCCCGACGATCTGCTGGCGCAGTGGTACGAGCTGATCGCCGAGCGCGAGCCGCCGAAGTCCGATCCAATGGCGCAGAAGCTGGAGCTGGCCCGTCTCATCGTGGCCCGCTCGCACGGGGAGGAGGCCGCGGCCGCCGCCGCCGAGCACTTCACCCGCGTCGTTCGGCAGAAGGAGGCGCCCGAGCGCCCCGAGGAGGCCATCCTCCCCGTCGGAGACTCGCTCCACCTGCCCTCGCTGCTGGTCGAGTTCCTCGGCCTGGGCTCGACGAGCGAGGCTCGGCGCATGATCACGCAAGGCGGCGTGAAGCTGAACGGCGAGGTTGTCAAGGATCTCGACCTCTCGCGCGATCGGTTGGATGGCGCTCTCGTGCAGGCCGGAAAGCGCCGCTTTGTGCGCTTTCACGCCTCCTAAGATATGCGCGGTTTGCAGGGGAAAAGCGTTTAGCGTGGGCCTTGACAGGGCTTGCGCTGGTGCTACCATTACGTAACCGTCCGAGGGCGGAGATTGAAGCTGCAAGAACTCAACCCGGAGCCCTGTTAGCGCATCGGCTATACTCAGCCGGCGATGACATGGGCCTCTGGCGCGAGTCGGAGGCTTTTTTACGGTCGCTGAACGGCGACGCGGTCTTTGAAAACTCAACAGCGTGCGTTTACGTCGAGACCTCTCGCCAGGCTTTTCGCCTGGGCGC
>Ga0209540_10002866_pt1 | contig 11997 bp, 11 predicted proteins | sample BarGraIncu01121A_FD_184501 | JGI IMG/M metagenome (GOLD analysis project Ga0209540, IMG submission 184501) | Arctic peat soil microbial communities from Barrow, Alaska - Barrow Graham LP Incubations 011-21A (SPAdes) (version 2) | ecosystem: Environmental > Terrestrial > Soil > Wetlands > Peat... | reverse complement strand
ACGTCGAGCCCGATGTGAGTAATCTGGTGCATGGCCGGTCCCTCCGTCTGTCGGCGCCACGGGTCCGTTTCCCGCGGATGATCCACGTATACACGGATCAGGGCCGGCCATCTCATAGTGACTAGGTACCCGAGCTATCATCCAAGGACAGGAGATGAGGTGCTGAATTTCGCCAAACGTGCCGTTAAGGGCGGTCTCGCCAGACTGGGTCTCGATCTGCGGCGAGGTGTTGCCGAGCCGCCGGATGTCTTGCGTGCCTCTTTGGGCCAAGCGCTTGCTCAGGTTGCCCGGAGGGGCTTGTCCCCCCGCGACCCTGATCGACGTGGGCGTGGCGTACGGCACGCCGGAGCTGTACGGCACCTTCCCCAATGCGGCGTTGATGCTAGTAGAGCCGCTCGCCGAATGGGAGCCCGTGCTTCAGCGACTGGCTGAGGAACGCGGCGCGGACTATGTACTCGCTGCTGCAGGTTCGGAGGATGGCATTCTCACGCTGGAGATTCCGGGAGTTCTTACGTGGGCAACATCTCACGCGGATGGCGGGGTGCCCGCCGCGAAGACGGCCTCGGACGAGGGGCGAGTGGGCATTGTGCGGCGCGAGGTGCCCGTCACTACCCTCGACCACCTGGCGGCAGACCGTGCGCTTCGTCCCCATTCGTTCTCAAGGTCGACGTTGAGGGCGCCGAGGCGGCGGTCCTGAGAGGTGCCAGCGAGGTGCTTCGCAACGCTGACGTTGTTGCCCTCGAGGTGACTCTTGATGGCACGTTCTTCGAAGTCGCCGAGATCATGCACGAATCCGGTTTCGTTGTGCACGACATTGTCGGACAGAACTACAGGATATCGGACGATGCGCTCATCCAAGTGGACATGGTCTTCGTCAAGTCGCAGAGCAGCCTGCGGGAAGGCCCGTACTCGCGGCCCGATCAAGGGGACGAATTCCAGTCCATTCTTGACCGTCATCTGGGGACGAACCCCTAGGCGAAAGGCCGGGTACCTTGAAGGTCTTAGTCGTTCCGTCGTGGTACCCGAGCATCGGCTCGGAACTGTCCGGGATCTTCGTGCAGGATCAAGCGGAGGTGCTTTCAGCCGAGCATGATGTCGCAGTGCTGTACCCGACAGTTGAGAACTGGAGGGTGCTCTTTCGCGGCGTGTCCAAGTGGGATGTCGAGTCGTGGGATCGTCTGACCGTGGCTCGGCCGACTGTCCTGCGCAGACCCAGAGACAACGGCCAGAGCGGATACCACAACGCGTTCGTGCGAGGAGTCCGCTCTGGGAGCCGGGTTCTTGAGCGCAGTTGGGGTAGGCCGGACGTTGTCCACGCCCACGTTGCCGTCTCCGGCGGGTGGGCCGCGTGCGCGGTTGCCGACCGAGCTGCGGTTCCGCTGGTTCTGACGGAGCACTCTAGTCCGTTTTCCGCGCGCTTAACCACAGAGTCGGATCGTCGGGGTGTGGACCTCGCGCTGAACACCGCACGCCTGATCCTTCCGGTCGGTGAGACCCCTGAGGCGGAGATCAAGGAGTACGCCGCCAGCCGCGGCATCGACGTTCTTGGACGAATGCAGGTCCTGGGCAACGTAGTGAGGACCGACTACTTCGGCGTCTCGGAATCGGCGGTGACTGCAAGTCCGCCCCTGTTTCTGACCGTTTCGGTGCTCTCGCCTCAGAAGGACATCGCGTCGCTGCTCAGAGCAGCGCGGCTCTTGCTGGACCGGCGCCGTGAGTTTCGGCTCGTTATTGGGGGCGACGGCCCTCTCGCGGGTGAACTTCAGGGGCTCTGCCGCGAGCTTGGGCTCGGAGCGGTCTGCGAATTCGCAGGGCAGATGTCGCGCGAGCAGGTGAGGTTGCGCCTGCAGTCGTGTACCGCGCTCGTGTCCTCAAGCGTTCATGAGAGCTTCGGAATCGCTGTCGCTGAGGCCATGGCATGTGGCGCCCGTGGTAGTCACGCGGAGCGGCGGCCCTGAGCACTTCGTTGACGGCGCCAACGGACTCGTTGTCCCCACGCGAGATCCCCGCGCATTGGCTGACGCGATGGAGCACATGATCGTCGGCGGGAGCCACTACTCGGCAGTTCGGATCCGCAGAGACATCGTTGCCCGCTTCGGCGTAGGTACGTTTCGAGACAAGTTGACCTCCATCTACGAGCGGGTCATCTCTGGTTGATTGTGATTCGCGAATCGTGTGACGGTTCGAGCATGACGCGGTGAAGTAGAATCGATGCACTTCTTCAGCTGCGACGTCGCCCAGCAACTTCGTTGGTCTACTGTTTGTGCCTACACGGATTCCATGGAACTTGGAAGGTGCCGCGGTTGAGAATACGCAGCGCAAGTTGGTTGCTGCTGGCACAGGTCGCCACCAAGGTACTCAGCCTGCCCGTTGGAATCATCCTCGCCAGATCTCTCGGCCCGGCCGGCAAAGGATCGCTCTCGATCCTACAACTAGTGGCCGGCACTTCGATCGTGATCTTCGACTTCGGATTGAGCGCGTCGTTGACCTACTACGCCGCGAGGGGGGAGGCGCACGGTCGCGACGCGATCAGGCTCGTGCTCTCAATCGCCCTTGCCGTCGTGTCATGCCTTGCGCTTCTGTACCTGTTGTTCGGGCAGTGGTTTGCACTCAGCGTGCTCCATACTGATCAGCAGGTGCTAGTGCTTGTCGCAGTGCTGGCGGTGGGGCCCGGTTTGGTTGGAAGCCTGACGCAGTCCTTCGTAATTGGCAGCGGTTCAGTTCGCCGAGCGTCAATGGTGACCATGGGCACGCTGCTGTTTCAGCTGGTCGCCTACGCCGCTGTCTGGGCACTCCACCTACTGACGCTGCCGATCGCGGTCGGCATCTGGTTCGGCGCGACGGTGATCGAAGCCAGCGTGCTCCTGGCGCTGGCTTCCCGGGTGAAGGCAGTGGCCGTTGCACCGGGGCTGGGGGCGCTGATAGCCCGATCATGGCGGTTGGGCATGGTGATGTGGATCGCGGGAACGGTAGGCTTCGCCGCCAACCGTGTTGACATGTACCTGCTCGCATTCTTCAAAGGGACGGGCCCCGTCGGCATCTACTCCATTGCGGTGACTTTCGCGGAACTGGTCTTCTTCATTCCAACAGCGCTCAACGGCGTGATGTTCCCGAAGACCGCTGCCGAGCGGGAGACCGTCCTCCCTCTGACGCTCAGGGTTTGTCGCACTGTGTGGCCGTTGGTCGCACTGTGTGCCGCGGGGGTCTTCGGGGCTGCGGTCCTGTTGGTTCCCTTCATGTATGGCGCAATGTTCGCGGGAGCGATTCCAGCGCTGGCTGTCCTGCTCGTTGGGACGGTGCCCTTGTCCCTGACGGGCGCCATGGCAACGTACCTTGCGGGCACCGGGCACGCCCGGGACTGGACGATTGCTGCGGCCGGCAACCTCACAGTCAACGTCCTGCTCAACCTGACTCTCATCCCGCGGTTTTCGATTCTTGGCGCTGCCGCTTCCTCCGCTGTCTCGTACCTCGTGGCGGTGGTCATCACGACCGCGTTCTTCGTCAATCGGACGCATGCGCGGCTTAGCGATCTACTCGTACCGCGCCCCGCCGAGTTCATGGAGTTCGGCCAGGCGTTGCGTCGGGCGCTTGGTGGCGCATCGGACTAGTCCGGACTGGGATTGGTCGGACCGTCGTTGGACCGCGAGGGGGTGCGCCCCTGTCGTTCGGTGTCCGCACCTTTCACGCTACACTCAACCAAGATCAAGCTGACGCGCCATGTGCGTACTTGCAGGGAGCTGGAACAGCAAGATGTCGACCAATCGTCCGAAGATCAACAACACGGGAGACGTACTCGCGGGCTTGCGCGTCTGCATGCTCGTGACGAACAGCCTCGAAATGGACTCCCGGGTCATTCGCGAAGCCACGACGTCCGCCGCCGCAGGCGCCGACACGACGGTCATTTGTGTACGGCAGGACGTGTCTCCGGGACTCGCGTCGCTCCCGTTTGACATCGTGGCGGTAACGCCGCTGTCGTCCTCGACATCGAGGCTGTGGCTCCTGCGGGTGGTCGCGAATCTGGGCCGCGAATACATGTTCTTCCGTCGACTCGGGTCGGTCGCTCGCCGAGTGAATGCGGACGTCTACTGGGCGAATGATCTCGACACGTTGTGGCCGGCGCTACGAGCTGCCACGAAGCGCAGGTCGGGGATCGTCTACGACGCCCACGAGTTGTTCACGGATCAAGTGGCCATTCCTGGGTGGCGCCGCCGTGTGTTCGACGCTATTGAGAAGCGCTTCATCAACCGCGCGGATGTCGTCGTCACTGTCAACGATGACCTTGCCGGCTATCTTGCCAAGAAGTTCGATCTCCCACTGCCTGAAGTAGTCTTCAACGGACCTGAAGACTGCCGCCCAAACTCAGCCCACCCGTCCGTTCCACTTCGTGTCATCTGTCAGGGGTCGATGTCGCGTGAGCGCGGGTTTGAGGCCTTGGTTGATGCGATGGGCAACCTCCGGGGTGTCGCAACACTCGCGTTGCAGGGTTATGGTGAACTCGAGCCAGCGCTGAGGGAGCGAGTCGAAACACTAGGTTTGGGCGACGTAGTCTCATTCGTCCCGCCGTGTGCTGCAACGGAGGTCGTGGCTCACGCTAGCGGCTACGACATCGGACTGGTCGCTACAGACCCGACGTGTCTGAACACTCGTCTGTCGTCGCCCGTGAAGCTCTTCACCTACATGGGCGCCGGTCTCGCGATGGCTGCCGCAAGTACGCCAGTCGTGGCGCAAATCGTTCGCGAGTTCGATTGTGGCATCCTGTTTGACGGGATGCGGCCCGACCTGATTTCGGATGCGCTGCGGTGGCTGGCGGATCACCCGGATGAGGTGGTTCGCTTCAAACGCAACTCGGCTGCGGCATGTGAGAGGTACGCGTGGGCTCGCCAAGCGCCTTTGGTGGTTGAGGCGATACGTACCGCTGCGACCGCCCACGGTCGCGGTAGGTTCGCTGAGGCGCCTGCTGCCATATAGGCCGTGCCGGACCACTCCAGAGAGGGCAGATGACTGTGTGTGGCATTGCCGGTCTTATTTCATGTGACTCGTCCGGGATCGAATCGCGTCTTGACGCGATGTTGAAAGTCCAGAACCACCGTGGACCTGATGACCGCGGACAGTGTGTCGATGGGCTTGTCGGCCTAGGTCAGGTTCGCCTGAGTATCCTCGATCTCAGCCCCGCCGGTCATCAGCCCATGCTTCTGGACGGTGGCAGGCTGTCGATCGTGTTTAATGGCGAGATCTACAACTTCATCGAGATCAAGCGTGAGCTCGAGGGTCGGGGGCATGTCTTCCGATCCTCGTGCGACACCGAGGTCATCCTGCACGCGTATGACGAGTGGGGTGTCGACTGCGTAGAGCGCTTCAACGGCATGTGGGGATTCGCCCTGTGGGACAGGGCGCGCAGTCGGCTCTTCTGCTCTCGTGATCGGCTGGGGGTCAAGCCCTTCTATTACTCCACCCACCGTGACGAGTTCGTGTTCGGCTCGGAGATCAAGGTCCTTCTGGCAGCGACAGCATCTCTCTCCGAGCCGAATGACGCATACATCGCACGGTTCTTGCGCACCTCCCAGACTGACTTCGACGAGCGCACTTTCTTCCGCAGCGTTCTTCAGCTCAAGCCGGCTCACTCCATGACCATCCAGGTCGGGGCAGCCGGGCCTGCGGTCGAACGGCAGTGGGCATACTGGAGCTTCGATGCGGACAGGGTCTGGTCAACGTATGACTACACCGACCCGGCTGCCCAAGTACGCTCTCTCCTTGAGGACTCGGTCCGGTTACGGCTACGGGCGGATGTGCCGATCGGAACGTGTCTAAGCGGTGGCTTGGACAGCAGCTCAATCGTCGCTCTGGCATCGCGCCAGCTGGACGGCCCTGTCTGGACCTTCTCCGCTCTGTACCCGCAGAAGGAGTACGACGAGACGCGTTTCGTCCGCGAGATGAACGAGAAGTTCCCAACGATTCCGCATGAAGTATGGCCCCAACCCGGCGACCTGCTGAGTGTCATGCCGAGTCTCGTATGGCACCAAGATGAGCCCGCCGCCGGGCCGGGCTTGTACTCCCAGTGGCATGTGATGCAGATGGCCGCGGGCAAGGTCACCGTCTTGCTGGATGGGCAGGGCGCTGATGAGATGCTGGGTGGATACCATCCCTACTACCTCGACTACCTACAGTCGCGGATTGCCTCAACAGCACGGCATCCCAGTGCCGCCAGCGTCGCACGGCTTGGCAAGGACTGGCGCTCGGTGAGCTCGCGAGTTGGGGGCAGCCAAACGCGTTCGATTGCCACGACGCTCGCCCGTCAGGCATTGGCTCGTCACCTCTCCGAGGGGGTCAAGAGCGCTATCAGAAGCGTGCGTCCGGCCTCCGCGAAGCCTGAGGTCAGTGAGGACTACGTTGCTCGTTTCCCGATGGACGATGATCCGTGGCGCGTCGAAGGTCCCTTCGGCGATCGGCTGGCGAACGTCCTCTACGACGCCACACTAAGGACGAGCGTTCCAAGCTTGCTGAGGTATGAGGATCGCAACAGCATGGCGTTCTCGATCGAGGCAAGGACGCCATTTCTGGACTACCGGCTGGTCGAGTACTCGCTGGGACTTCCGTTTGACGAGAGAATCGATGGCGAGTGGACCAAGTCGGTGCTTCGTCGCGCGATGGACGGCACGCTTCCACCCGACATCACGTGGCGCCGAGACAAGATGGGCTACCCCACGCCCTTCGCCATCTGGCTGCGAGGACCCTTCAAGGAGGCGGCCGAGTCGATCATCTACTCGGATGAATTCAGGCGTCGCGGGATATTCGAGCCCAGCGTGGTTGACGCACTCTGGCGCCAGCACCTGTCGGGCGAGGCTGACAACTCCTGGAATGTCTGGCGGTGGCTCAATCTCGAATTATGGTTCCGTGAGTTCATTGACCCCTCGTCATCCGTCCGATTCAAGTCTCCCAGTCGCGCATGACCAAACAGCAGCCAACGGCGCTTGTTGTGGCGCTGAACAACCTCGCCCACGACTCTCGCGTATTGGCGGAGGCAGAGACCCTTCACAGTGCAGGCTACGTGGTGACGGCCGTCGGGATAGTCCAGACGCCTGATGACGAACGAGAGCAGCCAATGCCGTTCGGGAGGATTGTCCGTGTGCTCTCCAGCTCGAAGGCGCTGGAGCGTGGGCGCCTTGGCGTGCAGCCTGAGAGTCGCGGCAAGTCGCCTGCGCGAATGGGCGTCATCGCGGACGCACGAGTCTTCTTCGGACGCCTTCGCGAGGATTGGCGCGTCTATCGCGCGACTAGGGCGATTCGACCCGACGTCGTGATCACCTGCGATCTGAACGCTCTGCCGATCGGGTTCCTCTTTCGGCGCAGTTCGGGCTCATCGACCATCTACGACGTTCACGAGTTGTGGACCGATCAACCTGGAGTCGGAGGACGCCTACTCAAGGCGCTGTACAGGATTCAGGAACGGTTTCTGATAGGTCGGGCGGATGCTGTCGTGACCGTCAACGCGGAACTCGCGCGTGTTCTCACGGAGCGCTACGCGCTCGGAGTGCCGCCATATGTTGTGTATAACGGCCCGAGCGAGTGCCGCGTTCCGAACGCGGAGGTTGCCACGCCGCTTAGGCTGATCGCCCAGGGAACGTATTCCTCGGACCGTGGGCTAGATGAATTGCTGGACGCCATGCATCGACTGCGTGGTACGGCGCACCTGTCACTTCAGGGCTACGGACCGCTGGAGGCTCACCTGCGTCGCAGGGTGGAGGAGGAAGGCCTCAGGGACGTTGTTCGGTTCGTAGAGCCGTGCGCGCCCGGCGATGTTGTGGCATCCGCTTCGGCGTACGACGTGGGGCTGGTCTCGATCAAGCCGACGTGCTTGAACTCCGAACTGTCCACTCCCAATCGCCTGTTCTCCTATCTCGGTGCGGGCCTGTGCGTCGTCGCGTCTGACATCCCCGCCGTGCGATCGATCGTGCAGACGGCGGGTTGCGGCATCGTCCTGGAATCTCTGGATAGAGACCACATCGTCCGAGCAGTATGTGCGCTTGCCGCTGATCCTGAGCGGGTCGTAGACATGAAGCGTCGTTCCTCCGCGGCATGCGCCGACTACTCGTGGGCTGTTCAGGCGAAGGTGATGCTCGAAGCGGTTAGCCAAGCGGTGCAGTCGAGAGCGGTGCGCCGTGCCTAGCTGTCGCACTGTCGTAGTGATTCGGCTCAACGACATGACCCGCGACATCCGCACACAGCGTGAGGCCACGGCGCTGGCCGAGGCGGGCATGGAGGTCACCGTCTTGGCGCTCCGAAGCGACGGGCTTCCCGACGTCGACGACAGCGGTCCCTTCAAGTTGAGGCGGGTCGCCAACGAGACGACCGCATCGTGGCGCTCGCCGGCGACGAAGCTCAAGCAACTTCGGAGTCGGAGCCGAGCTCTCGCCGATGCCGCATGTGCCCTTCGCCCGAGCATAGTGCACGGCGTGGACACCGATACGCTTGCTGTCGCGATCCGAGTGGGCAAGCGCACGGGAGCGAGGGTCATCTACGACGCCGGGGAGTTGTATCCCGACATGCTGCTCGCCAACCGTGCGCATGTTCCGGCGCCCGTCCTGGCGTACTGGCGCGCTGTCGAGAGGCGCTTCGTTCCGCAGGCCGACGTGGTCGTGACTGTGGGCGAAGCCGTAGGCGGTGAGATCCGTCGGAGGTTCGGGGTTGAGCCCGTCGTCATTCGCAGTGTGCCCGTTCTCGAGGCACCCGCAGGACGGGCTCTGCTGCGAGACGAACTCGGTTTGGCGGAGCACCAAGTCGTTCTGCTCTATCAAGGGCTCATCAACTACGGACGCGCCCTCACGGATGTCATAGATGCGGTCGCCCAAGTCCCCGACATCGTGTTCGCTATCCAAGGCTACGGCCCGCTTCTTGATTCGGTGGTCGCTCACGCCCGGGATGTGGGCGTCAGCGATCGTGTGCGCTATATGGGCGTGGCTCCAATGGACATGCTGCACGCGTACGCGAGCGGTGCCGACATTGGCGATGTGGTGCTGGAGAATGTGTCACTCAACAACTTCTTCGCTGCTCCCAACAAGTTGTACCAGTACCTGATGGCGGGCATTCCCGTCCTCGGCAGCGACTTCCCGGAGATCCGGCGCATCGTCTCGGAGGGCGACTGTGGCGAGCTGTGCGACCCGGGAAGCGAGCAGTCGATCGTGGATGCGTTGAGGGCGTTCGTAGCTCTCGGCCCGTCGGCGCGGGCAGCCATGGGCCAACGCGCTCGCCATCTCGCGGAGACGCGCTACAACTGGGACATCGAGAAGGCGAAGCTGCTGGAGGTCTATGAACGGCTCGCGGCCCGCTCCACCGCGTAGGCCAACCGCACCGCGTTGAGCCCCGCTTCGCCACTCACTAGGGGCTGACGCCCCTCGCGCACGGCGTCCACGAAGTCGCGCAGCTCACGGGCCAACGGCTCGCCGCTCCGATCCAGATAGGGCACCTCGACGACGTTGGCTTGCCGATACGCTCCGACGCCGTCCTTGTCGGAGAACTCCACTTCGACCTCGCGCTTCAGGCTCACGTCCTGGCGTACCGAGTCAGCGACGATGAAGCGGTCACGTTCGGAAACGCAGATGCGGCGGACCTTGTCCTGCGTCACGCGCGAGGCCTGAAGTGTCACGACGCATCCGCTCTCGAACCCAAGTACCGCGCTGCAGACGTCGAACGTGTCGGAGAACACGCTGTGGCCGACAGCCCGGATGCTCGTCGGATAGCCGCCGGCGAGCCAGCAGGCCAGATCCAGGTCGTGCACCATCAGGTCGAAGACGATGCTGTCCTTGATTCGCGGGGTGTACGGGGAGAGCCGCTCGAAGCTGACCATGAGCGGCTCGATGACCAGCGTCCCCACCAGGTTCACCGCGGCGTTGAAGCGTTCGACGTGGCCCACGGCCAGCACCACGCCCTGCGCCGCAGCGATCTCCACGAGCGCCTCGGCGTCTTCGGGAGTGCCGGCCAGGGGCTTCTCCACCAGCACGTGCGTGTCGCGGCGCATCAGTTCGCCCGCGAGTTCCAGGTGCGTGTCTGTGGGGGTCGCGACTACGGCGATATCGACAGGGGGGAGTTGCTCCAGCGAGGACACGACTGTCGTCCCGGCGGCTGCGGCGTGGGGAAGTGCCCGGCCGGCGTCCGGGTCCACTACGGCGACGAGGTCGACGCCCAGCATGGCGCCCAGGATGCGGATGTGATGCCGTCCCATGTTGCCGGCGCCGACAACGGCGGCTCGCAATGTCTCCATGGCTGTCTCCTCAGATGGTCGTGGCACGGCGCACACGATACCATGAGGGCGCGTCGCCTCTGGGTGCGTCGCACCCCGGCGGCAACGTCATCACTCGAGCGGATCAACATGTCGAAGCGCCTCCTCTTCATCACCTACGAATTCCCGCCGAAGGGCGGCACGCAGTCCCAGCACGTCGTGGGGCTTGCCTGCGGGCTCGCCGGCGTCGGATGGGACGTGACGGTGCTGACGGTGGCCGATCCGCCCGCATCACTGGTCGACACCGTGCTCCTCTCGGAAGCGGAGAGCCAGGTGCGAATCGAGCGCGCGTGGTCTTTCGAGCCGACGCGGCTGGTGCAGGCGATCAAGCGCGGACAGCCTGACGTGCCCGGCGGAGCGGGAGCGCCCCAGCCGACCGGCGCGCGCGGCGTCACCACGGCACCACGGTGGATGATCCGGCTCGTGCAGGCGTTCTTTACCCCGGACGAGAAGCGGGGATGGACACCCTGGGCACTGCGAGAGGCCCGGCGCCTCGATGCGGAAACGCCGTTCGACGCCATCGTCTCGTCTGGACCGCCGTTCACTGCGCACCACGTGGCACGCCTGCTCGCGCGCGATCTCGGCATCCCGTGGCTCGCGGACCTTCGCGACCCGGTAGTGGGCGGCTACTTCTTCCGACCGTTCACGCCGCTCAATGGATGGCTGCTTCAGCGCTTCGAACGCAGACTGGCGCTCGGCGCCGGCGCCGTGATCACTGCGACCGACCAGATCCGCGAGGGCGTCGCGTCGCGGGTCCCTGAGGCACTCGACCGCCTGAGAACGGTGCCCAACGGCTTCGACCCGGCCCATTTCGCCGGCCCTCCTCCCGCGCCGGAGCCCGGCTTCACGATCTCGTACGTCGGTGCCTTCCAAGCGAGTATCCGGTCCGATGTCTTCCTCGAAGCGATCGCATCGCTCCGCGAGCGCGATCCTGGGTTCGCAGGTGATGTACGCATCCGCTTCGTGGGCCCGCTCGACGACGAGACAGCGGAGGCGATCCAGCGCACCGGCACGGCCGACATTGTGGAACGCACGGGATTCGTCTCGCACGCCGAGGCCATCACGGCGATGCGCGCCTCCACGGTCGACTTGCTCGTCCTTGGCCCCGAACCGGAAGCGAAGGGGATCCAGACCTCGAAACTGCCGGAGTATCTCGCCGCAGGTCGACCGGTGCTCGCTCTCGTGCCCGAGGGGGGAGTGGCAGCCGACACCGTGTGCCGCGCGCGGGCCGGCGAGGTGGTCGCCCCCGACGATGTGCAAGCGGTCGCGGACGCTATCCGGCGCATGCACTCTCAGTGGCGCTCGGGGGTCCTGCCCGTGCCCGACCCGGCTGCCGTCGCAGAGTTCGACCGGACCGTGCTCAATCGGCGCGTCGACGGCATCCTCCGCGATCTTGTGGCGAAAGGCGGCAAGAGGTGAGGCCCGTCCGTATCCTCTTGGTCGCTGCCGCCACGTCCACCTCAGGCGGGGGAGAGCGGCACGTCGCAGACCTGCTGCGGCTGCTTCCCGCGCGCGGCTTCCATGTCTCGCTCGCATGCCCACCGGGGGGTGACCTGCCTGCCCTGGCGAGGGAGCTCGATCTGACGGTCCGTGAAGTCCCGATCGCGAGCGGATTGAGTCTCGCCGCGGTCATGGCCCTGCGGAGTGCCGTGGCCGAGTTGGCGCCGGACGTCGTCCACGCCCACGGCTCGCGCGCGGCGGCGTTCGCGCGCGCGACGGACGCA
>Ga0209540_10002865_pt1 | contig 11998 bp, 7 predicted proteins | sample BarGraIncu01121A_FD_184501 | JGI IMG/M metagenome (GOLD analysis project Ga0209540, IMG submission 184501) | Arctic peat soil microbial communities from Barrow, Alaska - Barrow Graham LP Incubations 011-21A (SPAdes) (version 2) | ecosystem: Environmental > Terrestrial > Soil > Wetlands > Peat... | reverse complement strand
CCCTTGAAGATAAACAGGGAACAATCACGGTGACGCTCGCTATTGAGGAAGGGAAAAAGGTAAGAGGCGACCTTAACAAGGTAATTGTTGCTGATGAATATGTACTGGTCACCCTCAGGGATACCGGAAAGGGGATGGATCAATCGTTGCTGAGAAGGATTTTTGAGCCCTTTTTTACAACCCGGGAGGTAGGAAAGGGATCCGGCCTTGGATTGTCAGTGGTTCATGGGATTGTATCAGAAATGGATGGTTCAGTTCTTGTTTCAAGTGAAAAGGGGAAAGGATCTGTTTTCTATATCTATCTTCCCGTTTATTCCGAGAAAGCAAGGAAGCCTGCCTTGCATGGAAGGAAAAAGAAACTTTTATTCGTGACCGGGAACAGGCATGAGTCAAAAATCCTCTCACTTAGTCTTGAAAGTGCAGGATTTGAAATGACACAGTCGTCAGAGATCAAACATTTCAATAAAATACTTGCTGAGCCTCAGACAAGGCCTGACATTGTGATTTATATGAGCGATGCAGAGCAGATCAGGATCGATGACCTTGTAAGCTCGTTCCAGAAATACGATATATCGCCCCCATGCATAATAATATGTGATTCCAACCAGGACAATCCGGGAGAAAAATTGGTAAATTCGGGAATTATCAATCAGCAACTGGTAAAGCCTGTTTCACTCAAGGAAATTGAAACTGCGATTCAATTGTCTATTAAGAGATAATTGAATTATAATCTTTATTAATTCAATAACATAATGCCAGGTATATTAATTGTTGAGGATAACCGGGAACTGCGTGAGATGCTGAAAGAATCTCTGACCAGAAAAAGATTCATCGTTCAGGAAGCTGATAACGGAAAGGATGCTATCATTCATTTCAAGCCCGGAGTAACTGATCTGGTTGTGACGGATCTGATAATGCCTGAAGAGGATGGCCTTAAAGTCATAATGACACTCAGGGAAATAAAGCCTTCGATAAAGGTTATCGCTATTTCAGGAGGAGGTAAAGCCGGACCTGCCAGCTATCTTAACATGGCAAAAGCACTGGGTGCCGATGCAATATACTACAAGCCATTTTCTGTAAATGAAATGATAGGGAAAATTGAGGAGCTGCTTGAAATTGAACAACCATAGGGATATAATGACCCATAGAGCTCCGGCTACCTGACAGACTACCGGAACGCAAACTACTTAATGAAGCAACTGACTTTAACTATTATCTGTTTTTTTATTCTATCGCCAGCCTCCAGGCTCTATTCGCAGGAAGCGATAAGGAAGCCTGTTACCATTAATAACTGTTATGCAGGTAATAAAGTAACAAAAGTTTATATTCCTCCTCCAAAGGAGTTTTATTCACGATTGAGCAAAAAAGGAGGGGCTACAGTAACTGTCATTTGTGTGGACTTTCCTGCAGCGGCAAAAACAGCAGTAGAATATGCTGCATCGATTCTTCAGTCGGTATTGCCTTCTGATGCCCATATAACGGTTCATGCCACATGGGAGAAGATAACTACAGCCAATGTCCTTGCCCAGGCATCAACTACAGAATTAATAGCCGGTTGGGATATTGATGCACAGGTGCCATATGCCTTTTATCCTGTTGCTCTTGCAGAAAAAATAGCTGGCAAGACGCTTAATAGTGAAGCGGAAGGAGACATAGTTCTGTATGTAAACAGCAGTATAGACTGGTATTTAAAGACAGACGGAAATGTTCCATTGCTTAAGTATGACCTTGTCACAGTAGCCCTCCATGAAATGATTCACGGACTTGGTTTTCTCGACAGCATGACCGCAGGAACAACCACAGGTTCGTATGGTGTATCAGGCGTACCGATGATATACGATAATTTTGTTGAAAACCTTGCCGGTAAAAGGTTGACTGATACTTTGTCGTTTATAAATCCGTCTATTGATCTAAAAACTGCTCTTACAAACGGGCAGCTATATTTTAACGGCCCTCTTTTAAAAAACTATACTTCCCTTAATAGTAATATCTATACAATAACCAGGGCACGTTTGTACGCCCCTTCCACTTTCGACGCCGGTTCCAGTGTATCACATCTCGACGAGAATACGACTCTGCAAATCAATGCACTCATGACACCCAATATAGATATGCAAGAGGCAATTCATAATCCGGGCAAGTTCATTATGTCAATGCTCGGCGACCTTGGATGGGTAAATACAAGGATTACTCATAACAAACCGAAAGATACGGAGGAGCATATCTCATCATTGCCAATACTCGCTTCGGTTAAATCCGATACGGTTTATAATCACAATAATGTCAGACTGGTCTGGTCATTTGATAATTTTGCGACAAGCAATTGGACAATAATGATCTCACCGCTATCCGATAATAATTACACAGCATCTGTTTCAATCCCTTCTTATGGCATAACTCTTGAATATTATATTTCAGCAGAAGATTGTTTCGGAAGGGTTTATAAATCTCCTTCATATACCGATAAGCTTCATCATTCTGTTTATATCGGAATAGATACTATCAAACCGGTTATAACACATGCCCGGCTTTCTTCATTCTTTGAGAAGGTAAATTCAATTGATTTTGAAGCAGGTGTGACAGACAACCTTGGCGTTGACACTGTATATCTTGAATACATTGTGAATAATGGCTCAACATCACATCTTGGACTGATCCGGAGTGGAAATGATAATTTCAAGAATAAACTTTATCCTAAGGCGCTGTCACTAATAGGCGGAGATTCGATCCGTTACAGGATTATTGCAATTGACAAGGCCGGGTCTCCAAATGAGAAAATATCTCCTTCAGCAGGCTGGTACACAATTAAAATTGAATCAGTGAACCCTGTAGCGAATAAATATTCAACCAGCTTCTCCGGTGCTTCAGGCGATTTCTTCAATGATGGCTTCACAATATCCAAGCCTGCAGGTTTTTCAGAATTTGGGCTAAATACTCCGCACCCTTATGCCAGCCCTGAGGAGAACGGCGACAGTATGACATATACATCAACACTCAGGACTCCGCTGAAATTTGACGCTAATGGAATGATGTTAAGCTTCAGTGAGGTGGTTATGGTTGAACCCGGTGAAAACGGATCGACTTTCGGTTCTTCGGATTTTTATGATTATGTTATTCCGGAGGGTTCGAAGGATTTCGGAAAATCGTGGTTCCCTCTCGGGGACGGATACGACAGCAGGTATAGTGATGTCTGGCTTGCTGCATATAACAGTTCAATGGACGGGCAAAATTCTACTTATGTTCCCGATGAATCCAAACTAATTAAACATTATTTCTTCGCATCGGCCTCTTCATCTGTTTCCGCCGGAGACACAATGATGGTTCGGTTCAGGCTATTCTCTGATCCCTATGGACATGGATGGGGATGGGTGATTGAAGATCTGACCGTGGAGCCATTGATCGACAGGGCAGGGGAGATGAACTATCCTGGATTGGTTTTGTTTCCCAATCCCGGTAATGGAATATTTACGGTTAAGGATGAAGGAAACGGATCGGGCAGCCCGTACAGGTACAGAATTTTCGACTCATCCGGAGCTTGCTTATTCACCGGTACAAGCAACGGGGGAAGTGAACTGAATATAAATATATCCGGGTATTCTTCGGGTCTATATTTCATTGTTCTCTATCGGAAAGATGGTATCCAACATCTGAAATACAACCTGGTAAAATAGCTTTCCGGGTTGCATACCTGAATTTAAGCCCTCTTGCGATATCCTTTATTATAGATGTTTCTGCAATCCACTATTCGAAAAATAAACTAATTTTGCGGGATATTTTGAAATTTTGAAAAACAAGATTATATGAGCATAATTAATGATATCCTTGGCCTGTTTCTCGGAAACAAGTACGAGAGGGATATGAAGGAGATTAATCCGTTTGTCGATAAAATCCACATTGAATTTGAAACGCTGCAGGGTCTTTCAAATGATCAGTTGAGAGATAAAACACAGGAACTGAGAAAGAAGATCCTGGAATTTGTTGCTGAAGATGAAAACCAGATAAAATCGATCAAGGAAAGTGCAGAAACCGAAGAAGATGTTTACAGGAAAGAGGAGTCGTACAATGAGATCGACAAGATAGAGAAGCAAATCGATGAAAAGCTGGAAACGGTTCTTGATGAATGCGTACCGGAAGCTTTTGCAATAGTTAAAGAGACTGCAAGACGATTCAAGGAAAACAGCGAGCTTGAAGTGACTGCAAGGCAATACGACAGGGACCTTGCAGCAACAAGGGAGAGCATAACAATCAAAGGCGATAAGGCTTACTGGGAGAACAGGTGGATAGCAGGGGGGAACGAAATAGTATGGGATATGGTTCACTATGACGTCCAGCTCTTTGGAGGAGTTGCGCTTCATAAGGGAAAGATTGCAGAGATGGCCACAGGTGAAGGCAAAACGGTTGTCGCTACGCTGCCGGTTTTTCTGAATGCACTTGCCGGCAGAGGAGTTCATATAGTAACTGTCAACGATTACCTGTCAAAACGTGACTCGGAGTGGATGGGTCCTATTTATGAGTTTCACGGCCTTTCGGTCGATTGCATTGATAAACATCAGCCAAATTCAGCCGATAGAAGAAAGGCTTACAACGCTGATATCACATTCGGTACCAATAATGAATTCGGATTCGATTACCTGAGGGATAATATGGCAATGAACCCTGAAGACCTGGTTCAGCGCAAGCACTATTATGCAATAGTCGATGAGGTCGACTCGGTGCTTATCGATGATGCCCGTACTCCCCTGATCATTTCCGGGCCTACAGCCAAAAGCGATACACAGCAGTTTGATGAGCTCAAGCCAAAAGTAGATAAGCTTGTAACTGCACAGAAAAAACTTGTTACACAGATACTTGCTGATTCAAAGAAACTTATCTCGGAAGGTAAGAACGATGAGGGAGGCTTGCTTCTTCTCAGGGCTTATAAGGGCCTCCCGAAAAATAGTGCCCTCATCAAATACCTCAGCGAGGAGGGAAACCGGACTCTGCTTCAGAAGACCGAGAACCTCTACATGCAGAATAACAGCAAGGAGATGCCGAAAGTGACGGATGAGCTATATTTCATTATTGACGAGAAGCAAAATTCGATAGAGCTTACGGATAAAGGAATAGACCTGGTCTCAACCTCCGTCGAGGATGCCAGTTTCTTCATTCTTCCTGATGTTGGCTCAAAAATTGCCGACCTTGAAAAGTCAGGAAAAAGCGATAAGGAAAAACTTCAGCTTAAGGATGAGCTTCTCCAGGATTACTCTGTTAAATCTGAAAGGGTCCATACAATGACCCAGCTTCTCAAAGCCTGGACACTTTTCGATAAGGATGTTGAATATGTCGTCCTTGATAATAAGGTGAAGATAGTTGATGAGCAAACCGGACGTATCCTTGAAGGGAGAAGATATTCAGACGGACTCCATCAGGCTATCGAAGCCAAGGAAAATGTCAAGGTGGAAGATGCAACACAGACATATGCAACCATAACCCTGCAGAATTACTTCAGGATGTACCATAAGCTTGCAGGTATGACAGGTACGGCCGAAACAGAAGCCGGAGAGTTCTGGAATATTTACAAACTCGACGTTGTTGTTATCCCGACTAACAGACCTGTTGTAAGAAACGACAGGGAAGATTTAGTTTACAAAACCAAAAGAGAAAAATACAATGCCGTTATCGAAGAGATATCCGAGATGAACCGCCAGGGGCGCCCGGTACTCGTCGGAACAACATCAGTGGAAATATCAGAGCTCCTGAGCAGGATGCTCAAAATGAAAGGGCTGAAGCATAACGTTCTGAATGCCAAGCTTCATCAGAGAGAAGCTGAGATCGTGGCTGAAGCCGGTAAGACCGGTACCATTACAATTGCAACCAACATGGCCGGTCGAGGTACCGATATAAAGCTTACAGAAGAAGTAAAAAAGGCAGGAGGTCTGGCAATAATCGGTACCGAAAGGCATGAGTCGAGAAGGGTGGACAGGCAGCTTCGTGGCCGTTCAGGCAGGCAAGGTGACCCCGGATCGTCACAATTCTTTGTTTCTCTTGAAGATGAACTTATGAGACTCTTTGGCTCAGAAAGAATTTCAGGGATCATGGATAAGCTGGGATTAAAGGACGGCGAAATGATCCAGCATTCAATGATAACAAAGTCGATTGAGAGGGCCCAGAAGAAGGTGGAAGAGAATAACTTCGGCATCCGCAAGAGGCTTCTCGAATATGATGATGTCATGAACTCTCAGAGAGAGGTTATATACAAGAAAAGAAGACATGCCCTTCTTGGTGAGAGATTAAGTGTCGACGTCGCAAATTCAATGTATGATGTTACGGCAGGACTTGTGGAGTCCTATCACCATGATGGAGATTTTGAAGGGTTTGACTTCGACCTTATCCGGTCATTTTCAATGGATTCCCCGGTTTCTTCCGAAGTTTTCCTGAAAGATTCCAATCAGGCTGTCATCGATATTGTATATGCAAAGGTTCTCGAAACATACAGGCGGAAGGTTGAGTTGATCTCGCAGCAGGCTTACCCTGTGCTTAAGGATGTTTACGAGAGGATGTCGCATGTTTATGAGAATGTTGTGGTTCCTATCTCCGATGGAGTAAGGGTGTTCCAGGTCATCACCAACCTGAAGGCAACTGCTGAATCAGAGGGGAAAGAGCTTTCAAAATCGTATGAGAAGACAGTTGTTCTTGCAACCATTGATGATGCCTGGAAAGAGCATCTTCGCGAGATGGATGAACTGAAGGAGTCGGTACAGAATGCTACTTATGAACAGAAAGATCCGCTCCTGATTTACAAGTTCGAGTCTTATGAGCTTTTCAAGATTATGATCGAAAAGGTAAATAAGGATCTTGTAAGTACACTTATGAAAGGTCACATCCCTTCACAGGATCCAGACCAGGTAAAAGAAGCGCAGCGCCGCCGCCAGGTAGAAAACCTCAGAACCTCCAGAACCGATGCTACACAGTCATCAGGTCCAATGGGAGGCGCTGACAGGGATAGGAAAACAGAACCTGTACGTGTCGATAAAAAAGTAGGAAGAAATGATCCCTGCCCCTGTGGGAGCGGGAAAAAATACAAGAATTGCCATGGTCAGCAGCATGCCTCCGGAGGAGCTGATGCAAGACCATAACGCGGCGATGGGTTATTTCAGATCCTCAACGGCTTTCTGAATCCTGGAATAGATTGTCCGGTTTACTGGAACGAGTGGAAGTCTTAGATTATTCTGGCACAGGTTCATTACATTCAGAAATGCTTTAACACCTGATGGATTGCCATCGGCGAATAATAATTCAATGGATTCCATGAACCTGAACTGAATTTCGCGGGCTGCCTTGAAATTATTTTTAAGTGCATTATTTACAAGATCGCTGCATTCGGCAGGGTATGCGTTTGCCAGGACAGAAATAACACCTGCTCCCCCTGCAGCAATTACTGGCAAAGTCATCATATCATCACCGGAAATGACAAGAAAATTCTCAGGTTTTCCCCTCATGATCCTCATTATCTGGGCTATGTCGCCAGATGCTTCCTTTACTGCTATTATGTTTTCACATTCATGGGCTAGCTCAAGGCAAGTGTCAGAAGTGATGTTACTGCTTGTTCTGGTAGGGACGTTGTAAATAATCACCGGAAGGGGACTGGAGTTGGCAATTGCCTTGAAATGCTGGAATATTCCTCGCTGGCTTGGCTTGTTGTAATATGGAGATACTGATAATATCCCATCAACTCCTTCAAGCTCCATCTCCCGGATGCTGTTTATTACTTCATGTGTACTGTTTCCTCCAATGCCAATGACAACAGGAACACGGCTATCGACAGTTTCCATGACATAAGAAATGATTGCCTGTTTTTCGTCTTTTGTGAGTGTAGGGGTTTCACCGGTTGTACCCATGGCGACTATGTAATTTACGCCGCCTTTTATAACATGATTTATTACACGGCCAAGGGCCGAAAAATCGATACTTGAATCACTTTTAAATGGCGTTACTATAGCAACGCCTGTACCTCTGAATCTTTTCATAATTGATTATTTGTCAGCCTGAATGGTTGAACCGGAATTGATCATTTCTAGATAATGTATTATTTCGTTAAGGTAATTTTCGATCTGGACAGGTTTTTTTAATTCCATCATTAAATCAAATGTCGAAGCCCCCTGGTACGAGTTAAACAATCCGACCTTGAACCCCGCTGCTGAAAGTGATGTTAAATATGAAAGCGGAAGTTCCGAGCTGAAATTAATATCGATCAGTATATCAAACCGGTTTTTAATAAAGAACTTCGCTTCATGGGAAACGGGCAGATAAAACAAATTGGTTTCATTCTTCCTGATGCAGGTCAGAAACCTCTGGGCTGTATACTGGTCAGGCAGCTCCTTGCCGGGGAAATAAGCAATGATCTTCACATCAATGCCTCTTTCGTGCATCTTTTGAAAAAACTTTGAAAGGCTTATGAAATCCTCGGTTCTCGCTGCATCCCATACGATGCCTATTGTCTTAACCTGGCCAATGTTTGAGTAAAACACTTTTCTTTTCACCCTGGCCACTTTTGTTGCGAGAAGTGAATTCCCGATTCTCAGCCTTGCATTTCTAATTAGTTCCATATTGCAAACCTAACAGTTTTTTGTTAAAGTCGGTAAAGCAAAAAAAAATTATTCTTCGCCAATCATCTCAAGGAATTCATTTTCTCCGACAATCATGACCTTCAGTTCTGCTGCCTTCTCTTTTTTTGCGGGTCCCATGTTCTCACCGGCTAGGATAAAAGAGGTATTTCCTGAAAGCGAAGTGACGTTTTTCCCGCCATTGTTTTCGATAATGATCTTGTACTCATCGCGCGAGTGCTTTTGAAATACACCTGAGATAAGAATCGACTTTCCATTTAGCTTGTCGCTGGAAAGACCTTTCTCTTCCTCTGCCGAAAACCTTAACCCGTATGATTTAAGCCGGTTTATTATTACTATGTTATCTGCATCTGCAAAGAATGAGATTATGCTGGATGCAATTTTTGGACCTATTTCATTTACCGATGTCAGTGTATCGATGGAAGCAGAGGAGAGCTCATCGATAGTTCTGAATCTGGCAGCTATAGTCCTGGCTACGGTTTCTCCAACATGCCTGATACCCAGAGCATAAAGTACACGGCTGTAAGGGACTTTCAAAGAATCCCTGATACTCTTTATAATATTCGATGCGGATTTTTCTCCCATTCTTTCCAGAGGAATAAGCTGCTCTGTCCTTAGCTCGTACAGGTCAGCGTAATTCCTTATCAGGTTTTTATTGAAAAGGAGATCGACTGTTTCCTCTCCAAGACCATCGATGTCCATTGCTTTCCTGCTGATGAAATGTTCAATCCTTCCCTTGAGCTGGGGAGGACAGTGAAGGTAATTCGGACAGAAATGATTTGCTTCACCTTCATTTCTTATCAGGGGCGTGCCGCATTCCGGGCAGGTTTCGATAAACCTGATCTCAACGCTGTTCTTATTCCTGGTCGTGTGGTCAACGCCTACTATTTTTGGAATTATCTCTCCTCCCTTTTCGACAAAGACCGTATCATTCAGATGAAGGTCAAGCATGGCGATCTGATCTTCATTATGGAGAGTTGCGCGCTTTACAGTTGTTCCGGCAAGATATACAGGTTCAAGATTTGCCACAGGGGTTATGTTTCCTGTTCTTCCAACCTGGAAGGAGACCGATAATAGTTTTGTTGATACCCGCTCTGCCTTGTACTTGTAAGCTATCGCCCATCGGGGCGATTTCGCAGTGAAGCCGAGCTCTTCCTGAATCCGGAGTGAATTCACTTTCAAAACAACACCATCAATATCGAACGGGAGTTTTTTACGTTCCGATTCCCAATGATCAATAAATCCAAGTACTTCATCGAAGCTTTTACAGAGATTTACACTTTCAGGCACCCTGAATCCCCACTTTGCAGCTTCCATAAGGTTTTCATAATGAGTCTCGTGGGGCAGATCTTCTGACAAGAGGAAATAAAAATTGCAATCGAGATCTCTTGATTTGACAATCCTCGGATCAAGAGTCTTAAGTGTTCCGGAAGCTGCATTTCTAGGGTTGGCGAAGGGAGGAAGACCATCTTTTGTCCTCTCATCGTTGAGCCTTTCAAAGACAGCTCTGGGCATCAAAATCTCACCCCTCATCACAAATTCAGGAGGCACGTTCTCGCCGGCCACTCTTTCCGGTATACTCTTTATAGTCCTTACATTCAGTGTAACGTCATCGCCTTTTGTGCCATCGCCACGGGTAAGTGCACGGAATAGCCTGCCATTCCTGTAGATAATGCTTATTGAGGCACCATCGTACTTCAGCTCGCAGACATAATCGACAGGTGTCCCAGTCGCTTTTTCAATTCTGCTGTTGAAATCCCTGAGTTCTTCTTCATTATAGGTATTGCCAAGGGAGAGCATCGGATATTCATGTACATATTGCCTGAAGTCATTGATAAGGTCACTACCCACTTTCCCGGTTGGAGAATCATCCGACCTGAACTCCGGAAACTTTTTCTCAAGTGTTTCAAGTTCATTCATTAAAAGGTCAAATTCAAAATCGGTAATGACAGGATTATTCAGAACATAATAATTATAGTTATGCTCTTCAATCTCCCTGCGGAGCTCTTCAATCCTTTCCTTTGCTTCTGATCTCTTCATCCCGGCTAAATAGAAATTTTAATTTTTAGTTCCAGATCCCCCTGATTTCATGTCCGCATTTATTGCATTTGCCATCCCTTATATTATTGGCTGTTACAGTAAAGCCTTGCCGGGTAATAACCAGGTTACCGCACGAAGGGCACTTTGTATCGGATATCTCATCGCCGGGAACATTACCGGTGTAGACATACTTCAGTCCCTCGGCAGAAGCCATTTTTACTGCATTCTTAAGCACTTCAGCAGGGGTAGGAGGCAACTGTTCAAGTTTGTAAGTTGGGTAGAACCTGCTGAAATGCAGAGGTGTATCGTTAAAACCGTTCTCGCTCAGCCATTTGCACATTCTTCCGATTTCATCTGAATTATCGCTCCATTGAGGTACTACCAGATTTGTGATCTCGAGCCAGACTCCCATATCCCTGTAAATTTTCAGTGAATCAAGAACAGGCTGAAGCTTGCCTCCTGTCATCCTTAAGTAAGTACTGTCATTGAAAGTCTTAAGATCGATGTTTGCCGCATCGATAACTGAGCATAGCTTTTTTAATGGCTCCGGATTAATATAACCGTTTGATTTTACTATATTTTTAATGCCGGCTCTCCTTGCCAGCACCGCAGTATCATAAGTGTATTCATAAAAAGTCACAGGTTCAGTATATGTATAAGCTATTGATCTGCAACTGCTTTTAGCTGCTCCATCGACTACTTTTTCTGGCATCTGATCAAAATTCCTGGTTTTGTCGGGACTTATCTGGGAAATTGACCAGTTCTGGCAATTCAGGCATGCCAGATTGCATCCTGCAGTAGCAATTGACCATGCCCTTGAGCCAGGGAAAAAATGATATAACGGTTTCTTCTCCACGGGATCTATGTTCACTGTGCATGGATTGCCGTAAGCCATTGTCCAGAGCTTTGAACCGTCTACTTTCCTGTTATTGCATTTGCTTATCTCACCTTCTTTAAGTACGCATTCGTTTGGACATATCCTGCACATTATTCCTCTTGGTGTCTCCTCCTGGTACATCGCGATCTTTCTTAACATGTTGTCGCCACCCAAACCGGATCCCATAATATAACTTCTGCACGGGAAGCAAACGATTCCTGCAGAGAGTGCAAGGCACTTTTTCAGAAAGAGACGTTTGGAAATATTTTGTTTCGTATTGTTCAACTCCAAATATTTATTTTTATAATCTATAAAATTAGTTATTTCTTTTTCAAAATACCCCCTTTCCTGTCCCGCAAAGCGGGATGATTTGCTCCTTCCCCCTTGGGGGAAAGCCTGCCCCGCTTCGGCGGGGGTTGGGAAGGGGGTCTTCACAAGATGGAGCAGAATTAGAAAATAAAACTACTATTTGTTGCGG
>Ga0209540_10002864_pt1 | contig 12001 bp, 11 predicted proteins | sample BarGraIncu01121A_FD_184501 | JGI IMG/M metagenome (GOLD analysis project Ga0209540, IMG submission 184501) | Arctic peat soil microbial communities from Barrow, Alaska - Barrow Graham LP Incubations 011-21A (SPAdes) (version 2) | ecosystem: Environmental > Terrestrial > Soil > Wetlands > Peat... | reverse complement strand
ACCCTGACGGCCTCCTCGGCCACGATCACGGCGACCTATGCGGAGGCGTTCGACACGAAGCGCAGCTCGATGGAGCTGCTCGGCCCGGACGGCGCGACGCTGGCGACGAACGAGCCCGCGACCGCGGCGACCGCGGAATCGATGACGATCTCGGGCTTCGGAACGCTCGCCCCCGGGACCTACAGCGTGCGGTGGACCACCATCACGCCCGACGACAACGGGATCGAGCGGGGCACGTTCACCTTCACGGTGACGGCGCCGACACCGGCGCCGGGCGCATTGTCATCGGCCACCCCGGGCGCGGCCGCCACGGCCTCGGCGTCGCCGGGCGCCGGAGGCGGCGCCGCGTCCGGCGGGGTGGGGGACATCGCACTGCCCCTGGTGGTGCTGGCCGCGCTCGTCGTCGTGGGACTGGCCTGGTTCGTGCGTCGGTCGCGCTGACACCGTGACGCGGATGGGCGGCATCACCCTCGCTGTGGGCCATCGGAGGCTGGCGGGCATCGGTGCGACCCTCGCACTCACGCTCGCGGTCGCGCTCGCGGTGGCCGCGTGCGGCACGCCCGGCAAGACGGCCGCGGGCGTCGTGATCGCGCTCGACGCGTCGGCCGGGCAGGTGACCAGCTTCACGCTGCGGACCACCGATGGCCTGGTCGTGCCGTTCGCCATCGGGGCGCTTGAGACGGACGGAGCCGCCTTCCCCGCCTCGCACCTGGCCGTGCATGCGGCGACGCTCGGGCCGATCGCGGTCGCCTACCGGGAGGAGGGCGGCCGGAACGCCGTGTACCGGATGGTCGACGCACCGTGGGTCCAGCCAAGTTGAGGCGGCCGAGCGCACGGGCGGGACGCGCGGCGGCGCGCCTCGCCGGGCTGATCGGGGCAGCGGGGCTCGCGTTGCTCGCGCTCCCTGGCGCGGTGCTGGGGCACCAGCTCGTGGGGCTCTTCGAGTCGCCGATTCCGTTGCCGGTCTACCTCGCCGGGGCCGCCGCTGCCGTGGCGCTCTCGTTCGCGATCGTCTTCGTGCGTGACGTCCGGCCGTTCGGCCCGGGTGATCCGCGACCGCGCGCGGTGCCCGGCTGGCTCCGGGCGGGACTGCGGCTGCTCGGCCTGATCGCCGTCGGCTGGATCGTCGCCCAGGGGATCGTCGGCGGCGCAAGCGACGGCGACGTCGGCGTCCTCTTCCTGTGGATCTACGGTTGGGTGGGGGTGGCGCTCGTCTCCGCGCTCGTCGGCCCGGCCTGGGCGTGGCTGGACCCGTTCACGACCCTCTTCGACGCCGGGGCGTGGATCGTTCGCCGACTCGGCATCGCGGGGTGGGCTCCGGCACCCTACCCGGCGCGGCTCGGTCGCGCGCCCGCGGCGGCCGGCTATGCGGCCTTTGTCTGGCTGGAGCTGATCGTGACCGGTGGCGGGGGCGGCCGGATCCTCGTGGGTGCCTTCCTGGCCTATGTCGCCATCACGCTCCTCGGCATGGCGCAGTTCGGCCGCGACGCGTGGCGCGCCCGGGCCGAGGTCTTCAGCGTCTGGTTCGGGCTGCTCGGGCGGATCGCCCCGATCGCGCTGGCCGGGATCCCGGAGGATGGCCACGTCCGTCGCCGGTCGTTCGGGGCGGGGCTCCTGGAGCCTGGTTGGGCCCGGGCGGACGTTGCCCTCGCCGCGCTCGCCGTCGCTGGCGTCCTCTACGACGGGCTCTCGCAGACCCAGCTCTGGTACGACACGGTCGGGCTGGCCGGGATCACGGGCGGGACGGTCACCCTGGCGGTCTTCCTCGGCGTGGCCGTCCTCCTGGCGCTCGGCGTGGCGCGCCTCGTTGCCGGGTCGTCCGGGCCGGCGATCGGCATCGCCGCCGTCGGCGCCGGTCTCGTGCCGATCGCGACCGGCTACATCGCCGGCCACTACCTCACATTCCTTCTCATCGACGGCCAGAAGATCCTCATCGCGCTGGGCGACCCGTTCCTGCAGGGCTGGAACCTTGGCGGCCTTGCGTTCTTCACACCGAACAGCGCCTGGCTCCCGCCCGGCCTCGTATGGGCGGTCCAGATCACCGCGATCGTCGGCGGCCACATGCTGGGGGCAGTCGCCGGCCACGCCGCTGCCGCCCAGGACCTCGCCGCTCGTTCGTCGAGCGCGCTCCGGTCCCTTCGCTTGCGCCAGCTTCCGCTCGCGGTCTTCATGGTTGCGCTGACCGCGACGACCCTCTGGTCGCTGGGCCAGTCGATCGTCGCCGTCAAGCCCGGCGGGTGACGGAAGGGGCGGGCACCGGCGTCGTCGCCTCGCCGCGACGGCCCGCGACGGTCCGGCCGACCCGCGTCCAGCCTGGCTTCGCCCGCCGACTTACACTGCCCGGATGCCGCTCATCGCCACCGAGAGCCTGACCAAGCGCTACCCGGGACCGGGTGGCGGCGTCCTCGCGCTCGACGCGCTGAGCGTGGAGATCGAGCCGGGGATCGTGGGCCTGGTCGGGGCAAACGGAGCCGGCAAGAGCACATTTCTGCGGATCCTCCTCGGGTTGCTGGCGCCGACGAGCGGACGAGCATCGGTCCTGGGCCTGGACACCGCGTCGCACGGTGCCCGCATCCGCGAGCGGGTGGGGTACATGCCCGAGCACGACGTCCTCCCGCCCGACCTGACCGCCACCGACCTCGTGGCGCACCTCGCGGAGGTAAGCGGCCTGCCCCGGACTGCGGCCCGCGAGCGGACGGCTGACGTCCTGCGCCACGTCGGCCTCTTCGAGGAGCGCTATCGACAGATCGGCGGCTACTCCACCGGCATGCGGCAGCGCGTGAAGCTGGCCCAGGCACTCGTCCACGATCCGCGGCTCCTCCTCCTCGACGAGCCGACCAACGGCCTGGACCCCGCGGGACGTGACGAGATGCTGGACCTGATCCGCCGTACCGGCACCGAGTTCGGGATTGCCGTCCTCGTGTGCTCGCACCTGCTGGGAGAGATCGAGCGCGTCTGCGATCACGTCGTGGCGATCGACGGCGGACGCCTCCTGCGCTCAGCCTCGCTGGCCAGCTTTACCGGTCGGACCGGAACGCTGATCGTGGAGGTCGATGACGGGGCGGATGACCTGGCTGCCGATCTCGTCGCGGCCGGCTTCCGCGCCCGCGTGGACGGCCCGCGCCGCGTGCTGGTCGCGGCCCAGGACGAGCGCCCCTACGACGTGATCCGGGACGCGGCCGCGACCCGCGGCCTTGCGCTGATCCGCATCGAACCGGCCCGCCACCGGGTCGAGGACCTCTTCCGCGACGACCCTGACGAGGAGGGCGCCCGTGGCACTGCCGCCTGACCTCGTCGCGGGCAGCGCGACCGGCTCCATCTTCGACCTGGGCTACCGGGGATACGACGGGCCGCGCCTGGGTCGCCGGCACGCGATCTCCACGCTCTTCGCGCAATCGCTGAAATGGACGTTCGGGATCGGTCGGGGCGGCCGCGCGAAGATCGCGCCGTTTGCGCTGGCGGGGCTGACGCTGCTTCCGGCGGTCATCGCCGTCGGGATCCGGGCGCTCGCCGGGCCGGCGGCGGAGCGCGTGAGCCCGATCACGCCGCAGAACTACCTCAGTGCCGTGCAGACGTTCATCGCGTTCTTCGTGACGGCGCAGGCGCCCGAGCTGCTCGGACGCGACCAGCGATACCACGTCCTGACCCTCTACTTCAGCCGTGCGCTGGAACGCACCGACTACGCGCTCGCAAAGTACGGGGCGCTCGTATGCGCCCTGGCGCTCGTGCTCCTGGTGCCGCAGGCCGTCCTCCTGCTCGGGATCGTCTTTGCTTCGATCGACCTTGGCGCCGGCCTCGGCGAGGCCCTCCCGCTCGTCCCGCCGATCCTGCTGAGCACCATCGTCGGAGCGGCGTTCTTCTCCGGCATCGGCCTCGTGATTGCCGCGTTCATCCCGCGGCGGGCCTTCTCAGCGGGGGCGATCGTGGCGGTCTTCCTGGTCCTGAGCGGGGTCATCTCCGTCCTCGTGGTCCAGGGCCGGTTGCGCGATCCCTTCCGGTACGTGGCCCTCCTGGACCCGTACGCGCTCCTCGACGGGCTCGCCTCCACGCTCTTCGGCGTGGTGGGAAGCAACGTGACCGTGACACGCTCGGGGATCGACCCCGGGATCTTCGCTGCCGGCGCCTGCGTCGTCGCCGTCGCCACGCTCATCGTGCTCGTCCTGCGGTACCGGCGGATCGAGGCATGAGCGCGGCCGCGCCCACGACGACCGTGGCGGTCACCGCCGTCGCCAAGTGGTACGGCAACGTCGTGGCGGTGAACGACATCACGTTCGGGCTGGAGCCGGGCGTCACCGGTCTCCTGGGCCCGAACGGGGCCGGCAAGAGCACGCTGCTCCACCTCGTGGCCGGGCTGCTGCGGCCGTCGGCAGGGAGCGTCACCGTTGACGGGCGCCCGAGTTTCGGCGACCCGGCCGTCTATCGGCGTGTCGGGCTCGTCCCGGAGCGTGAGGCGATCTTCCCGTATCTCACGGCTCGTGAGTTCGTCCGCCTCAGCGCGCAGCTCCAGGGCCTGCCCTTCGGCAGCGGCGCCGTCGATCGGGCGCTCGGGACCGTCGAGCTCTCGAATGCCGCCGACCGCGAGCTCGCGACCTACTCGAAGGGGATGCGGCAGCGCGCGAAGGTCGCCGCAGCATTGGTCCACGACCCGGCTGTCCTCGTCCTCGACGAGCCGTTCAACGGGATGGACCCGCGCCAGCGTCTCCACATGATGGCGCTGCTCCGGGCGCTGGCCGACGAGGGCCGGGTGATCCTGTTCTCGTCGCACATCCTCGAGGAAGTGGAGCGGGTCGCGGAGCGGGTCCTCGTGGTGGTCGCCGGCCGCCTCGCCGCCTCGGGCGACTTCCGCGAGATCCGCCGGCTCATGACGGATCGTCCCCATTCCTTCACGCTCCGGACGTCCGACGATCGCGCGCTGGCGGGCCGGCTGGTGGGCCGGCCCACGGTCTCGGGGCTGACGTTCGAGGACGGTCGGCTGGACGTGCGAACGGCCGACTTCGCGACGTTCACCCGCGAGCTGCCCGTGCTGGCGCGCGACGCGGGTGTCTCGATCTTCGAGCTGGCCCCCGCCGACGAGTCGCTCGAGTCGGTCTTCGACTACCTGGTGCGCCAGTGAGCGGCGGGGCTCCGTCGCCCGGTCGTGCGCCGGTGCCCGGCTGGCCGGCGGCCGCGCCGTCATCGCCGCCGCTGCCGCGGCGCCCGTCGGCGCCCGTGCTCGGCGCGTCGGTCCTTGGCCCGCTCGTCAACCTCACGATGCGCGGCCTCCTGGGACGGCGCCGAATCCTCCTGGTCGGCCTGCTGGCGCTGGCGCCGGTCGGCGTCGCGGTCGTGCTCGTAGTTGGCGGGGGGCTGAGCACCACTGCCCAGCTCACCCGTCAGCTCTACGACTCACTGGTCATGACGACCATCGTGCCGCTTGTCGCGCTGGTCCTCGGCACGACGGCCATCGGCGCCGAGATCGACGACGGGACGGTGGTCCATCTCCTGACCAAGCCGGTTGGGCGTGGCTGGATCGTGTTCGCGAAGATGCTGGTGGCCGGCACGGCCGGCGTGGCGCTGTGCGGGACTTCGGTGCTGGTTGCGGGCATCCTGCTCGTGCGGCTCGACGCGCCCGGACTCGTCCTTGGCATGCTGGTGGGCGCCGTGGTCGCCGTCATCGCCTACACGGCCGTCTTCGTGACCCTCTCCGTGTGGACCGGGCGGGCGCTCATTGCCGGGCTGGCATACGTCCTGCTCTGGGAAGGGTTCATCGCGTCGTTCTTCTCCGGGACGCGGCTCCTGTCGATCCGCGAGTACGGGCTTGCGGTCGCGGCGGGGATCGCGGGCCCCGAGGCCGGGACGCTTGCCCGCGACGTGCCCATGGCGACCGGACTCGTCCTGGCCGCGGTCGTGACGAGCGTCGCGTTCTGGCTCGGTGCGCGGCGCCTCGCGCGGTTCGAGATCTCGGACGCGGGGTAGGGGCGAGCCGGGAACCTGCCCGCGTGCGATCCCGGCAGGCGATTGCGGCGGTCCGGCGGAGCACGAGCAGCATCAGCGGAGCGCCAGCGACGCTGACGGCCCGCACGCGAGGCGCGCGGCCCGTACAATCCGCCCCAATGCCGAAGCTGCACCCGCCCCGTCGCAGACGCGCCAGCTCCGGAGGACAGGCCGGCGCCGCGGACCCGCCCGCGCCCGCCGAAGGGCTGGGAGCGAAGGCGGCGGCGGCTGCTGAAGCAGCGGCCCAGGCGGAGGCAGCGACGTGGGTCGACGAGTCGCGGAGCGTCCCCTCCAACGATCCGCCCGGCTGGTTCCGGGACGACGCGCTCGTTGAGATGCCGGACGCCGCGGCCGGCGCAACGCCCGCGGTGGCTGACGAGGCGGTCCCGCTCGACGAGCCCGACGCCGCCGACGAGCCCGACGCGGCCGACGCCGCGGGCGACGCCGCGGCCATGTCTCCGCCAAGGACGATCTACCGCACGGCACCGCCGCCGCCGGAGGACGCCGCCGCGCGTCCACGCCGCCGCTCGCCGGTCGTCTCGGCCCTCGTCGGCCTGCTGATCCTCGCCCTCGTGGGCGCCGGCGGCTTCGGGATCGGGATGCTCCTGCCGCTTCTGCTTCCACTCCCGGCGGGAGGCGCCTCGGTCGCCTCGCCTACGCCGACGGGCGCGGGACCGTCCGCGGCGCCAGGTGCGAGCGCCGGCACGTCGCCCGCATCTGCCTCCCCGCTGGCGAGCGTGGTCCCGTCGCCGGCCGCCACGCCGCTCGTCTACGTCGTGAAGCGGGGTGATCAGCTCGCCCGGATCGCGAATTCGTTCGGGGTCACGCTCCAGGCGATCGAGGCCGCGAACGGCATCACCAACCCGAACCTCATCACCCCCGGCCAGACGCTCGTGATCCCCGCGCCGGTCGCCTCACCGAGTCCCTCGCCGAGCGCGGCGCCGTAGCTACCGGCCGGCGAATCCCACCGACGCGGGCGGCCAATCAGGACGCCGGGTCGGCCATCCAGGCGATCGCGGGCGGCACGACGTCCGGGTCATGGCCGTCGGACCCGTCGGGACCATCGTGCGACTCGTCGGTGCCGTGCGGGTGAGAGTGCCGGATCCCGCCGTGCTCATGCAGGTGCTCGTGGATCAGATTGGCCGCGATGAGCAGGTCGCGGTCGCCCAGGACCTGGCCTGGCGGGCCGTCCGCGTGGACCCGCCGGTCCTCGCCCAGGACCACGACGCGGTCCGCGATGACCGGGACGATGTCCAGTTCGTGCGTGGCCGTGATCACGGTCCGACCAGCCTCGCCGAGCCGCCGGATCAGGTTCACGAGGACCCACTTCGTGCGCGGATCCAGCGCCGCGGTCGGCTCGTCAAGGAGGATCACGTCCGGGCGCAGCGAGAGGACCGACGCGATGGCCGCCCGCTTCTTCTCGCCGCCGGAGAGCTCGAAGGGCGCCCGGTTCGCAAGGTGCCGGATCTCCATCATGCCCAGGGCCTCGTCGCAGCGGGCCTCGACCTCGTCGCCCGGGAGGCCCAGCTGGAGCGGCCCGAACGCCACGTCGTCGAGCACGGTGGCGCTGAAGAGCTGGATGTCGGGATCCTGGAATACGAGGCCCACCTGGCGATGGAACTGGAACGCGTCGAAGCCGTCGACGACCGCCGCGATATCCGTGCCCAGGGCCCGCATTCGACCGCCGGTCGGCGCGATGATCCCGTCGAGCAGCTTGAGGAGGGTGGACTTCCCGCTCCCGTTCGCCCCGAGGAGCACCACCTGCTCGCCCGGCCGCACCACGAGGTCGATGCCGTCGAGTGCGACCTGCCGGTTGTTGTAGACGTAGCGGACGCCAGCCAGGTCGAAGACCGGCTCGACGTGCGTCTCGGCATCCAGGGCCCCGGTCACGGCAGGGTCCGCCCGCCGAGCACCGCCAGGGCCGCGATGGCGGCGACGCCGCCAAGGGCCGCCCAGTCGGCGGTCCGCATCCGGCGGAACGCGCGAGCCCGCATCTCGCCCGAGAAGCCCCTGGCCAGCATGGCGGCGTAGACGTCGTTGCTCATCTTGAAGGCACGACTCATCAGGTTCCCCATCGTCCCGCTGATCCAGCGACGTTGTTCGCCGCCCGTCGTCCGGGCCACAACGCGGCTCTTGCGGGCCAGCAGGATCCCGTTCGCCGTGTGGAGGAAGAGGAAGATGTAGCGGTAGGTCATGGAGAGGACGAGCACGAAGACCTGGGGTACCCGCAGGGAGCGCAGGCTCTTGAGGATGTCCGCCCACGGCGTCGTCATCACGAGGAGCACCGCGAGCGAGACCGACACGCCGACCCGTGCCACGAAGAGCACCGCACCGGCCGCACCGGGCGCCGACGGCGCCAGGTGCAGGGGCCCCATCGCGAGGTCGAAGAGGCGTGGCCCGGGGACCATGAAGATGGCCGGGATCACGACGATGCCCGCGAAGAACGGGATGCCGAGCCAGACGCGCTTGACGAAGAACGAGAATGGGACCCGGCTGGCGCGCGCGGCCGCGAGCGTGAGCGCGTAGAGCCCGACGAGGACCGCGACGGAAGCGGTGAGGCTGGCCGCGAGCACGAGGGCCAGGAACATCCCGAGCTTGGCGCGCGGATCACGCCGCTGCAGCCAGCCGTCCGTGCGAGCGTGCTGCTCCGTGAAGATCGCGTGCTCGATCGACGCCGTGATGCCGCCCAGCGTCTGCTCGATCCAGCCGACCCGACCATCCCGGCGTCGGTCGCCTCGACCGGGAGAGCTCGCGGCCACGCGCGGCTGATCCGGCGCGGCCGGAGAGGCGGGGCGCTCGGCGTCCGCCTCTCCGGGGCGGTTCGGCGCCGCGCCGCGGCCGCGCAGGACCCGCGCGATCGCAAGGGCGACCCCGCCGCACAGCAGGATCCCGACGATCCCGGTCGCCTGGTAGCCGACCGCCGCGTGCCATAGCGCCCCGTTCGCCCCGCTGAAGAACGGGAGCGGGATGGTGTACCCGGAGAGCGGAGCGCTGAAGATTCCGGACAGGTGCTGGAGGCCCTGCGGGATGTAGCCGAAGGCGGCCTGGACGTCCGCCGCTCTGCCCTCGCCGTAGGCGAACCCAGGCGCGATCAGGCCGAGCGGCGCGATCACCGCCACGAGCGTGAACGCGGCTCCGATCGGCTTCAGCCGACGCGGCAGCAGGAGGTACGCGAGCGGCACGATGACGACCGCGATGACGGCGCTGACGAGGAGCATCGTCCCGACGTCCGCCCAGTTGACCTGGGACCAGTCGGCACCGAAGAGCCTCCCGGGGTTCCCGCCGCCGAGGACGAGCCCGACGGCGACGAGCACGACCAGCGCGGCAAGCGTGGTCGCAGCGAGCACCTGCCAGTAGGGCCGCGACGGAGCCGCGCCCTCGTCGGTCACGCCCGGCGCATAGACGCCGCGCAGCGACGTCAGGTAGGCCGGGTGGCGCTTCTGCAGGTACGCGACGCCCAGGAAGGTGATGAGGCCCTCGACGATGGATGCCCCGAGGACGTGAGCGAGGAGCATTGCCGGGATGGCTGCATTCAGGTCGTAGGGGGAGTAGAGCGGCCTGCCCGAGGCGTCGCTGAACAGGAGCGGCTGGATGCCCAGCTCGATCCCGACGGCGAGCGCGGAGACGGTGATCCCCACGTACGCGGCGATCCCGGCCGCAACAGCCCGCCGCGACGAGAGGAGCGGGGCGCGACCTGCCAGGAGCCGGTACACCGCGTACCCGACGAACGGGAGGAGCACGCCCATGTTCAGGCAGTTCGCGAAGATCGCCAGGACGCCGCCGTCACCGAAGAAGAGCGCCTGGATGACGAGGGCGACGCTGATCGCGATCACCGCCGCCCAGGGTCCCAGCACGATCGCGATCAGCGTCCCCCCGACCCCGTGGGCCGTCGTGCCGCCCGGCACCGGGATGTTGAACATCATGATCGTGAAGCTGAGCGCGGCGAAGATGGCGAGGAGCGGGATGGTCCGGTTGTTGAGGATCGCCTTGATCTTCTGGGAGGCGATGCCCCACGCGGGAACCGTCGCCGCGCCCAGGCCGATCGAGACGATGGGACTCAGGTAGCCATCCGGGATGTGCATCGATCTCTCCGGTCGACGTCGGGCGAGACTGGCGGTGCTGACGGGCCGTGCTGACGGGCCCGCCCGCGCGGAGGGCCCATCCGGAGTCTAGTCCGGGAGCGGTCTTGCTGCAACAAGTTGCAACAACGGCCCGGCGCAACCGTCCACCCTTATACTTCGCGCCATGCAGCCAGTTGGATCTCCCGCCCCGCCCGAATCTCGCTCGGACGACCTCGCAGCCTGGGGATCCGTCCGCGACCGCCTCCGGGAGCGCGGCCTGCGCTGGACGTCCCAGCGACGGGCCCTTGTCGCCGTGCTCTCGCAGACGCGCGGCCACGTAACCGGCGCCGACCTCGTCGAACGCTGCCGCGAGCAGGATCCGTCGACGATCCCATCGACCGTCTACCGGACGCTCGACGTCCTGGAGGAGCTTGGCATCGTGCGCCACGGCCACGGCCCGGACGGTCGCGAGGAGTACCACGTGCTCCCGGATGCGGAGCACGGGCACCTCCACTGCCGGGACTGCGGGGCCGCCTGGGAGATCACCGCCGACGAGGGCGCCTCGATCGTGGCGACCCTGGAGGCCGCCCGGGGGTTCGCGGTCGACCTCTCCCACGTCACGATCGTGGGGCGCTGCCGCGCCTGTCGCTGAGGTCTTCGGGGGACGCTGCGCGGTCGTCACGCCGGATCACGCGATCGCCGGCCGGCGCGCTCGGTGCAGTCGCCCTGGCAGCGGGCTCGTCCTTGGCGACCAGATCGCGCGGATCAAGACGCCCCGAGACCGTTCCCGTGGCGTCATGACCGGCTTTGCTCGTGCTGCGCGAACGAGAGCCACAGATCAAGACGTCGCGCGGCTCGACAGCCTCGGGATATTGGCCTTCTGGTCTCCTGGGGACACCTTCGGGCGACTGGAGGCGGCGCCGACCCGGGCCGCCCGTGAACGGTCAGCCGGCGGCGTCCGGGTTGGGGACCCCGAGGATGTTGAAGCCGCCGTCCACGTAGACCGTCTCGCCGGTGACCTGCCGGGAGAGATCCGATGCCAGCCAGACGGCCGCGCCGGCCACGTCCTCGATCGTGATGTTCGAGCGCAGCGGCGCCAGGTCGCGGAAGCCGCCGTACATCTGCTTGAACCCGGCGATCCCCCGGGCCGCGAGGGTCCGGACGGGGCCGGCCGAGATCGCGTTCACGCGCACGCCCTCGGGCCCGAGGTCGGCGGCCAGGTACCGGACGCTCGCTTCGAGGGCCGCCTTGGCCACGCCCATCACGTTGTAGTGCGCGACGACCTTCTCGGCGCCGTAGTAGCTGAGGGTGACGATGCTGGAACCCGGCGCGAAGTGCGGCCGCGCCTCGCGCGCGAGCGCGACCAGCGAGTACGCGCTGACGTCGAGCGCGAGCGCGAACCCGTCCCGCGAGGTGTCGACGAAGAGGCCGTCGAGGTCGGCGCGATTGGCGAAGGCGAGCGCGTGGACGAGGATGTCGAGCCGCCCGACCTCCGCCCCCCAACGGTCGAAGACGGCCCGGACCTGCCTGTCGTCGCGCACGTCGCATGGCGCCACGAACGTCGACCCGATCCGCTCGGCCAGCGGGCGAACGCGCTTCTCGATCAGGCTCTCAACGGAGCTGAACCCCACTGACGCGCCGTGCTCGTGGAGGGCGTTCGCAGTCCCCCAGGCGATCGAATGGTCGTTCGCGACCCCGAAGATAAGGGCGGTCTTGCCGTCGAGCAGGCCCATGGGTCGCGATCCTCCCTGCACGCGCGGCGCGCGTGTCGCGACATCCTACCCGGGGCGACGTCCGTGCGGGGACGAGGTCAATGCGGCATCCTGCCAGGCGAATGGGGCATCCTGCCACCGGGATCACCGCCGCGTCGATGAGGTCGTGATGAAGGAGCATCGTTTCGCGGTCCGGGCCGTTGGCGCGGGCGCGGCGCTCATCGTCATCGGCAGCCTGCTGGGCGCGTGCGGCCC
>Ga0209540_10002863_pt1 | contig 12002 bp, 11 predicted proteins | sample BarGraIncu01121A_FD_184501 | JGI IMG/M metagenome (GOLD analysis project Ga0209540, IMG submission 184501) | Arctic peat soil microbial communities from Barrow, Alaska - Barrow Graham LP Incubations 011-21A (SPAdes) (version 2) | ecosystem: Environmental > Terrestrial > Soil > Wetlands > Peat... | reverse complement strand
TCAGTTTTCAGACAGCATCTTACCGAGTCTTGCTCCAAACTCCGCGCGCCGAGCGCCGTTACTCGCTGATCGAAATACTCTCGATCAAGACGGGCTCGACCGGCGCATCGCGACCATCGGTCTCGCTGCTCTCGATCTTGTCCACCGTATCCATGCCGGAGGTGACCTGGCCAAACACGGTGTGCTTGCCGTCGAGCCACCCCGCGGCCGGAATCGTGACGATGAAGAACTGCGAGCCGTTGGTGCTCGGGCCGGCGTTGGCCATCGCGAGTGCTCCGCGGACGACCTTGTGCTGGTTGAACTCGTCCTCGAACGTGTAGCCCGGGCCACCTGTCCCGGTGCCGTTTGGGCAGCCACCCTGGATCATGAAGTCCTTGATGATCCGGTGGAAGTTGAGGCCGTCGTAAAAGCCGTCTTTGGCGAGCTTGTGAAAGTTCGCGACGGTCTTGGGCGCGTCGGCATCGAAAAACTCGATCTCGATCGGGCCCAATGATGTTTTCATGGTTGCTTTAGACATGGCGGTTACGATACCTAGAGCCGCGAGCGGCAGCTCCTACGCAAGGCGCTCCGATGTACCCACCCACGCCCCACTTCGCCGCCTAAGCCCTCAATCGACACCGACCGGCGCGGGCGGTCGCTCGCCGCTCTGAGGCAACCCCGCCACCTCGCCGACGGCACTCTCCGCCGGCTCGATCAGGATCACGATCAATCCTGCAACCAGCACCAGCGCTCCGCCGGCGGCGACCGCGAGCCCGAGCCTCTGGCCCAGCAGCAACCAGGCCAGCAGCGAGGCGGACACCGGCTCGATGTAGGAGAAAAAGCCCATCGCCTGCGCCGTCACATGACGCAGGAGCGTGAGCCAGATGAGGCCCGAGATAGCGGTGAAGACAACGCCCAGTATCGCCAGGAAGCCGAGCTCGCTCGCGCTCGGCAGCACGCGACCGGCAAAGGGAAGCACCGCCGCGAGCGAGACCAGCGCAAAGACGTCGATCCAGAAGGAGAGCCCGACCGGATTGACCTCACTCACGATGTGCTTCTGGATGACCACGAGTATCGCCAGCACCACGGCGCCGCCAACACCGACCGCTATCGCGAGCGGCCTGACATGTCCGCTGCCCTTGCTTGCGAAGGCGATCAGGGCGAGACCGCCGAGTGCGATCGGCAGAGCGATCAGAACGGCACGGCTGAGCCGCTCGGGCAGAAAGAGCGGGGCCAGAAGCGCCACGAAGATCGGCGAGGTGTAGGTGGCGAGAACCGCTATCGCCACCGAGGAGAGCTTCATTGCCTCGAAGTTGCAGAACCAGATAAGGGCCAGCCCGGGCCCCAAGAGCAGTGTCCAGCGTCCCGTCTTGCCCAGCCGCAGCAGGTCGCGTCTTCCGCTCGCCACGGCGCCGACTCCAAGCGCCAGCACACTCAGACCGATGCGCCAGAACACGATCGAGATTGCCCCGAGGCTGAGGTGGTCGGCGATGACCCAGATGAAGCCCCAGGAACTGGCGAGGGCCGCGACGCCTAGGTTCCAGCGCATGCCTCGATGCTAGCGGTGCTCGCCGCCCGCGGAGCAGAAAGCCGGCTCAGGCTCTAAGCGTCCGAGACCAGATCGTCGGGCTCGCTCATGGCCTCGATCGCCTCGAGCGCGTCCTCCATCCGACTCTCGGGCACCAGCACTTTTTGCGGGGCGTCCTCGTTGGTGCTGGGATCGGTCTCGACCGCACACTCGAGCTCGTACTCGATACCGGCCGCTTGCAGGATCGACTCGAGCTCTTCCGCCTCTGCGGCGTTAGCGGCAACGGCCACCTGCACCAATCTAGTCATTCGCTCTTCTCCTCACCCCCGGCAGCGCGAACGGCCGGCTCGGCCCCAGTTTCGCTCCCCTTTTCGGGAAGCGCCCCACCCTTGATCAAGCGAGGCTCGCCTCGCTCCTGAAAGGGCAGATCGATGATATCGAAGTCCCTCGGCACGAACGTCGCGGCGAAAAGCTCGCGCGCTTCGCGCAGCACCTCGGGCCCGAAGTAGCGTGTCGAGACGTGGGTGAGCGCGAGCATCTTTACGCGCGCGGCAAGCGCGACCTGCGCCGCCTGCGCCGCCGTCGAGTGGCGGGTTTCCTCCGCGCGTTCGCGCTCCTCCTCGCAGAAGGTGGCCTCGTGGATGAGCAAATCGGCATCACAAGCCGCTTCGACCACGGCGCGGGAAGGCGCGGAGTCGCCCGAGATGACCAGCTTGCGCCCGGGTCTCGCCGGCCCCAGCACCTGCTCGGGTTGAACCACGCTGCCATCGGCTAGTGGAACCGACTCGCCTCGCTGCAGGGCGCCGCGCTCGCGCCCGGGTGGAACGCCCAGCCGATTGGCGCCCTCGACATCGAACCGGCCGGGCCTATCCAGCTCCGCCAGCGCGTAGCCCAGCGACGAGACGGCGTGCTCGACGGGGAAAGTTTCGAGCCGATACCCGTCTCGCTCGAGCCCGTCACCGGGCCGTAGTTCCACCAGATCGAGAGCGAAGGTGAGGCGGCCGAAGATCCTGCCCAGGCTGGCGAAGAGGTCGTTCAGGCCGGGTGGGCCGAAGACCGTGAGCGGTAACTGGCGCCCGCGCAGCGAAAACGTCTTGAGCATTCCCGGCAGGCCGAGGTAGTGATCGGCGTGATAGTGCGTCAGGAAGATCTCGCTCAAATCGACCAGCCCAAGCGTCGAGCGCAGGAACTGGCGCTGGCTGCCCTCGCCGCAGTCGAAGAGCAGCCGCTCACCGCCCCTGCGCACGACAAGCGCGCTCGGGGAGCGCCTGGCGGTGGGCATCGAGCCCGCAGTGCCGAGGAATACGACATCGAGATCCATGGCCGGATCTTAGAGCGCGTTTCAATTGACGACGGGAGCGTACGCAGTTCCCGTCCGCTTCCCGCGATCGAATTCCGCCCAACACCTGCCTCTTAGCCGACCTTTCGAGGCGCGCCACGTCTCGATACCAACGCCTCGCCCGGACCTGTCCCGGTGCCAGGCACAGGGACATGTCCGTTGCGCCGGACTAGTGCAACGAGCAGGCAACTCTCGGTGCGAGGTCTTCAGGGGACATGTCTAGGTGCCGGATACGGAAACGAGCTCTCGGACGCCTTCTCGTCGAAGGGGTACGAGTACGACCAAACCGCGCACGACAGGCGCCCCGGACGAGCCGGGCCTCGAGCTACGTCCGTTGCCGCGAGCAGTTCCCATTGGACGCGGGCCGCTCGATTGCCTAACCTGTATCGCTTTTCTCACGTAAGAAACTGCGGCTTCACCCCTCTGGCAGGATGGCGACTTCAAGCACACGCTTCCGCATGCGCGATCGCTCGATCGCTCTGATGCACTTACTCCTACTCCTGAGTGGAGTGGTTCTGGTCGCCTCCGCCGTCGCGCTCTCGCTTCTTCTGGGCGCCGTCGTACGCAAGCAGGCCAGCTCGGGTGTCCGTGACGACCCGAGTCATGCCACCAGCGTCGTCCTGGCCTCCGGTCGCATCGGCGACCTGCTCACGAAACCGGCCGCCGCCGCGACGATCAGCGAACAGCTGCGCCACAATCCCAACGTTGCCAAGGTCGAAGTCGTTAGCGGAGGACAAACCCCCTCGCTGGCTCCCGGGCACGATCAGGTCGTCTACCGGAAGGCGCTTCGCGCGCAGAACGGCCAGCAGGGGCAGCTGCTCGTTCTGTCCCGTCCGATCGCCGCGAGCTCCGGCGCGGGATCACGTGTCCGCAACATCTGGCTCGCGATAGCGCTCGTCTTTCTGGTGCTCTTCGCGATGCTGGCGCTGCTCGTGCGCAGCGCCTCGCGCGTTCTACGAGGGCGCAGGAGAGTGCTCGAGCAGCAGTCCGAGGCGCTACTGGATGCCTACCGGCGCCTGGAGCGAAGCTCGTTCGAGGCGATGGAGAGCCTCAACGCGGCGGTCGACGCCAAGGATCCTTCGACGGCCGGTCACTCTCAGCGCGTCGAAGAGATCGCGCTGCACATCGGCCGCGAGCTCCAGTTCGACCCGGCGCGACTCGAGCTGCTCCGGCTCGGCGCGCTCTTCCACGACATCGGCAAGCTGGCCGTTCCCGATGCCATCCTGCTCAAGCCGGCGCGCCTCACCCGTCAGGAGTTCGAGGTGATCAAGCGCCACTGCAATGATGGAGCTCGCATCGTCGATCGTTTCGGGCCGCTGCGCCCCGTGGTCTCGATCATCCGCCACCACCACGAGCACTGGAGCGGTGCCGGCTACCCGGCCGGCCTCGAGGGCGAGACGATTCCCATCGAGGCTTCGATCGTGGGAGTGGCCGATTCCTGGGACGCGATGACGACCAACCGCCCTCACAAGGCGATGCTCAGCGTCGAGGAGGCGCGCGAAGAGGTCAAGAGATGCCGCGGGACGCAGTTCCGGCCGGACGTGGTCGACGCCCTGCTCAGCGCCATGGAGCGCGAGCCGGAGGTGTTCGCTCCACTCGATGCGCAACTCGGCGCCTCTCAGGGGAAGGGCCGGACTCCGCAGTTACGCGTCGCGCGCGAGACCGGTGCCATCGGTCTCGGCGAAGCTTAAAACCCCTAACAAAACGAAGCACTCCGCCGCGTGGCCGCGCTCGGCGGCGCGCTGCTTTGTCCTCAGTCGCGCCCGTATCTCTGTCGATACGAGCGCTCCCTGCGTCCTAGCATCGCATCCACCGATCGCACCCAGTAGACGGGTCTTCATTCCGTTAGGGGTTCTTAGCGCCCTCGACCTCTATCTCGGGACGGGCCAACCCGTTTCGTTTGCGACCGCCGCGGCCATCGCTTGCCCGCCGGTAGGCTCAGCGGGCTTTGCTGCCGGACGCGGCACCGGCGGCTGAGGCGCGGGAGCGACGGGCGCTACCCGTGGCGGAGCCACCTGAACGGGAGCCACAGTCGCGGGCGGTCGCGGCGGCGGCGTCTCGAGCGTCGACTCCTTCAAGCTGGACTCGCTACCAGGCGCTTCGTCGCCGATCGTCGCCAGCACGGCGGCCAGCTGAGCCCGGATCCGGTTGATCTCGACGTTCAGACGCTCGCGCTCACCCATCGCCTCGCGCAAGATCTCACGCGCCTCTGCGCGGGCCTCGCTCAGTACCGACTCGGTCTCGCGGCGCGCTTGGTCGGTCATCTGCTGCGAGGCTCGCTCGGCCGAGATCAAGGTCGTGCGCAAAAGCTGCTCTAGCTCGCGATAACGAACCAGCTCGCCTCCCAACTGCTCGATCTTGTCGGCCAGATCGGCGCGATCGCGCCAGACGTCCTCGAAGCTGTCGACGATGTCGGCGAGGAGTTCGTCGGTTTGCCTGGTCTGGTAACCGAAAAATGCCTTGCGGAGGCGGATGTGCCTTATCTCTACGGGCGTAAGTGCCATTGGAATGCCTCCTTGTCAGAACTGCGAAAGCACTTCGTTCACCAACCGACCGCCTACGTAGAGCACCAGCACAGCGACGATCGGAGATAGGTCGATTCCTCCCAGGGACGGCAGCACACGCCGAAACAGGCGGAGATAAGGGTCGCACGCGTCGGAGAGAAAGCGGCGGACTCGATTAAGCGTGCGGTTGTAGGGCAACGGGATCCAGGAGCTGAGGACGTAGAGGAAGATGATCAGCGAGTAGACGTATACAAAGACGCTCACCAGCGTCATCGCCTGAGAGACAACCGCGCAGAGCATCGTCAAACTGGCCTCATTGCCCATACTGCGTCAATTCGTGCCGCTCGCGCTCGTTCCTACGCCCTCTGCACAATTCACCTACGCGGCCCAGGGCCTCTCTCGTTAGCGATGTGCGCCCGAGGAGGTCGAGCCGTGGATGTAGGGGTCGGACAGGCCGTGAAGGTGCACTGGTAGTGCGTCAAGCGGTCTGGCGGCCCTTAGGCCTGGTTGAAGAAGCCGCGCTCGATCATGCGGGCGCGCTCCTCCGCCGAGACCTCTACATGCTGCGGCGTGAGCAGGAAGACCTTGTCGGCGACGCGCTGCATCCCACCGTCAAGCGCGTAGGTGAGCCCGCTGGCGAAGTCGACCAGCCGTTTCGAGAGCTCGCTGTCGACGCCCTGCAGATTGAGGATCACAGGAATGCCCTGCTTGAAGTGATCGGCGATCTGCTGAGCGTCGTTGAAACCACGCGGGATGACCAGATGAACGCGTGCCGGCGAAATCCCGTCGTTAGGTACCGCCATGGGTGCCTCGACGCCGCGCAAGCGGGTTGCCGGTCGCAGGGTCACGCCACGCTGGCGCGGGCTCTCGGGCTCGCTCCAATCATCCGGCTCGGCAGCGCGACGACGCGGCGTCAGCCGTCGTACATTCGGCCGTTCGCTGTAAGTGCGCTCGGCCTCCTCGGTGACGTAACCGTCCTCGTCCCAGTCTTCCTCTTCGGCTATGCCGAAATAGACGAGCGTCCGGTTCCAGACGTCCGCGAACCCCATATGGCCCGATTGTAACCCCCGCCGCGGTTGACATCGCAGGAAGGGCGTTCGGTGGGAAGTTGACTTAAAGGCAACACTGTGAGAAAGTTCCCACCTGTCAAGATCGAGATGAGCCGCCGCGATCCCGAAAAAGACGAACGTAAGAGGCCGCCGCAGTCCGTTGCCTCAAGCGCTCTAGACGAATGAGCACAGAGCGCTGGAAGCTACGACGAGGGCCTACTCACGCCCTGCTCTCCCCCGAGCAGCTTCGGGCTGCTCACCTCTTGCACGAGCGCGCTCGATTGAGCATCCCGGAGATAGCGCGACGAGGTTACAAGCAGTGGGGCTACTCGAGCGCTCACTCCGCCACCGTGGCGCTATACCGGCTCTTTCAACGCTACGACTACCAGCCACGATCGCGAGCCGCGGCGAACAAGCTGCTCGCCGCAACCAAGGCCAGACGCTGCCAGGGCGAGACGATCTACGGCCGGCCTTGTCGACGCTCGGCCATGATCGGATCGCGTTTCTGCCCCTACCACGGGGCTGAAGAGGTCGAGCAAGTCGCGCCGTAGTACCTCGACCGCGATTTCGCACGCCGTCTCTCGGAGCGCTAGCTCCAAAGGACGCTGCCGACGCGAATGTAGGTGGCGCCTTCCTCGGCGGCGACGAGATAGTCCTGGCTGGTGCCCATCGAGAGCTGTGGAAGAGCGAAGCGCTCGGCCAACTCGCGCAGGCGCCGGAAGTACGGGCGCGAAGCCTCGGGATCGATTGTGAAGGGCGGCATGGTCATCAGGCCGCGGACTTCGACCCCAACCTGAGCGCACAGGCCGAGGAAGTCCTCGAGCTTTTCGGGGGCGACGCCGGATTTCGTCTCTTCCCCGGCGAGATTGACCTCCACCAGCGCCGGAATTCTCAGCTGCCGCGCCGCCGACTCGCTCGCCAGGGAGTGACAGAGCTCGCAGAGCTCGCTCACGAGCGGCGCCTTGCGGCTCTGCAGGTGGCCGATGAAGTGCCAGTGGAAGGCCGTCCCATACTGCGCCTGCTTCGCCGCCAGCGCCTGAGCACGGTTCTCGCCCACCACCTCGATGCCCGCTTCCGCCAGAACGCCCATCTCTTCCAGCGAGACGTACTTGGTCGCTGCGACCACCGTGACGTCCGGCCCGACGCTACCCCGGATACGGGCGTAGCGCTCGCGAATCTCCTCAGTCGATCGCACCGATGACCCCCTGACGCCCCGTCTGACCCTGGTCGCGCCGGTGCGAGAAGAAGAGCTCCGGGTGGCAGGAGGTGCAGAGCTCGATCCGCTCGGCGGCGCTGCAACCGGCGGCGGCCAGCGCTTTCTCGGCCGCCAGCCAGAGGTTGACCTTGCGCCCGCTCGTCACCTGGCGACCGAAGCGGCGGCGGAAGCTCGCCGCCACTTCGTCGGAGACCTCAAAGCAGCAAGGCCCGATCGCCGGCCCGAGCACGGCCTTCGTACGGCCCCGGCCGAGACCCCGGCAGGCCGACTCGATAACGCCGCCCAGCAGCCCGCGCCAGCCGGCGTGAACCAGAGCTAATCCCGGCCGCTCGCCACCAGCGCGTGCGATCGCGATGGGGAGGCAATCGGCCGTGACGAGCATCATTCCCAGACCTGGCTCCTCGCTCCAGAAGGCATCACACTCGGGGAAGTCGGCGCCGGCCGAGAGCAGGCCAACCGCTTCGGCGCGCCGGGCTACCGCGCCGTGTCGCTGCTGGGCCATCGTCGCGCGGGATGGGTCGATCTCCAGCGCGCGACAGAGGCGCGCCCGGTTCTCTCGCACCCGCTCGGGCTCGTCGCCTCCCAGCTCGCTCAAGTTGAGCGAGCTGAAAACACCCTCGCTGATGCCGCCGATGCGCGTAGAGAAGGCAACCCGGTAGGGGCCAGGCGCCTGCCAGCGATAGAAAGACCCTTTCACGCCTGGACGGCCTCGTCGATCAGTTCTCTTGCCGCCTCGAGCTCGGCGCCTCGCCCTGCCAGCGCTCCGTTCAGCTTGCGCCGGCGCAGCTCGGCCAGAATCTCCCCCACCCGCGGCGACTGCTCGAGCCCGAGCTCGACCAGATCACTGCCGCCGATCTCGAGCTCGATCTCGCGTAGGCGCTCGAAGTACTCCTCGAGAGCCGGAAGATCGTGCATCGCGAGGGCGACGAGCGGCGCGTCGGGAGCAACTGGATCGACCAGCGCAACGATCTCGGCCGGGCTGATCTCGCGCTGCAGGCGTTCGACCAGCCTCGGCGCGAATACGACCGCGGCCACGATCTTCTCGACATCGCGGCGGCGCAGGCGCAGGCGCCCGAGCCAGGAGTAGAGCTCGTGGGTCGCCAGGCGGCGGGCGAGCACGGCCAGCCCGAGTCGCCAGCGCGGCAGCTCGGGGGCGTAGCGGTCGCGCAGTACGCCCAAGCGCTCGACCAGCGCGGCCGCCTCCTCGTCGGCGGCCAGACGGGGATGCACTGCCGCCGCGACGCCGATCTCGGCCAGGCGCAGGATCGAGCGCGGTGCATCCGGCTCGTCGAGGATGGCGACCAGCTCGTCGCGCAGCCGCGCCGAGGAGAGATCGTCGAAGAGCCCCATCTCGACGCAGCTGCGAGCGAGCTGGGCGGCGTGCTCGTCCATGCGAAAGCCGAGCCGGCTCTCGTAGCGAACGGCGCGAAAGATGCGCGTGGGGTCGTCGACGAAAGAGAGGTTGTGCAGTACGCGCAGCCTCCGCTCGGCGGTGTCGCGCCGGCCACCGAAGGGATCGACCAGGCGCCCGAAGTCTTCCGCCCTGAGCGACACCGCCATCGCGTTGACGGTGAAGTCGCGCCGGAAGAGATCCTCGCGGATCGAGGCGTGCTCGACCGAGGGCAGCGCCGCCGGCGCGTCGTAGAACTCGGTACGAGTGGTGACGACGTCCACACGCGCCTCTTCGTTGTAGAGAACAACCGCTGTGCCGAACTTCTCGTGCGCGCGAATGCGCCCGTGCAGCAGGCGCGCCAGCTCCCTGGCCAGACCGATGGCGTCGCCTTCCACCGCGATGTCGATGTCGAAGCCCTTGGCTCCGAGAAGAACATCGCGCACCGATCCACCCACGAGGTAGATGCCCTCGTGGCTGCCGCTGATGGTCGCGATAGCCTCGCGCAGAGGGCTCAGTGCCTTCAACTGCTCCAGCTCATGCTCGAGGTTGGGCTCGCGCGCGAGCGCCGGCTCGTCGCGGAGACCGAAGGCCGCGAGCAGATCGCCGCGCGTGACCACGCCGGTTACCTTGTCGTTCTCAACCACGGCGATCCGTCCAGCCGCCGAGTCGACCAGCATCCGCCGCAGCTCGGGCAGCGTGGTGTCGGGAGCGCAGACGGCAACCTCCAGCGCCATGATCGCCTTGACCGGCGCCTGATCGAGCCCGTGCCCGAGGGCCTTGTCCAGATCCTCGCGATGGACGACTCCGCGCAGGTGACCCTGCTCGAGCACGAGGATGCCCGACTGGCGGTAGCGCTGACAGGTGGCCATGGCCTCGGCGACCCTGGTTGCCGGCTCGACGAAGCGCGGCGGCTTCGACATCACCTCGCGCGCCAGCGGCGGCTGCTCGAGCGCGGAAGCGAGACCCTCTTCGATCGCCAGGCAGGCCTGCTCGAGCGAGAGGCGGGCCGAGGCCGAGGCGGCTCCGTGGTGACCGCCGCCACCGAGCACGGCGGCCAGCCTGGCGGCGTCGAGCTCGGGCACACGGCTGCGCAGCACCGCAAAAACGCGTCCTTCCATCTCAACCAGGCAGGCGAGCGCGTCGCAATCGGTCAGATCGACGAGCTTGTGCGCGAGCAGAGCGATGTCCTCGAGATAACGCGGCCAGCTGGCGCTCGCGATCAGGAGCTCGACACCGGCAGCGCTTACGGGCCGAGTCGATTCCATCAGCTTGCCCAGCAGCTCTCGCTCCTCGTTGCCCAGAGCGGGCCGAAGGAAGTGACCGAGCTCGTCCAGGCGCGCACCGTGGCGCAGGCACCAGGCGATCGCCTCGGCGTCTCGCTGAGTGGTCGAGGCGAAGCTGAGCGAGCCGGTGTCCTCGTGAATCCCGAGCGCGAAGGCGGTCGCCTCCAGCGGGCTCACGCTCAGCTCGCGCTCGGCCAGGATGCCGACCAGCGACGTCGTCAGAGCTCCCTCCCCGGTCAGGTAGAGGTTCTCGGGCTTCACCCACTCGGGCCGGGCGGGCTCGTGGTGATCGAAGACGATCTTCTCGACGGCTTCGTCACGCGTCAGCGGCTCCAGATCGCCGAGACGCGAGGGGTGCACCGTCTCGACCGCCACCAGGCGACGCACCTGGGAGAGATCGAGCGCGCTCACTTCGACCAGCTCGAGCTCGTCGGCGTAAAGACGCACGAACTCGCGCACGTTGCGGGCCAGTGTCGGCTGCAAGGCCACCAGCGAGCCCGGGTAGAGCCGCCGCGCAGCCAGCATCGAGGCAAGCGCGTCAAAGTCGGTGTTCGTGTGCGTTGCGATGATCGTCAGGCGTTCCACACAGTCATTGTGACCGCGAAACGACCCGGACGAGGAGCTCAGGCGCGATCGCGGGCGCGGACGAAAGCAAGCGCCGCAAGCGAGACGAGCATCCAGAAGGCCAGGTAAGCGAAGGCTGCGCGCGGCGAGACAAGTGTCCAGAGAGCGCCCGCGATGACGCTGGCAGCGAAGTTGCCGAAGCTCTGCACGGCGGCCAGGAGGCCGAAAGCCGAGCCGACGACATCGCTCGGAGCGAGCCCGGCGACCGCGGCGCTCTCGGCCGTCTCGGCAAAGCCGATCCCGATTCCCGCGAAGGCGAAAAAGACGGCGATAAGGACGATCGATGACCCGCTCGCAGCGAGCCCCGCGTAGCCGACGGCGAAGGCCGCCGCCCCCAGCCCGAACACGAGCATCATGCCGCGGCGATCGCCGAGACGCCCACCGATGAAGCTGGCCATGACGGCCGCCAGGTTGTAGCCCGCATAGAGGCCGAGCGCGAGGTTGACCGCGCTCGTGTGACTACGCCCGGGCTGGAGCAGATCGGTCGCGCGCAGGATGAGCAGGGTCGCCGCCACATTCCCTATCTCGAAGGCCGAGATGGCCAGGAAAAGCCTCCCGAGGCGCCCTTGAAGCACCGGGCGCACGCGCAGCCGGAGCGAACGCCGCTCGATCCGCTTCGCCCTCGGAATAGCGCGAATGCCGATGAAGATTGCGAGCGCCGCCAGCAACCCCGGGACGACGCTGAGCATGATCGCGCTGCGCAGGCCGACAAGCGCTACGAGCCCGATCGCAAGCAGCGGCCCGCCGATCGCACCGAGATTGTCCATCGCCCGCTCGTATCCGAAGGCGCGCCCGTAGGAGCCCTCCGAGACGGCCTCGGTAAGGAGCGCGCTGCGCGAGGGAGCGCGCAGACCGCGCGCGACCCAGGCCGAGACCCGCAGGGCCCCGACTTGCCATACCGCCGTGGCCAGGCCGATGGCGCCACCCAGAAAGGCCGTCGCCGTGTAGCCACCGACAGCGGCCTTGCGCCGGCGAGCGGGATCGTCGGCGATGGCGCCGCCGGCCAGGCGAGATACTCCGCCGAGCCCGTCGGCGAAGCCCTCGATCAGGCCGAGTGCCGCGGCCGGCGCACCCAGCGTCGTGGTCA
>Ga0209540_10002859_pt1 | contig 12010 bp, 8 predicted proteins | sample BarGraIncu01121A_FD_184501 | JGI IMG/M metagenome (GOLD analysis project Ga0209540, IMG submission 184501) | Arctic peat soil microbial communities from Barrow, Alaska - Barrow Graham LP Incubations 011-21A (SPAdes) (version 2) | ecosystem: Environmental > Terrestrial > Soil > Wetlands > Peat... | reverse complement strand
ACACATTTCATCTTTGTCTTTAAAGGCAGGTGATACAGATGTTGCTAGTTGTTCAGTTTCTTTAACTGGTAGTGGTGCACTAATAAAGGTGGCAACAGTATAATAAATAATAGGTAAAAGGTAGTAGATTAATTTGCTACCTTTTATTTTTATATATAAATGATGATAAGATGAATATAAAATTAAATATTAAAAGTATAATCAGATTTGAACAGTTCACCAATAAATCATTTAATGAATTTGACTATACAAATACGGATGATGTAATGAAATTATTGTACTGTGTGGTATTATCAAACAATTCAGAATCTTTTACTTATGATGAATTTATAGAACTAAGTAAGAATAAGAAATTAAGTAAAGAGATTACAGATAAATTCAATAAAGAGATTAAGCTAATTGAATTATTTACAAGTAAAGAAGTAAAAGAAAAAACTACAGTAGAACCTACTGAAAAGGTTACAATATTTATTAAAGATATAATTGCATTACTAGTTGTAAACGCTGGAATAGATGCAAATTTTATAATGTATGAAATGTCAATAAATGATATTCCTTTATATATGAATGCTTACAATAACAAGGTGAAAGAGCAAATGGAAAATAACAGGTTATGAACTTATTTATCTATACTACCTCATATAGATTCATCAAAAATAAATAGCCCCTCAAAATATTATTTATTCCCTTGGGAATTAGAAGCACAACAGATAAGAGAAAACGCTGAATTAAAAAATATGGCTGATGAATTACCAGATATTTTTAAATCTAGTGTAGAATTAATAGAAAAAATCAACAAGCAAAAACAAGTATAAAATGGCAAATGGAAAATTATCTTTCAGTGTTGCAATAAACCTTTTAACGGAACAATTCAACAGGGGTTCAAATCAATTAAAATCTGGATTAAGAAACATACAGATGCAGGCGATGGCAATGGTCGCTGCAATGGGTGTAGGCTCTTTAGGGTTGGGTGAATTTGTATCTAATCTAATAACTACAGCTAGAGAAACAAATAGATACACTACAGCCCTTAAAAACGTTTCAGGGGGTGCTAAAGAATTTTGAGAAAATCAAAAGTTTCTAATTTCTATATCACAAAAATATGGATTGTATATAAATGATTTAACTGGTAATTTCAGCAAATTTACGGCAGCAGCAACTATTGCTAATATGTCAATGAAAGACCAGCAATTCATATTTGAATCATTATCTAGAGCCTCTACAGGTTTTGGATTAAGTGCAGATGAAACTAATGGTGTATTTCTGGCTGTAACCCAAATGATGGGTAAGGGTAAGATACAAGCAGAAGAACTTAGAGGGCAATTAGGGGAAAGAATGCCTATTGCAATGCAAGCAATGGCAAAAGCAGCCGGTACAACTGTAGCCGGGTTAGATAAGATAATGAAGGCCGGCAAACTACTTAGTGCTGATATAATGCCAAAATTTGCAAAAGCATTAAATGAGATGTTGCCAAACGTTTCTACAGATAATGTTGAAACTTCATTTAACAGGCTTAAAAACAAGTTTAAAGAGCTTACAGACGCTTTAAATGTTGGTAGTATATACAAAGGTTTACTAGATCAAACAAACACTGCATTTAGTTGGATATTAGGTAATTTAAAAACTGTTGGTAATGGGATTGTAAATGTTGTTTCATCTGTAATTATAGGTAAAGCTTTTTTAATGGTTGTAAATGCTTACAAAACATTAGAAGTAACAGCACTTAGATTTTATAAGAAACAGGCTTTAATGTCAGGTGTTACATTTGATGAAATGGCTTACAATGCTAATAAATTTAAAAACGTTTCAACTGTTGCTTTTGCTAAAGTTGGACTAGCTTTAAAATCTGCTTTTGCTTCATTCTTACCAATGTTAATAATATCTGGTATTATTGCAATAGTTCAACATTTTACTGATTTAGCAGCAAAAACAAAGGAGTTAAAAGCTATATGAGGTGATTATCAATCTGGTCTACAAAATGCAGGGCAAAATGATTCTGCTGTAAAGGATTTAAAAAAATTACAATCAGTTATTTATGATACTACCAAATCATTAGATGAAAGGAAAACTGCATTAAATGAAATAAATACTATTCTAGGAACTAACTATGAATATGATAAAAACGGTTTAAAAATTGCGGGTGATATTAACAGCAAAATAAAAGATAGATTAAATCTTTTAGAGAAAACTGCTGAATTGAATTATGCAATTAATAGTAAAATACAAGCTGGTGACAAAGTAGCAGAAAAGACAAATCAAATTAGTGTTATTAATAATCAATTAAGAAGTGATATTAATGGTGGTAATGGGGTTGATAAAGGTTTAGTTAAAGATAGACACAATTTGCAAGTTGAATTAGAAGCATTAACTAAAGTTTATGATGATGCATCTAATAAGGTTTTGTCAATTAAAACTAGTATTGAAAAAACATCTGGAAAACCCAAAAAAGAAACAGTTATAACAGATACAACTGGTTCAAAAGTAAAAGAAACAGAATTAGAAAAAGCTGAAAAGAATCATATTCAACAACTAAATGAATATAATAATCAACTAGCAAATGGTACTATATCAGTTAAGGAATACAATGAATTATTTGATAAGTTAGTAAAAGATTCAAAGGAAAAATTAGGTGGATTACTAACACCAACACAAGCAAAGAATAATGTATTATTTCAGTCCGTAAAGAATCAAAAACCTTTAACTTCTGGGAATGACAAATTAAACGATGTTGAAACTGAATATACTGATTCAAAGAAAGATTTAGATATTGAGTTAAAGCTAGGTTATATTACACAACAAGAATACAATACTGCTTTAGAATCACTAATCAAATCAACTATTAAAACTGCATATAAAATTGATAGTATTGATGTAGCAGCAACTGAATTTATTAAAGGTTTATTTGGTAAGAAAAAAGAACTAGATAAGGCACAACCAAAAGAAAAAGATTTATCTAAATATGATTTTACTTCACCTTATGAAAATCTAGGTAAAACTGATATTGAAATGGCTGGGGTTAATTTGGATAAGGCAAAAGAAGAACTAAATGCCTTAAAAGAATTAGCATTAAAAACTACTGATGATTTAACTAAGCAATTAGATGAAAAATTATCAAATGTAACCAGTTTAGATAAAGCATTAAACATATTAGAAGTAAAGAAGAAGGTAAAAGATTTACAGAAAGAATTATCTACTGGTATTTATTCAGGGGTTAAAGATATTGCAAACAGTGCTAAAAATATATATGAAGGATTTAAAGCCGTTGGTGATGTTATTAGTAATGTTGATGCTTCTGGTTGGGATAAATTTTTAGCTATATGAGATGCTTTAACTAATACAGTTGATTCTATTATGTCTGTTATAAAATTAATTCAGACTATAACAGAAGTAACTAAAGCATTAGGAATAGCAAAGAAAACAGAAGCTATTATTGATACAGCAGTAACAGGAACTAAAGTTGTAAATGCAGGTATAGGTGCAGCAGCTACAGTAGCAGCAGCAACAACAGAAACAGCCGCAAATACAGCAATTGCAGGAACAGGAGCAGCAGCATCTGTTTCATCGGTCCCTATTATAGGACCAATATTAGCTATTGCAGCAGTAGCAGGTATTGTTGGTTTATTAGCTTCATTACCAAAATTTGCAAACGGTGGTATTGTTGGTGGTTCTTCTTATTCAGGTGATAAAATTTTAGCTGGTTTAAATTCTGGTGAAATGATTCTAAACGGTGGACAACAAAGTACGTTATTCGGGCTTTTAAATGGCAATGGTGGAATTAATGGCAATAATACAGTTAATGGTAGCACTGTTGAATTTGTAATCAAAGGAAAGGATTTAAAAGGGGTTATTTCTAACTATGATAAAATTAAAAGTAAAGTATAATGAACTACACAGGACAATTTAAAAACATAAATAATACACTTTATCAAATTGATATAGATATAAATAATGGTATTACTGGCAGCACTGAAATGGTGCTAGATGGTGAACCGTTTAAAGTAGATTATAATGCAGGTGAAACAATATACGAGCCTTTAAAACTAAGCAATTCAACGTGTTCTATTTTATCATCTTCTTATCTATTTGATATTTATTCATCAACTGCACAGGGCACTAAATTAACTCTTAAAAATGTTGATTCTAATTCTGTTGAATGGGTTGGATATGTAACACCTAACATTTATACACAAGCTTTTGAACAACCTATAGAGCAAATAGATTTAGAAGCAATTGATGGTTTAAGTACACTAGAAAATTATACTTATAATCAGATTGATTTTAATGGTAAAAAGATAAAATCTTTGCAGGATATATTGATACAATGTATCAAACAATGCAATTGTTATAATCATATCTATATCAATCAAAATAACAGTTTAACTAGTTCAATTGATAAGACTAAAATTATAGACAAACTATTTATTGCTGAACAGAATTTTTTTAATAGTGATAGTACACCAGCAACGGACACAACACCAGCAATAGCAGCTAGTTCAATGAATTATAAAGAAGTATTAAGCGAAATATTAAAATATCTAGGTTATACAATTATTGCTTTTGGTGATTCAGTTTATATACTGGATTATGATTATATATCAAACAGTTATTCAAATTATAGTACTTATTCAACTACTAACAACTGGTTGACTTATTCAACTGGTACAACTAATTTAATTGATGTTCATTCAATTACAAATGATAGTTTTAAAGCAGCAGGTGGAACTATTGAATTAGATACTACATATAATCAAATCAGTATTAAAACAAGCTTGTTTAAAGAAGATAGTTTAATTCCAGATTTTTTTGATGTTAACCATTTAAACAACATAACACTAAATACCCATTATTGGGAAGATGCACTTTATCCAGAAGTAAACGGATATAAACAAAATTTGAAATACTTTAAAAATGATATGTATAATTATATCTGGTATGATAATGATGTGAACTGGAATAATATAACAATTGGTGATAATATTACAGTCAGCAATTTAACTAATAATATAGGTGCTATAGTAACTCAACAATTTAGTTATAAGTTATCAGATCCAGCACCAACAAGTAAATCCTATTCAAACTATATTCAACTGGTAAGACATTTGACATTTAGTCCAACAGCAGCACAAAATGTTGCAATGCCTGTATTAAGAACTATTGTTGGATCGATACCAAATAATAGTTATTTGTTTGATAACTACAATATAAATATTTCTGGTTCTGCTTTATGGATGACAAACGATAAAATGAAACAGTATTATATAGATCCTTCTGTAGTTGGTAAATATGACACTGATTTTTTAGAAGAAGATATAAATTTAACCGCTAAAATACAAATAGGTAATAAGTACTGGAACGGTACAAACTGGACTACTACAGATTCAACCTTTAAAATATTATTTGCAAAAGGTACTGAAACACATTTATTTAATAAGTGGTTCAATATTAAAAATTCAGTAACCAGAGCACAACTAAATGTAAGCGGTCAATTAATACCAATTCATTTATACGACCAATTAATTGGTGATATTGAATTGACTTTATATACACCAAAAAGTATTGAAACTGATGGTGATTTTATTCAGATTGATAATGTATTTATAAAAGATCTTAGTTTCAAATTAGTAAAGGAGAATCTAGGTAAAAATGATGAAACTGATACAGAATATTTGAATGTTATAAACTCAAATTTCGTAAATAAATTTAGTGATTTATCATTCAAAGTTTGCAGCCAGACCAACAAGGGAATGAATTATAGTAGTGTTATTGAATTAAGTGATATAGGAACTTATAAATACAATTCTGGCATATTCAACAAATCATTAAATAAGTCACAACTACAGGAGTATAATATAATTGAAAAGTATGTAGATCAATATTCAACACCTAAAAAGATTTTAAATCTAACTTTAGGTAATAACTATTATCCTTATACATTATTTAATTGTTCATTGTTTCCAGCGGATAAGTACATAATTAATAAAATGTCAATTGATTACTATAATAGCAATAACTTAGTAACTATTGTAGAGAAAATATAAAAATAAAACGAAATGAATTTTATACAGAAAGACATAACATCACAAAGAAACAACACCAGTACAACTACATCAAATTCTTATTCTGGTGGTATTTCTGGTATAATGACGAATTTAGGGTATTTAGAGTTGATTAAAGCAACTTCTAATATTGATAATGGTATTATATTAAAAGATAATGATTATGCATTTGGTGGGGTTACAGGTGACACTACAACCTATTTACTACATACTTCAGATAATGTAAATGAAGGTTGAATATTTCAAAACAAAAATTCAGTAGATAAAACAATAACAGATGTTGCTTCTTTAAACGGTGCAGGATTATTAACTATTAAGGGTTTAAATATTACCAACGGAAATAAAACGGTTGAATTAAAAGTAGATGACAATGGAAATTTATTTATAGATCAAACTGTTTATTCAGCAGGTGATATAATTGCATTTTCTACTGATGGAACAGGTGGCGGTACTGGTGGTGGTGGATTGATTGAACAGGTGTTTGATTATAATAACTTGCTGGCTGCAAATGATGATACATATTCAGAAACTGACTATACCAATACTTTCAATGCTTTTGTAACCTATCAACTGAATAAGAGAATAAAAACTATTGAAAACACTAATTATTTGACTGGTATTAATTCAGGATTGATAACTGGTGCATTGGGTTATACACCATACAATGCAACAAATCCAGCGGGTTATATTACAGCATCAATTTTACCGACCAGATTAACACAGTTAACTAATGATTCAGGATATATAACAGCTTCTAGTTTACCAACTAAATTAAGTCAATTAATCAACGACCCTAATTATGCTACAGTAGGCTATGTTGATACTAAAGTATCTAATTTGGTAAATAATGCACCAGCGACATTAGACACCTTAAATGAGCTTGCAACAGCATTAGGGAACGACCCAAATTTTGCTACAACCATAACAACATTAATAGGAACTAAACAGTCACAATTAAACGGTTTAGGTTTTGTTAAATTTAATGGTACAAGTGTTAGTTATGATAATAGTACTTACTTAACAACAGGGGCTGCATCATCAACATATTTACAGCTTTCTGGTGGAACTTTAACAGGTGCATTAAGTGTAAATAGTAATACTACTACAAAAGGTTTAACCATAACTAATGGCTCAAAATCAGTTAATTTAATTGTTGATACTGATGGAAAATTAAGCATTGATAAAGATATTTATTCATCTGGTGAAATTAGTGCTTATGGTGCTGGTATTGGTTCAGGTGGTTCAGGTTCTGGCTTAATTCAAACTGTTTATAATTATGCAAGTATGGGCGGTTCATTTGATAATAATAACCAAACTGATACATTCAATGCCTATTCAATTAATGCAATTAATAACAGGTTAACAAGTGCTGTTAATACAATCAATACTTTACAACCTATATCAAGTGCAATTAATACAGGAAATATAGGTACATATAATTTTGCAACACACAGAGGAGAGGGAACAGATTATATTAACTATTCAAGGTTTGTTTATAATAACGGTGCTTATAGTGGTTCAGGTTGGATTGAACCATCTGAGTTAGGGGTTAGATATGCAGCATCAGCAGGAAATGCATCTACTTTGGGTGGTTATAGTTATTCAGGTAATCCTGATGCAAATACTATTGTTTTAAGAAATAGTGCTGGTTATATACAAGGTTCTTATTTCAATTCAAATAGAGGTGATGAAACATCAGCAGCAGCCAGTTATATATATGATACTGGTGACGGTTGGATGAGAAAGAAAACATTAGCTAATGTAAAAAGCGAAATAGTAACCAGTGGTGCTGTTATTAATGGATTAGGTTATACACCATATAATAATAGTTCTATTGGCAATGCATCAGTTAATTATTCAAATAGTGCGGGTCAATCCAGTTATTTAACTACTTCTTTAGCTGGTACAAATAAAGCTAATTTGATTTATGCACAGATAGCGGATAATGACTTTTTCAGGCTTCAAGTTGGGGGCACTGCAACTAATGCTGGCTATGTTGAATTTGCAACCGCTGACGATGGAACAGAACCGATTTATTTTAGACAGTATACAGGGGTGTTTAGTAGCTTGGTTAGAACTGCAACGATTTTAGATGAAAATGGTAATACATCATTTCCTAATACTGTTAGTGCTTCAAGGTTCAATGGTTCAGGTGCTGGATTAAATAGTATTAGCACAAGTCAATTATCTAATGATATGGGTTGGGTTAATTCAACTGTTAACCGTTGGTATGATGGTTGGGTAAGTGGGGATGTTGGTGGTTATAATGCTAATACAATTGCACCATCAAAATCAGGTTTTTCATATTCAAATAATTGTCCTTATGGTGGGTGTTTAGTTCATTTTGATGCTGGTGGATATGGGTTGCAGTTATCAAGTAATTATAGTAACGGTAATGAGGTAGGGTTTAGAACACATAATGGTGATAATGGTATATGGAATAGTTGGAAATCATTTTGGCATAGTGGAAACTTTACACCATCAAATTATCAACTAAATTTAGGTTATACACCAATAAATAAAGGTGGTGATACTGTTGATGGCATTATGTATTTTAGAACAAATAAAGGAAATGGAACTTATCTTAGTAATAATAGTCAATATAGTTTAGAAGCCTATGCAAGTGATGGTGGGGCAGCTGCAATGTCATTTCATAGGTCGGGTTATTATGCTATCAATATGGGTTTAGACCCTGACAATGTATTCAGATTAGGGGGATGGTCAGCCCCTGCAAATTTAATGCAAATAAATATGTCGGGTGATTTAACAATGGCAAGAAATATAACAGCAGCAGGAACAATAACAGCAGCAGGTGTAATAAAAACTAATTCATATTTTAAAACAACTGGTTCAGTTGGTATGGCTGGTGATTATGATGAAAATGGTACAACTGATAAAGTTATTTGGACTATAGGAACGAACTGGGCATCTGTTGGTAGTATGTATGGTTTAGGATATAATTATAACGCTATTCCAGGATATGGACATAGTTTATTTATGGCTAATGCTGGAAGTAAAAAAATTCAATTTAGTTTAGAAAGTGGAAACATTAATACTAATGGAAGTTTAGTTGTATCTGGAAGTGCTTTTGTAGGTAATTCTTTAAGTGTTATGGGTAATATTGATGCTAATGTTAATATGAGTATTAATAATGTTGATTCAAACACAACACTACATTTTAAAGATGATGGCTCAGATTGTAGTTATATATCAAGCGGTTGGGGTTCTGAAAGTATGGATTTTCATTCTATTTTTGGAATGAATTTCTATTCAAATTCTGTTGCTAGAATGTCACTTTATAGTAATGGGATGAATGTTAATGGCAATTTATTAGCAACAGGTGAAATTAATGCTTATTCTGCATCAGATAAAAGATTGAAAAATAATATTAAATCAATAGATAATTCACTAGATATTATCAATCTATTAAATCCAGTTAGTTATAATTGGAATGAGAAAGCAAAAGAATTAAATTCAAATAAAACAGATAAAAAAGATGTTGGTTTAATAGCACAGGAATTAAAAGAAGTACTTCCTGAACTGGTTCATACTATCTATAATGATGAATATTTAAGTGTTGATTATATTAAATTAATTCCTTATTTAATTGGTGCTATTAAAGATCTAACAGAAAAAATAAATAAATTAGAAAGCAAATAAAATGAGTATAGGAACAACAAACATAAGTACTACTGTTGTAGGTCAGGCAATTGGTTTAGGTAGTCACAATGTAGGTGCATTATGTGCATCTACTAATGTAAATAAATGAAGCTTTTATAAACCTGTTTCTGTTAATAAATTAAGCGGTTTAGTTGATGCAGATTACTATGCAGTTAATGATGGGTTCACAATACCAGAATATAGCAACCCATTAGATTTAATTAATGCTTTAATTGGCGGTACAAAGTGGACATATAACAAACCCGCTGGGGGTGCTGGTTCACCTTACAGATTAGGGGATTTTAGGGGATATAATCATAGTGCAACAGATTGGTTTAGTCTTTCAATTAATGGTGGTTCTGATGTAGAATATAGCAATAATAGGACTTTTTCTATGAATATTGATATTCCATATCTATTAAATTTCAACAAGTTTCAATTCGCTAAAACAGCAGCAAATGTTTTAGATGTTGGTTTGATTCTGGTTAATAGTTGGAGTAGTAGAAGTAATGGTTATTTATATAAAATCAGTGATATAAGAGATTATGAACAGTTGAATTTAACTGTATTATCGGATTTGGGTTTAGGGGGCTGGTATGTTGTACCAGTCTTATTTACTCATTCAAATCAGGCTAATAACAGTTTATTGTATTTCAATCAAAACAGTTCATTTTATGGCACATTCTATCTGTTACCGTCAAATCCAGCAACTATAAATATTGTAGGTCAAAATGGGGGTGTTGTGTTGGGTAATATATCAGTTAATTTCAATGATAAAAATATTGATGTTTATGGTTATACTGTCTACATATATTCATTTCAATTATATATTGAAAATACAAATAATCAAGATGTTACATTGTATATGACAGGTCGAATGCAGGATGCAATGGCTTATGGTGGAATAGAATCAACTAATGTAACTATTCCAGCACATTCTAGTACTTATCTGGAATTATTCAACAATGAAAAGACCTATGAAAGTGTTGACGGTTCACCAATATTAGAATTAACTTATTCTTATGGTTCAACAAGTTTAACAACAAGTTTTGAAATAAATAATTTATAATATAAAAAATGAATTAAAATGAGCATAAAAGAAAGAAAATTAAATTTACAACTGGCTACAGCCTGTTTTCTCGTGTTGGTTGGTGTTGGTCTATTAATAGCAGGATTTTGAGTAGCACCAGTAGGTGTTATTCATAGTAGTATATTAGTAGCATTTGGAGAGATTAGCACGTTTGCTGGCTCATTGTTTGGGATAGATTATCATTATAGAAGATTAGGATAAATAACAAAGTTTAGAAAATTCACGAATAATAAAATAGAATTATGAAAGATATTAAAGAATTAGAATTTAAAGTAAGTATAGAGGATGCAAATATAATTTTGAATGCATTAAGTAAGCAACCGTTTGAACAGGTTGCTAAACTGATAAATCAAATTACAAACGAAGCACAGGAACAATTAAACCCAGTAAAAGAATAAAATAATGGCATTAACAAAAAAAATAGACTTCTTAAACGGAGTTATAACAGAATCAGCTTATATTGAAATAAGCACTATTAATGTTGATTTCGATATGAAAACAGCTAATTTTAATGTGAAAACATACCTAGATAAAGCAACAAAAGATGCAGGTTTACAACCAATGCAAACAGAATATATACATATTTCAGATACTACACCAATGCCAACAGATAAACCAGTTTTAAACTTTAGCACTTATTTCTCAACAGGTAATATTAAAGCAAATGCAGAAACTTATCTTTTGACTTTAGATAAATATAAAGACTGTGTAACAGTTGAATAAACTTAAAAGGTTGCGTCAAAATGATGCATCCTTTTTTTTTTGATGAAAAACTTCAACAAATATCTAGTTAAAAATATTTTTTTCATAAAAAATAATAATTCTTTGTTATAAATTCGCAAATATTAACGACAGATAAGAATAATGATGGTAATAGTTGAATTTGTACTCTTGAAACAGTTGCTAGACTAATTGCTAAAACTACTTCTAAAAAAAGTACAGAAAAAAGTGATTAAACTACTTATAGGCAGATATATACAAAATATTATAAAAGGTTTTTAATGAAATATTTTATCTAACTTTGCATCTGAAAAATTAATTAAAAATGAGCCAAAAAGCAATACATATTAGTAAAACAAATAATACTTTTTGGAATAATCCAATTACTATTATTGGCTTTGCTATTCTTGTTTTTGGATCTGGTTTTACTTGTGGTATATATTATCAAAAAAATGAATCGAATTTAGAAGCTATAAAAGTATGT
>Ga0209540_10002858_pt1 | contig 12017 bp, 10 predicted proteins | sample BarGraIncu01121A_FD_184501 | JGI IMG/M metagenome (GOLD analysis project Ga0209540, IMG submission 184501) | Arctic peat soil microbial communities from Barrow, Alaska - Barrow Graham LP Incubations 011-21A (SPAdes) (version 2) | ecosystem: Environmental > Terrestrial > Soil > Wetlands > Peat... | reverse complement strand
TAGCTTGCCTTTCATCTTACGGTCAAAGAATACACTCACCACCCGATTCGGTTCAACTGCCGTGTTGACCGCCACGCGCAACACGCGCCCGCCGAATTCGGGGATTTTCCGGTAACGACGCTCCACCGTCGCATCATCCGGGTCTGGCAAACGCAATTCCGGGCTGGCCAGCGTGTGTTCCACCCATGCAATCAGAATTTCACGTTCGGCCAATGCCTTTTTCGCGTGCTTTGTCAGTTTAAATTTCATCCGGCTGTCTGGCGCGACAGCAGAACAGAAGTTGGCCGGCGATGTAGTCGCGCACGGATTCCAGTTGCGAAAAGCCAATGGAGAAAATGCCATAGCCGCTCTGCCAGGCGAAGTCCTGCAAGTCCGGGCTTTTTGTTTTTAACCACAGAGATGAACCGCGCTTCACTTCTTTGACCATCGCTGCCGCCTCACAAGTGCGCGACAGCGCACATAACAGATGAACATGGTCTTCGACGCCGCCCACGATGATTGGCTGGCAATCGAGATTGGTCAGAATCCCGCCAAGGTAGCGATGCAACTCCTCGCGGAGCGCTTTGTCGCGCAAAAACGGGCGGCGGTCTTTTGTCGAGAAGCCCGTATGCACCAGAATCTTTGCGAGTGACTGCGGCATGGCATCAGGATGTATGAGAACCGGACTTGATTCAACCCTTTCAGGGTTGATGATTCTTAGGGGTATGTTCCGGGCAGATAGGTGACAGAAAGTCCTTGGCACATGGGTTACAAGTTTGGGATGGCATGGAAAGAGACCTGTGTGATGAATGAGCGGATCAAAATGATCAGCGATTATTTGAGCGGCGACTATGCGATCAGCGAGTTAGCTGCGGAGTATACGGTAAGCCGCAAGACGGCTTATAAATGGATCAGCCGACATGCAGCTGATGGTTGGTCGGCACTGGCGGATCAATCGCGAGCACCGCAACATCATCCCAACGCAGTGGCGTCGGAGATTGAACAGCGGCTTTTGGAACTGAAAGCCCGTCGCCCGTTATGGGGCGCGCCGAAGTTGCGGCGCAAATTGCTGGAAGCGGTGGGAGTGGAGCGGTGTCCGGCGGAGAGCACCGTGAGCGAGATCTTACGGCGGCACGGCTTGAGTCGTGTGGCCAAACGACGGCGGCGGGCCGTGCCGAGCGAGACGCCGTTCGCGGATTGCCAGGCTGCCAACGCGGTGTGGTGTGCGGATTTCAAAGGCTGGTTTCGGACGGGCGATGGGAACAAATGCACGCCGCTGACGATCAGCGATGGCCACAGCCGTTATTTGTTGCGTTGCCAAGGATTGGGTGGCGCGACCGGGTGGGTAACGGTGCAGCCGTTGTTCATTGCAACGTTTCGGGAATATGGGATGCCGGAGGCGATGCGGACAGACAATGGGCCGCCGTTTGCGACTACTGGATTGGGTGGATTGAGTTTGTTGGCTGTGTGGTGGGTGCGGCTGGGCATCCGGCTGGAGCGGATCGAACCGGGACAGCCGCAACAGAACGGACGGCACGAGCGGATGCATCGCACGCTCAAAGAGGCAACGGCCAGTCCGCCGCGAACGAGCTTGCGGTCCCAGCAGAAAGCTTTTGATGAGTTCCGGAAGGAATACAACGACGAGCGCCCGCATGAAGCGTTGGGGCAAAGACCGCCGGCAGAATTCTACGAGCCCGCCGAACGGGAATATCCCGAACGCCTGCCGGAACAACGCGGCTATCCCGATGATTGGGAAAAGCGAATGGTGCGCAAAGGCGGGCAGATGAAGTGGAAGGGGAAGGATGTTCGGCTGACCTCGGCATTGTGGGGACAGGAGGTTGGACTCAAGCCGGTGGCGGATGGTGAATGGATGGTGTATTTCGAGAGCTTGGAGCTGGGCCGCTTTGATGAACGCACCGGACGCATGCGTCCGGCCAAACGACTGCACATGAAACCGACAAATGAAAAACAATACCATCAAAACTGTAACCCATGTGACCGGGAGATTTTGTTACCCTTGCATCGGAACATTCACTTATTTGGACGCTGACCCAGGGTAGCTCGTTCCTCGCAACCCTGGGCTGAATGATACAATCCCTTCGGGATTCCCCACTGGGCACACCACTGCCGCCCTTCTGAATCGGTGGCTCATTTCGGCGCCAGGAGATTTTTCAACGCCTCCGCCAGTTGCGCTTCGGTGAACGGTTTGGCCAGCCGGCTCGTCACGCATCGGACAAAGCAAGGCCATCACACCGTTTGCTTTTCGTCGTCTGCTGCTTGCTTGATGCCCAAACCAAAATCATCACACGGCCCCAAAAACCGAAGTCGCGTCACCCGCTCTGTGCCACCCCACCAATCACACGCTCTTGTTCAACCCTTCCGGTAGCGGTGCCGGAGGGGTTGCCGCCTTTACCTACGCTTTCATTTTCAACATGGACGGGAGGGCGGCGGTTTCCCGACGCTTGTTGATAATGTCAATGCGTTGGCGCATGGCCGGCTTGTTTATGCAGTAAAGCAGCGCGGTTTCCTCGGTGATCAAATCGTCTTCGTAGGCTTTGATGAGGGATTGTTCAAAGCTGTGCCAGCCGTAGGTGTTGCCGGCCTCAATAATGTCGTGTAGTCGCCGGTTTTCACTTTCGCCCAGTTCGATGGCCTCGCGTGTGCGCAGGCTGCTGCCCATCAATTCCGTGACCAGCAGCCGCCCGCCGGTTTTCCTGGGCACGAGCCGCTGGCTGATGATGTAACGCAGAGAATCGACGAGCCGCTCGCGCACCTGCTGTTCCTCGTCCTTGGTGAACATGCCGAGGATGCGGTTGATCGTCTGCCCGGCGCTGATGGTGTGCAGCGTGGTGTAAACCACATGGCCGGTTTCGCTGGCGGTCAGCGCAATATCCATCGTCTCGCGGTCGCGGATTTCGCCGACCAGAATGACTTTGGGCGCCTGCCGCAGGGCGGCGCGCAGGCCGTCGGGAAAATTGTAAAAATCGCGCCCCAGTTCGCGCTGGCAGAACGTGGACTTGAGATGCGGATGCAAAAATTCAATCGGGTCTTCCAGCGTGACCACATGGATTTCGCTGGTCTGGTTGATTTCGTTCAGCATTGCGGCGAGCGTGGTGGTCTTGCCGCTGCCCGTGCCACCGGTCACGAAAATGAGCCCGTTCTTTTCCTTGATGACGTCGCGGAACACTGGAGCCAGGCGGAGCGATTCCAGGGACGGCACCTGCGACTGAAGCTGGCGCATCACCATGGCGTAATTTCCATTCTGCCGGAAAATGTTGACGCGAAACCGGCAAAAATTCTTCAGGGAATAGCTGCAATCGCACGAGCCGTGTTCGGCCAGGTCCTGCCGCAGCCGCTGGTTGTTGTTGATGATGACACCGGCCAGACCCTCGATGCGCGCGCTGGTGAGCACGGATTCTGGCGGGTCGAGCACAAACGGCTTGAGCCGGCCGTGAACCTCCATCTGCGGCGACCTGCCGGCCACGAAAAGCAGATCCGAAATTCCCTCGGCGCTTTGAATCATTGCCGCCAGCAGCCGGTCGAGTTCTTCTGTGGGGATCATTTCCATCGTTCACAATTGGCTCATTCGTTCACCGTTTCGCATCCGGCGGGATTTGCGTCTTGGTTTCGCCGGCGGCGGTGAGGGTTTCGATCCGGGTTTGCAGGATTTGCGCCTGCCGGTGGAGAAACCGGGTGAACAGCAGGTTTTTTATCCGCAACATCAGTTCCGTGTAGTCCACCGGCTTGTTGAGGAAATCGTTCGCGCCAGCGGCCAGGGCGCGACGGCGGATGTCGGCGGTGCTGTCGCTCGTGAGGATTACGACCGGCAAAAAGTCCCCGGCGGCGGCCAGTTCCCGAATCTGTTGCAACACGGCGAACCCGTCCAGTCCCGGCATGTTCAGATCCAGCAGCACGAGGTCGGGTTGAAACCGCTCGAACTCGGCGCGCGCCTGGGTCGAGTCGGTCAAACTGCGGAAGTTGGCAAATTTTGCCTGGCGCAATGCCCATTCCAGGGTGCGAACATAGGCATCCTCATCGTCAATGATGAGAATCTTGGCCAGGCAAAGCTCCGGCTCGCTGGGAAACAAATTGGTGTTCATAATGCCGCCGGACTTGAGATTAGGTTTCCGTGGTTCCCTTGTCCATTCTCGATTCCATGCTGGGTTGTCCACTTATTGGGCGAGCACGCTGGCCACCGCCGCCAGCAGTTCCTTCCCGGAAAAAGGCTTGGCTAACGTTTGTGCCACGCCAAGTTTCCGGGCGATGACGAGATAATCCTCGGGGGCAATCAGGCCGCCTCCCGACATGGCAATAATCTTCAATGTTGGGATTTTTTTGCGCATTTTCACGATGGTTTCGATGCCCTCTTTCTCCGGCATGATCAGGTCGGTGATGACAAGATCGAAAACATTGTCCTGAACCAGCCGCAACGCCTCGTTGTCATTGGCCGCCGTGGTCACCGTATGTTTCGCGCGGCGGAGAAGCTGGCTTGAGTGTTCACGGAACTCGTCGTTGTCATCCACCAATAGTATTTTGGCCATGGTCTTGTGTTGAACTTAATTTGAGTCTCGTTCTTTTGTCAAACTTTGTCGCTCGCGCAACATTTCATTTTTGAAAAACCTTCTTCAACACCTCGGCCAGTTGGGCTTCCGTGAATGGTTTGGCGAGGTGCATAGTCACGCCGAGCGTTTTGAATTCTTTCTTGTCCGTTTCATCGAGCCGCCCGCTGGCCACCACGATGGGGATGTCCGGCAGCATCCGCCGGAGAGCGCGCACAAACTCCAGGCCGTCCATGTAAGGCATGAGCAGGTCCGTGATGATGGCGCGCAACTCGGTGCGGTGCAGTGTCGCTTGGATCAAGCCGTCCGCGCCATCGGTGGCGGTCAACGGCTTGAAGTTCAGCCGCCGCAAGACCTCGCGCGCCACCTTCCGGATGCCGGGTTCGTCATCCACGAGCAGGATGGTTTCCCCCTGCCCGCGAAATTCCACCGCCACTTCGGCGGGCAAGCCGGGGTCTTCTCCCTTTGCATCGGCGACGGGCAGATACGCGGTGAACGTCGAGCCTTGGCCGGGTTGCGAATAAACATGCAGGAATCCGCCGTGCCCCTTCACGATGCCCATGACGGTGGAGAGGCCCAGACCCGTGCCTTTGTCCGGGCCTTTGGTCGTGAAGAACGGGTCAAAAATCCGGTCAATGATTTCCGGCGGGATGCCCGTGCCGGTGTCGCGCACCCGCAGCACCACGTATTTGCCCGGCTTGGCGTCGTGCATGGAACTGGCATACACGGCATCCACTTCCCGGCACTCCGCCTCCAGCGTGAGCGTGCCACCGTGGGGCATGGCGTCGCGGGCGTTGACGCACAGGTTCAAGAGCACCTGGTGCAACTGCGTGGAGTCGCCCAGCACCAGCGGGAGTTTCGGGCCGCATTTGACCACCAACTGGAGGTTCTTGGGGAAGCTGCCCTTCATCAGATTCTCCAACTCCTTGATCAAATGGCCGGGCTGGATGAGGACGCGCTCGCCCTCCGCACCTTTGGCAAAGGTCAATAATTGCCGCACCATGTCCGCGCCCCGCTTGGCGCTGGCTTCAAACATGTCCAGGATTTTCGACTCTTCGGGATACTGCATCTTTAGCAGTTGCACTCCCATCATGATGGGGGCGAGGGCGTTGTTCAAATCGTGCGCCACGCCGGCCGCCAGCGTGCCGATGGACTCCATTTTTTGCGATTGCCGGAATTGCGTCTCCAAGCTGCGTCGGTTCGTGATGTCTTCGATGACGGAAATGAAGTAATCGGGCGTACCATCCGGTTTGCGCGCGAGCGAGGCCGTGAGTTCAACCCAAACGGGCGAGCCGTCCTTGCGCAGGTAACGCTTCTCCATCCTGTAAGTCTGAATCTCACCCGCCAGCAGACACCGTGCTTGCGCCAAGTCCGCGTTGAGGTCGTCGGGATGTGTGATTCGCTGCCAGGTGAGTGCCAGCAATTCCTCGCGCGAATAACCGGTGATGTCGCAAAGCTTCTGATTCGCGCGCAAAAACCGGCCCTCCAGCGAAACGATGCTCATCCCCACGGCAACCTGCTTGAACGTGGCGCGGAAGCGCGCCTCGCTTTCTTGAAGAACGTCCAGCGCCCGTTTGCGCTCGGTGATGTCCTGCGCCATGCCCATTAAACCCACCGTCTGCCCGGTGGCGTCGTGAATCAGTGAAGCGTTTAACGAAATCGGGAACTCCGAGCCATCCTTGCGGCGGTTGATCAATTCGCCCCGCCACCCCTGCGTGCGGGCACTGAACATGATGTTGCGGGAAAGTTCCGGCGGGTTGTTCGGTGAGGCAAGCAGAACGGGCGTTTGCCCCAGCACTTCCTCCGCCGTGTAGCCGTAGCCTTGCAGGAACGCTTTGTTCACGAACGTGAACCGGTCGTTCAAGTCGGTGATGGAGATCAGTTCGTTCGTGGTTTCGACCGCGTGGGCCAGAATCTGGACTTGTTCCTCCGCCCGTTTGCGCCCGGTGATGTCAAAAACCTGCGACAGGACCGAGATCGTTTTCCCCCCGGCATCATGCAGCACGGAATTGTACCACTCGCAATGAATGACCTCTCCTTTCTTGGTATAGTTGCGGTTTGAGGAAAAGACTTGTTTCGACACGCCGTCGGCAAGCTGCTGTATGACGCTTTGCACGATCGGAAGATCCTCCTCGCAGATTCCGGGAAATTCCGTGATCGGTTTGCCGATGGCTTCCTCCGCGCTCCAGCCGAACATCTTTTCAGCCGCACCCGTCCACCGCGTGATAATCAAGTCAGCGTTCCATTCCACCACGGCCAGGGGAGAGTTGTCCGCATGAGAACGCAGCCGTTCCTCGTTCTCCCGCAGCGCCTCCGACGTCTGCTTGATCTCGGTGATGTCGAACAGGAGTCCCTGGGTGCCAATGACCTTTCCGCCATGGTCAAATACCGGCAATTTTATAGCATGTATGAACTGCTTCCTGCCGTCGGCATCCATGTACTCTTCAACCAGCTCAATGGGCTTGCCGGTTTGCATGATCTGTTCATGATGGCCCCCGCCGGCAGCGGCATACTCGACTGCCAGCCCCGTTGAATCCTGTTTTGCCACTTCGCTGGCGGCAACTTCCTGGGTTGTTTTGCCCAAAAACTCCTCCGCCTTCATGCCTTTGAGCCGGCAGAACCAGGGGTTGACCAGAATATAGCGGCCGGCAGGGTCTTTGCGAAAAACTCCGACCGGCAGTTGCTCCACGAGCGAATGATAAAGCGCCTGCGATTCCCGCAACGCCTCTTCCGCCAGTTTGCGCTCGGTGATGTCCTGCCCGATTCCCACTAGACCGCAAATCCGTCCCTGGCTGTCCCGAAACGGCAATTTGGTCGTCAACACCGTGTGCATCCGGCCATCCAGCAAAACCATGCTGTCTTCATGGCTGATGAGTGGCTCTCCAGCAAAAACTTTCATCTCCTCGGCGCGTAACTCGGCGGCCAGTCCGGCGGGGAAAAGGTCCGCGTCGGACAGGCCAAGAAATTGGGCGGGAGTATCTTTGCCGTATTGTTTCGCCAGGGTTTCGTTGACGACCAGAAAACGGCTGTCCAAGTCTTTGACATAAAAAGTTTCGGGCAGCACATCAACCAATGTGCGGAGCAGATGGCGTTCGCGGGCAATGGATTCCTCCGCCCGCTTGCGCTCGGTGATGTCCGTGATCGAGCCGATCAATCGGATGGGTTTTCCATCCGGCGTCCGGGCGGCCGCACCTCGCGCCGTCCACCACCGATAGACCCCGTCTTTCCGCCGAACGCGATACTCGCCGGCATAGGGCGCTCGTCCCTCTAGGTGGGCCTGAATTGCAGCCATCGTGCGCTCTATGTCCTCCGGATGCACCGACGACGCCCAAGCGTCCAGCGTTCGCGGAAACTCGCCTGGGCCGTAGCCGAGCAACTCGTCGATCTTTCCCAGCCACTGCAGGCTCTGCTTCAGGTCCCATTCATAGATCACGTCGTTGGCGGTTTCGGCGGCAATGCGGAAGCGCTCCTCGCTCTCCCGCAGCCCCACTTCCGCCCGTTTGCGCTCGGTCACGTCTTTCAAGGAGACTACGAGCCGGGCTTCTTCTTCTTCTTGTTCTTCTTCTGCAAAAACCATTCTCGACGTGTGGTATTCGAGAATCAGTTCCGGGATGTCGGTCTGGCTGGTCGGTTTCATTTTCAAGCTCCTATCGTGTTGGTTTTGGGCAACGTGCCGTGATGATTACGGAAGTTGGAGAGTAGCTGCTTTTCCAGCGCTCGATAATGCGCGGCGCGACAAAACCGCACCATCACCTGTCCCTGACCGAGCAACTCCTTGAGTCGTCGGTTCTTTAATCCATTGCCCGAGTAGCTGGCGATGCGCTTGCGCAAGTCGCGCGTGCAGCCGAGGTAGATGACTTCGCTGCGCCCTTTGGGGTAATCGAGCTTCCAGGGCAGGCTCAACTCATACACGCCGGGTTCGTCCGGGAGGCGGCTGAATTTCTTCCCGGCCAGCCGTTGCGATTGGCCGAACGCCGCGTCCTTGCCGTAGTAACCGTTCCGCCGCTCTTGATGGTTGGGGATGTTCAGCAGCTTGCGGCAGTTGCAAATGGTGCGCCCCGACAGTTGAATACCCTGGCGGGCCAGCGCCGATTGAACCTCGCGGTCTTTCAAGCAACGCAAGCTCTGCTCAACCAGCTCCTTGATGCGGAAGGCGGCAACCCTTTTGCGGGAGGGAAAGAGGCGCTTGAGACGGATGAGTTCCTGCCGCGGTGTCAACACCCAGAGGCGCGCAACCAGGCGCGAGAGCCGGCTGGCATCCAAATAGCGCAGCGGATAAAGCGCCAGGAACTGTTGCATACTCAACGGCCGCAGATCACCCTCCCGGCCCGACAGCCAATAATCGCGCTGGCTCTCCAACAGCTTGTCCGCAATGTGGGCCGAGAAGCGGTTGCGGGTGTTGATCCAGTTCAGGGAACAGACCCGCTTGTCATCGCTCGACTCCGGCACCGGGTAAATCTTCAACAGGCGCGGATCGGTGACCCGAAAGCCCGGCGCGCCGTCCTCGGCGACCACCTGGGCATAGACCTGTTTCTTTTGGGCCAGATCGTTGGCCGGACTAATGGTTTGGCGTTCCTGGGTCATGTCCTCAAGAAAGGCCAGGTATTGGCGGAGCGGCAGGCTCAGCACCTTCGCCAGAATGATCCGGCCCACGAGTTCCTTGTTCATCTCGGTTTTTCGGCGGAATCCGGATCTCGCCAGCGTCGCCACTGAGCACTTTGGCCCGGATTTCCTGCAACAGCGTCTCCCTCAATTCCGGTTCGGTGTAATTGAGCTTGGGAGCGTGGGTTCGCAACAAGTCTTCAAAGGCTTGGTTGTCTTTGAATAAATTCAGGTTGCCGGTGAACACCAGGAGCGCTTCGGGCACGAACTTGAAGATGTCTTCGATGACCCGGCGGTAGTCCTCGTGGCTCTTGTGCAGCACCTCGGTTTGCGCCTGGAGTTCCGTGTTCTTCTCCTTCAGCTTGGACACCAGCCGCTCGTTGTATTCCTTGAGCACCACGATTTCCCGCAGCGCGTCCGCGCGCGGTGCGGCATGGGGCTGGGCGATGACCTCGTGCAGCGCGGCGATGAGGATTTCGACGGAGACGGGCTTCATGAGGTATTTGTTCGCGCCCATGTCGAAGGCCAGCTTCTCATCGCCCGGCGAGATGTAGGTGGCCGTGTAGATGATAATGGGCAGGTCGCGCAGGCGCGCGTGCTTGCGGATTTCGTGGCAGAGCCGGTAGCCGTCCATGCGCGACATGAGGATGTCGGAGATGACTGCGTCAACGCGCTGACGCTCCAGCAGAGCGAGCGCGTCCACGCCGTCATGGGCCTCGAAGACCGCGTGGCCTTCGGCTTCGAGCTGCGCGCGGAGCAGCTTCAGGTCGGTGGGTTGGTCGTCAACGATGAGGATGTTCATGGGCTTCATTCTTTCTCCGGCGGCCCGCTCTGGTGCGCCGCGGTGTTCATGACTTGGGCATTGAGTTTGCGCGTGTCCACGGGCTTGACGATGTAGGCGTCGCAGCCGGCGGCGAGCGCGGCCGACTTGCTGAATGTTTCGGGCACGGACGTGATCGCGACGATGGGGATATGCTTCGTGGCTGGGTCCTGTTTCAGCCGTCGCGCCAGTGTGAGGCCATCCATGCCGGGCAATTTCAAGTCCAGCAGAATCACCTCGGGCTTGCGGGCCTTGATTTCGTCCGCCGCTTGTTCGGCGGAGGCTTTTTCCAGGACGCGATGACCGCTGTAGTTCAGCACCGCGCTCAACAGTTTCATGTCAATCGGATCATCTTCGACAATCAGGATGTTCATGGGTCAGGTTCCTTTGGTTTTCTGCTTGGTGGTGCGTCGCCTCCTTCGGCGGCGGCGATGAGTTGGCCGGACAGTTCACGGGTGTTGATCGGCTTCAGTAGGTAGGCATCGCACCCGGCAGCCAGGGCGGCGGCCTTCGGATATTGTTCGGGATAGAAGGTGACAGCGACGACGTGGATGTCGCGCGTGTCGGGGTCGGCCTTGAGCTGGCGGACCAGCGCGAGGCCGTCCATGCCCGGCAGGTCGAGGTCGAGGAGGATGAGCCGCGGGCGGTCTTCTTGGATGGCGGCGAAGGCCTGCTCGGCAGCCTCGACCACACGGACATCGTGGCCGGCGGTGCTCAGGACGAGATCCGCGAGCTTGAGATCCGCAGCGTGGTCTTCGATGACGAGGATTTTTATGCGGCGGCGCCGTGATTGACCGCTTGCGCGAGCCAGAAACCCGGCCACCTGGTCGGGCAGCTTGCGCGTGTCAATGGGCTTGGTGATGTAGCCGTCGCAACCGGCGTCGAGCGCCTTCTGGTCGTCGCCTTTCATGGCGAAGGCCGTGAGCGCGACGATGCGGATGCCGCGGGTGCGCTCCCCGGCCTTGAGTTTGCGCGTGAACGTGAGTCCGTCCATGCCGGGCAGGGCGATGTCCATGAGGATGAGGTCGGGCAGGGTAGCGGCGAGGATGACCTGCGCCGCCTCGGCGTCCACGGCCTTGAGGATGTCGTAGCCCTCGAATTCGAGCACGTCGGAGGCGAGCTTGAGATTGGTGGGGTTGTCTTCCACGACGAGGATTTTTGCGCTCATGCTGTCTCCTTTTTCCCCTTCATCACCGGCAGGACGACGGTGAACACACTGCCCTTGCCCGGTTCGCTCTGCACGCCGATGCGCCCGCCCTGGAACTCGATGATCTTCTTGGTCAGCGCCAGGCCGAGTCCCGTGCCCTCGAAGCGCCGCGCGGTGCCTGAATCCAGTTGCTCGAACTCGGTGAAGAGCCGGTTGATGTCCTCCGCCTTGATGCCGATGCCGGTGTCGCGAACCTGCACTTCGAGCCGGTGCGGGTCCAAGCGGCGCGCGTGGATATCCACCTGGCCGCCTTCGTCCGAGAACTTCACGGCGTTGGACAGCAGGTTGTAGAGCACCTGCTTGAACTTGTGCTGGTCGAGCGTGACGGCGTCGAGTCCGTCGCTCACCTCAATGCCCAGCGCAATGTGCTTCTTTTGGGCGATGCCCTTGATGACGGCGGTGACTTCCTCGACGGCCTTGCGCACGGGGAAGGTCTCCGGGTGCAACTCCATCTTGCCGGCCTCGACCTTGGCGAGGTCGAGCACGTCGTTGATGAGTTGGAGCAAGTGGCGCGCGCTGTTGAGCACGTCGCCCAGATACTCCTTCTGCTTGGGGCGGAGCGGGCCGGGCTTTTCGTCAATCAGGAACTCAGTGAAGCCGATGATGCCGTTGAGTGGCGTGCGCAGCTCGTGCGACATGTTGGCGAGGAACTCGCTCTTCATGCGGTTGGCATACTCCAGCTCTATGGCCTGCTTGCGAGCGGTATTATCAGTGCCGATCAGCAGGTAGCCGATAATTGCGTTTTGCGCGTCGCGCAGGGCCGTGACCGACACGACCGCCGGGAAGCGGCTGCCATCCTTGCGGATGTAGGTCAGCTCGTAGATGTCCTCGATGCCGCGTGAGGCCTTGA
>Ga0209540_10002857_pt1 | contig 12019 bp, 14 predicted proteins | sample BarGraIncu01121A_FD_184501 | JGI IMG/M metagenome (GOLD analysis project Ga0209540, IMG submission 184501) | Arctic peat soil microbial communities from Barrow, Alaska - Barrow Graham LP Incubations 011-21A (SPAdes) (version 2) | ecosystem: Environmental > Terrestrial > Soil > Wetlands > Peat... | reverse complement strand
CGATATTCAGGGCGTTTGCATCATTGGGGTTGTTAATCTTAACCGGTTTGCCGTTAATCTTTATCGTTCCTTGTTCCGGCTGGTACAGCCCGAAAAGGACGCTCATCAAAGTACTTTTCCCTGCGCCGTTTTCACCGAGCAAAGCATGTACTTCGCCCTTCCTGAGCTGGAGCGTAATGTCATCATTCGCCTTGATTCCAGGAAAAATTTTGGTGATATTCAGCATTTCAACTACATAATCACTCATTTTTCACACTCCGCTTTGAGAAAAGGGCTAGACGCAATGTCTAGCCCCTTTCATCAATTCATGCATAATCAGTTGTGGTTATTCCTGATAATCAACCGTAATAAGCTTAACAGCAGGCTTTACATTCGGTTCAAAAGTGTTGTCAACAACAATGCTCTTGTCTACAAGCTTTGCATACACAGCTTTGTACTGATCAACTGTAAATTTGGTAAGCTTCCATGAAGCTGCTGCAGTAGGAAGTCCTACGCAATTATCAGCAGCACCGAGGACAGCGGTCTTACCGGCATAATCTGCATTCCATTTTCCGCCGTTCGCATACACAGATGTGAGGGCAAGGTCAACGGAATTAGGCAGATCCTTCATAGCAGAAGTGATGAACGTAGGTGAAAGAGCTGACTGATCTGAGTCAACACCGATTACTTTGCCGCCGGCTGCTTCTGCAGCTGCTGTGGCGCTTAAGAAGATACCGCCGCCGCATGCAAAGACAACTTCTGTACCGGCTGTATACCATCCGGACATCTTGGTTTTAATTTCATCAGTAGGTCCGAATCCGCCGCAGTACCAGTACTTGATCTCAATTGTTCCGGCAGCAAGCTTAAGCTCTGTGGCTGCAGCTTCTGCACCCTGTACATATCCGTATCCGTAACGGACTACAGCAGGAACTGCCATACCGCCGAGGAACCCAAGCTTGGTATAGCCATCCATTACAGTGGCATAACCGGCAAGATAACCGGCTTGCTCTTCCTGATAAAGGATACAATGTACGTTCGGTGAAATAACTGCATCCGAGCCGTCAGCATTTGAGGGTTTTGTATCGAGAAGCAGGAACTGTACATCCGGGTACTTTGTCTGTGCTTGTCCGATAGCTTCTGCAAACAGATAACCGGGGCAAACTACGATTTTAGCGCCTTTGTCAATTGCTGTTCCGATTGTCTCAACACGGGCAGCTGTAGAATCTTCACTCGGGCGATAGTATGCATATGCAATGCCATTGGCTTCTGCATAATTCTTAACGCCGTTCCATGCACCTTCGTTAAAAGACTTGTCATCAATGTTTCCAACGTCTGTGATAAGGGCCAGTTCAAAGGTACCCGCTGCTGCAGTTGTTGCTGCTACTGCGGTTGTTTCTGCTGCAGATGTTGTTTCTGCTGTAGCTGCTGCGGTTGTTGCTGCAGCGGCGGTTGTCTCTACTGCAACTGATGTAGTCGGTGTGGTCGTTCCGGCGCAAGCGGCCAGAGAAAGTGACATAACCATTACAAGTGCCAGTGCTAAAAATCTCTTCATGCAATTTTCCTCCAAAAACACAAAATATTTTTCCAGGATTGGACTATTTTGAGTGTTTTCAGTATAACATAAAAACAATAAATCCTGAACCCCATGTGACATTACTTGTGTGTATACGTTTCCTTATTCCCTTCACAGGAAACCGAATTGAAAAGAGGTGGGCAGTTATGGCGGAAGCTAAAGATCCGGGCGAATTCACACATTATGGTAACAAACAGAAGAAGATGCTCGAGGACCTGATGTTCGGGACAATAATGAATTACTCACAGGATTCCATTTATTTCAAAGACTGTAACTGCCGGTTTATTATGGTAAATAATAGTAAGGCCAAGCGCCATGGTGTTGATAACCCTGACAATATGATCGGGAAGACGGATTTTGATTATATTGCCGAAGATACAGCCCTTGCCATTCATGAATCAGAGATGCTGATCATGTCAACGGGTCAGCCTGTTATCGGCAGAATCGAGAAGCTTACGCGGCTTGACGGGAGAATCTCCTGGTCCTCTTCATCCAAATATCCCCTTTATGATAAATCCGGCGAACTGATGGGGACGTGGGGAATAAGCAGGGATATCACAGAATCCGAAACGGCCAAACAGTCACTATTGGAAACGGAAACGAAGCTCGAGGCAATCGTAAGCAACATTTCCGATGTTATTAAGGTTATAGACGCAGCCGGAATCATTAAGTATGTAAGCTCGAATATCACAAAACAATTCGGCTGGACTCCCGGTGAACTTATCGGTATAAAGGGAATGGATCTTATTCATCCGGATGACCAGGATAGAATACATCTCTCTTTTCACCGGCTTATCGCTAATCATGTACCTTTTGTTGCAATCGAATGCAGGTACAAGCGCAGTGACGCAAGCTATGTTCCCGTGCTGGCTTCCGCTGCAAATATGCTGCAGGATGAGAATATCCGGGGCGTTCTGATCAACTATCATAACATCAGTGATCGTGTTGACAGAGAGGAAGAGATCTTCTACTTAAGCTATCATGATGTTTTGACGGGTCTCTATAACCGGGCTTTTTTTGATGAAGAATGCAAGCGGCTGAATACCCTCCGGCAGATGCCTATCTCTATTATTATGGGTGATGTGAACGGACTCAAGCTAACCAACGACGCTTTTGGACATGCAGAGGGAGATAAGCTCATTATAGAAATTGCAGATATCCTGAAGACCTGCTGCCGTAAAGAAGACATCGCTGCGCGAATCGGGGGAGATGAATTCTGCATCCTGCTCCCGCGGACCGATTCTGTTACCGCGCAGGTTATATGTGAACGCATCTACAGCCAATGTGAAGAAAGCAAAAACGCGTCCGTTGATAAGACGTATTACCCAAGCATTTCCCTGGGACATGCTACTAAGACGGAACTGCACGTATCCATTGACAGCCTCCAGAAAGAGGCGGAAGACATCATGTATACTCACAAGCTTCTCGATCAGAAAAGCATGCACAGCTCCCTCATTTCCTCCATCAGGGCGACCTTGACCGAGAGAAGCCATGAGACCGAGGAACATTCTGAAAGAATGATACTCCTTACCGCAGCACTGGGCAAAGCGATAGGTCTGCCGGAAGATCAGCTATTCGAGCTTACTCTTCTGTCAAAGCTTCATGATATCGGCAAAATCAGCATCGAGGAATATATATTGTCCAAGCCGGATAAGCTCTCCAAAAACGAATGGACCAAAGTAAAGCTGCATCCGGAAGTAGGCTTTCGCATTGCACAGTCTTCACCTGATCTTATCGGTATTGCCTACTACATTCTGTGTCACCACGAGTTCTGGAACGGCGAGGGATACCCGCAGAACTTAAGCGGAGAGAACATCCCTCTTCTCTCGCGAATAATCGCTGTCGTTGATTCCTATGATGCAATGACAGAGGACAGGCCTTACCGTAAGGCCATGCCTGCCGATAAAGCAATCGAGGAAATAAAGGCTCAGGCCGGCCGGCAATTCGATCCTTCGGTAGCCCGGATTTTCATTGAGCAGGTTCTCGGGATGTCGTGGGACTGATATTCCCCGTCCCCTTGTATCCCCATCTGTCCAAGCTCAAAACGGCACGGATTACTCAAAGATAAGACGTCAAAAAAGGAGAACGAACCCGGTGGTTCATTCTCCTTTTACATTTCCAGTTATTTGCTCAGATGTTCAATCGGCTTTTGCCGGCAGCCGATCACTCCGTCGCTTTAACAACAGAAGCAATTGCAGCAGGTGCTTCTTCTACTTCCTCAGCCTGGACTACTTTAATGTGCCTGATGACAGCATATATTTCATCATCAGCTCCATGTATCTTGAGAGTTGCCGGCAGATTCAGATCGACAGCTGTGATGGCGTCTCCGAGTTCCTTACCGGTAACATCAACAATAGCGGCATCGGGCATGTCAACTGTCTTTCCTGTAACTTCAACCGTCTCTTTATAGACGTGTACCTGAAGCATTCTGTGTTCGAGTTCGTCGCGGCCGTGGAAATTGATAGGCAGCTGGATTTTGATCTCCTGATCTTTCGACACAAGCTGGATAGCAATATGAATAACTTTTCTGTCAATAACACTCTTCTGCACTTCTTTGATGAAGCCAAATTTCTTATCAGTGCCCATCTCAACCCAGATTTTGGCATTTGCGCCATGCTTGGATATGATCTTATTGAGTTCTGATCCCACAAACTGAACGGAAGTGGATGTAAGATCCGACTCATTCAACACACCCGGAATGAACCCTGCAAGTCTGACTTTTTTAGGACTATCCGTTCTTAACATTGTCTTCAAAATGATCTCTTCCATGATAATCTCCTCTTGGCTCTGCGCCCTGGGTCCGGTAAAATGATTAAATCGGATCATCCTCGACTCTGCTTCAATATGTTAAAGCAGAATATATTGACCCGATTACGTTTTACAGCTTATTTAGCTTTATGTAGTATATCACTTTTAATCGTTCCTGTCCGAAAAGCACCGTACCCGAACTCATGCACGGCTCGTTTATACTTTCATGTTATAACCGGAAACTATCAAGTGTATTCCAAAGATTTTCATGGTATAACCGGAAACTTTTGTGTATTTCTTGTGTTTTTCATGTTATAGTATGAAAGAGGTGATTCCTATGATTCAACGAACTTTATATATGGATCAAATCCGGCCATTTATTGATAAACCTTTAGTTAAGGTGCTCACCGGCGTCCGACGATGCGGCAAGTCATCCATACTTGCTATTCTGCGCGATGAATTTCTTGTCAAAGACCCTGCTGCCAGGATCATCGAAATGCATTTTGAATCGATGGAGTATGCCGAACTGACGGACGCCAGGAAATTATACGAATATGTCAAACCACTTATTGCACAGGGACAAAAGTCATACATCCTGTTTGATGAGATTCAGGAAGTAACCGGATGGGAAAAGGCTGTGAATTCTTTTCTTGTTGATTTTGACTGCGATATTTACATAACCGGATCCAATTCGAGACTTTTGTCTTCCGATCTGTCGACATATCTGGCTGGAAGATATGTCGAAATCAGTATTTTGCCGCTTTCCTTTTCAGAAACACTTCTTTTCAGGCGGCAGTACAACACGGATGCAGCCGACTCCATCCAAAAGCAATTTTACGAATTTCTTCGAAGGGGAGGATTCCCCGTTCTCTGGACAGCATCCTATACAAGTGAAGCTGCGGACAAGATTGTTCAGGATATTTATTCTTCCATCGTACTGCGGGACATTATTTCAAGAAACGGCATACGAAATGTTGATCTTCTGGACCGAATTGTCAAATACATTTTCGACAATACCGGGAATCTGATTTCCGGCAAGAAAATCTCTGATTTCTTCAAAAGCGAACGACGAAGCGTAAACCTCGAAACCATCTATAACTATCTGAATTATCTGGAAAAAGCATTTATAGTCTATCGTGTTCCCCGATATGACATAAAAGGTAAAGAAATACTACAGATGAACGAAAAATTCTATCTTTCGGATCAGGCACTCAAGTATGCTATGCTCGGGTACAAAGACAGCCAGATAGCGGGTGTTTTGGAGGGTATTGTCTTTCTTGAGCTGAAACGAAGAGGTTATCAGGTCTATGTCGGAAAATATGAAGACAAGGAAATTGACTTCGTCGGCATAAATAAAGAGGAACGAGTCTATGTTCAGGTCGCGTTCCGCCTTTCCGAAGAGGAAACCATCGAAAGAGAATTCGGAAACCTGAAGAGAATTCCTGATCACTACCCCAAATATGTTGTCACCACAGAGGAGAACTGGAGCGACAATATCGACGGAATACGTCATGTAAATATCGCTGATTTTCTTCTGATGGATAAATTCTAGTGTGTAGTTGGATTGTTGCCCGGTAAGTATTCTTCTGATATCCCGGAAATCATCCGCTGCAAAGCTCGCGTATCCCTTTATCCGCTTGCGCTGATCCGGCTCACGTGTCAGAAGATATTTCGTCAGAATCGTCTTCATCCCGGCTTCCCTGACTCCCCGGAGTTTATCCGACCCGCCGTCCCCGACAAAAATACTGTTCTCCGGCTTGACCTGCATCCTATCGCACGCGATCCGATAGATCTCTCTTTTGGGCTTCATGTGCCCGACATCGCAGGAGATCACTGCACATTCGAAAATGTATAGAAAAGATCAAAGAAGATTACATCAACATAGCTTCCGGTATTGCTCCTCATGTTCACTCCTGTGCCAGATATTCCACGCCGAAAGAATGCATAAGCTCCATGATCGGTATGATTTTCCGGCCGGGTTCAGTAAGGCCGTATTCTACTTTCGGAGGTACGACCGGGTACACATGCCGAAAGATGAGGTGATCGTTTTCGAGGCTTCTCAGCTGCTGGGTGATCATTTTCTGCGTGACATTCGGCAGTTTTTTATGGATGTCATTGAACCGGAGCACGCGGTCACTGATGTTAGTCAAGTGCTTAAGCTGTACAATTGAGCAATTATCCTATTACAGCCAATACATTATTATTTTCATCACGCAAAGACATTCCTATGATCCCTACTACCCTCTTGTCATCATTATATACAAGATATTCTGTATACGAAATAACATATGTCTTTTGGCAGTCTGTTTTTAAACTATTGATTTTTACAATAGTATGTTGATCCGTCCAGACGCCGTCAACTTGACTACCGTCCATTCCCAGATAAGAGAACCTATAAGACGTGGATTTCCCTTCATATGCATCAAATGCCAGTTGTATTTGTTCGTCAATATTCGGAGCATCTAATAATGTTCTTTCCGAAAAAAGTATCTTTAATGATTTATAATCCTTTTCATCAAAACATCGAACAATTTCTTGTGCTTTGATTTCGAGCTGTTCTCTTTCAGCATCACTTTTTCCGCAACCTGCGAGTACGAATAAAAATGAGAACAATAAAATTATTGTAATTCTTTTGAGCATAATATTCACCCCACATAATCCAAACTGTTTTGTGTGTAGTATTATATTTTGACGAACATGGTAGTGAATAAATCAGTATATGTACTCGCCGATCATTATTGTTTCGTCATTTTCGTCCCTAATGATCATGTACTGCATTCCGATTAATCTTTCATTTTGATTCAAGACAATATAGGAAAGATAGGTAATTTTATATGTCTTTCCTGTATCCGTTTTTATATTGTCGATTATCGGCACGATATGACTGTCCGTCAGTTCGCCATCTCTCATCGAATCGCCGCCACCAATTAAGAATTTATCGTGTGACAAAATCTTTCCATCAAAAAAATCAAATGCAAGCTTTATCTCTGAATCCAAGTCATGAGCATCCGATATTTGGTCACAAAACATGCTTTTTAAACTTTCAATATCCTCCTCATGAATACAACGCATGATTTCATTGCACATATCCGTTCCGATTTTTTCTTGATTTGTTGAATTTTTTGAGCAACCTACAAGATAACATATTGGAAATATTAACATGATTAGTAATATTTTTTTCATTTCAATGCCTCCTCATACCAACAAATCCATACCGTTGACTCTTTTTCATCAAATATTACAAATTTACCACGCTTAGTATCATCTTCAAAAATATTCTTCAACTCATCATACATCTCATTTTTGCCGCTCACATCTGTAAACTCCGAAAAATCCACGCAAGCAACCATCACTTGTTTTGTCTTGTCTACTATGCCAACGTGTTCGGGATTGAAGCCCGTTATCCACCATTGCTCTTCCGTCGGCTTATATTCCTATTTCTGCTCCTGCACCAAGATTTCTGGTAATCACCTCGCCATGCCCACAGAATGTACTGTGTATCATCCACGGCTACCAAGAAGAAAGCTCCGCGCCATATGAAGTCACGGAGCCTTCTTGCTTTTTTGTTCATCGGATTACTTAACATATTCACCAAGCTCAACTCGAGCATCCGTTTCCTTGTCGATAATTGTTATATATGTGATTCCAATGAAATCAGGGTTCTCCTTATAAACTAAGTACGAATGAGTTACAATTTTATAAGTGGCATCTTCATCGGTTTCTACCCCTCTAATCGAATATCCAATATGACTATCCGTAAGTTCGCCATCTTCCATCGAATCGCCGCCACCTAATGAAATGCTGGAAAACAAAACACTTTTTCCTTTATAGAATTCCATAGCTTCAGCAATTTCTTCATCCAAATCGTGAGATGAAGCGACTTCTTCGCAAAACATGCTTTTAAGTCCTTCAGTATCGTCTTCATCCAGACAACGTAGAATCTCCGTAGCTTGATCATGACTCGCTTTCGTTTGATTAATATATTTGTCACGATTGCATCCTGTAACGGAAATAATCAATGACAAGATAACAACAGCAATGACACACCTCTTCATATCAAACTCCTTCATACCACATGATCCAAACGGTTTGATTATCTTCATCGAAAAGAACAAATTCTTTTACAGCTTTACGATTTTGGATTTGTTTTTTCAACTCATCATACATCTCATTTTTGCATCCTCTGTTTCAATTGTAGAAAAATATAATTATTCGTCCATACTCCGTTATCTTTTCCTCCTGCTGTTCCAACATCAAAATGTTCGTAGGAGATTGATTTGCCATTATATAAATTGAACGCATTACGAATTTGTTCATCTATATCGAATTTTAACTGGTCATTCTTACTAAGCATACTTTTAAGTTTTTCAGCATCATTGTTATCAAAGCAAAAGAGTATTTCGTCACTTTTGTTCTCAATATATTGTGCTTCTTCGTTTAATTCTCCAAATGCATTTGCAATGCCACATCCCGTAAAATTAAAACATATGAAAATATTCAGAAGCAATACTATCATTATTTTCATTATTTTGCCTCCGTTACAAGTGGTTTTTCATACCAACATAGCTTTGCTATTTCGTTTTTGATTTCTTCACTTGGTTCCGCTGCTTGTAAACAATCAACCAATTTGCTCATGGAATCATTAAGCGTATTGGGGGTGCTTTCAAATGCCAAACACAATTCTGTCACTTGCGCCAGAAAAATAATTCCATCCGTGTTCGTAAAGGTAATCTTCCCTTCTTTCACCAAATAAATCATCTCTTGAATACAAGCATGTATTCCTTCTGCTCCTACGTTAGGCAAATTGTTAGTTGGCTGCGTTTTTCACTCTTTCTCCGTGAATCCTCTCATTTAAAGCCTCTTGCCCTATGATTTGTCCGCCCACTACTGATCGTTGTGTAGATGTGCCTGCATAGGCAAAGGCAATTTATATTCCGCCTATTTCAATTCGAGTATCGGTATTTTCATCAATTATCTTTAGATATATGATTCCTTCGTAACTAGGATTGGAATCATAAACCAGATACGAACCTGTGGCTATTTTATATTGCCCTCCTGTTTCAGTCTGTATATTTTTAATGCTATATTCAATATGACTATCCGTCAGTTCGCCATCTTTCATCGAATCGCCACCACCTACTAAAATGCTGGAAAACGAAACACTTTTGCCGCTATAGAATTCCATAGCTTCGACAATTTCTTCATCTAAATCGTGAGATGAAGCGACTTTTTCGCAAAACATGTTTTTAAGTCCTTCAGTATCGTCTGCATCCAGACAACGTAGAATCTCCGCAGCTTGTTCTCTTCCAGCTTTAGTCTGATTAATACTGCTGTTCGCTGAGCATCCTGTAAGAGATAAAGTTAATGCAGATATAAAAACCAATAAAATTATTCTTTTCATATCGGATCCCCTTCATACCACATAATCCATACAATTTCCTCATCTTCATCAAGGATCACGTATTTTTTATCTAACTCTAGTTCCTCAAGTGCATCTTTCAACTCATCATACATCTCATTTTTGCCGTTCGCATCTGTATACTCCGAAAAATCCACGCAAGCAACCATAACTTGTTTTGTCATATCTGCTATGCCAACGTGTTCGGGATTGAAGCCCGTTATCCACCATTGTTCTTCCGACGGCTGCCAGGAGAAAATATTCTCGATGTTTGAACTGCCATAATTATTGTATAGATAAAGCTGCATTGGCATGGTTAAACTCGTATCCGCGAAATAATGATCCAGTCCGTCTCGGTCTTGAGCCATATATGTTGGTCGGCTGTATATTCCTATGTCTGCTCCTGCACCAGGATTTCTGGTAATCACCTCGCCATGCCCACGGAGTGTATTATCTACAATTGCCAAGAAGAAGGCTCCGCGCCATATAAAGTCACGGAGCCTTCTTGCTTTTTGTTCATCGGATTGCTTGGTGAACAAATAAGAATTTGTTTATTTATATCAACCGTCATTGCCTATCAGTTCTAAGATTGTAGTATGGGAGTTATAAGGATTACTTAACATATTCACCAAGCTCAACTCGAGCATCCGTTTCCGTGTCGATAATTGTTATATATGTGATTCCAATGAACTTGGGGTTCTCTTTATAAACTAAGTACGAATGAGTTACAATTTTATAAGTGGCATCTTCATCGGTTTCTACACTTTCTATTGAATATTCAATATGGCTATCCGTCAGTTCCCCATCTTCCATCGAATCGCCGCCACCTACTAAAATGCTGGAAAATGAAACACTTTTACCACTATAGAATTCCATAGCTTCGACAATTTCTTCATCTAAATCGTGAGATGAAGCGACTTCTCCGCAAAACATGCTTTTAAGTCCTTCTACATCCTCTTCATCCAGACAACGTAGAATCTCCGTCGCTTGATCATGACTCGCTTTCGTTTGATTAATATATTTGTCACGATTGCATCCTGTAACGGCTAAAATCAATGACAAGGCAACAACAGCAAGGAAATACTTCTTCATATCAAACTCCCTCATACCACATGATCCAAACGGTTCGATTATCTTCATCGAAAAGAACAAATTCTTTTACAGCTTTACGATTTTGGATTTGTTTTTTCAACTCATCATACATCTCATTTTTGCCGCTCGCATCTGTAAACTCCGAAAAATCCACGCAAGCAACCATCACTTGTTTTGTCTTATCTACTATTCCAACGTGTTCGGGATTGAAGCCCGTTATCCACCATTGCTCTTCCGTCGGCTGCCAGGAGAAGATATTCTCGATATTTGAATTTCCATAATCATTGTATAGATAAAGCTGCATTGGCATGGCTAAACTCGTATCCGCGAAATAATGATCCAGTCCGTCTGGGTCTTGAGCCATATATGTTGGTCGGCTGTATATTCCTAATGAAAATCAAAAGAGCCTTCATAGAGACGGATATATCCTCTGCTCCCCCTCAAAAAATTGCTGTCTGCTACTGTTACTTTGATTTTCGTTAGAGTGTCGCTCGCTAGTGATACCCGTGCGAACGGCGCGTTTTATCTTCCTTAATATATTTCCTATGATTCATTATAGATTTGGATGTACCAAACTTACGTTTCCCATTTTATATTCGTTATCATTTTTATCGCATATTGTGATTTCGGATATCCCCTCATTGTTAACATTTTTCTTGTTAATAATATATGAGTAGAAATAGATTTCATATTCGTCGTCATTTGAAAGTACAGCTGGCCTAATTATTGGGTATATCTCTAACTTGGTGATTTCACCATCATCTGTAGATGTACTTTCAGATCCAGTAATAATTTCATATGAAACAATTTTTTCATCAGCTAATAAGATGAAAGCAGACTCAATTTGTTGTTCTATATCAGTACTTTCTGACGATGTAACCGTATTACAAAACATACTTTCCAAAGCCTCAGAATCCTTTTCGTTAAGACACCTGACAATTTCGTCACACTGCTCTTTGGCAGTGATGCTAGAACTTTTATTTGCTGGGCTTGAACAGCTTGTAAAGAGGAGCAATATGATTAGCTGGCCGATTATAATCTTACAAATTTTCAAAATAATCCCTCCTCACACCAGCATAACCACAAGATATAATTTTTATCATCATATATAACATATTGCTGTTGAACACTTTTAATGTTTTCTTTTAACTCATCATACATCTCATTTTTGCCGCTCGCATCTGTAAACTCCGAAAAATCAACGCAAGCAACCATAACTTGTTTTGTCA
>Ga0209540_10002856_pt1 | contig 12022 bp, 10 predicted proteins | sample BarGraIncu01121A_FD_184501 | JGI IMG/M metagenome (GOLD analysis project Ga0209540, IMG submission 184501) | Arctic peat soil microbial communities from Barrow, Alaska - Barrow Graham LP Incubations 011-21A (SPAdes) (version 2) | ecosystem: Environmental > Terrestrial > Soil > Wetlands > Peat... | reverse complement strand
GGTGCCGATCGCTCACGTCATCGGCCAGGTCCACGGAGTCGTGCCGTACATCGAGGTCGTCTCCCAGATCGCGTCGCGCAGCGCAGGCCCCGCCACACGCATCAACTTGGACGAGTATGTAGAGAATACCGAGCGTGCGGTACGCGAGTTCTCGGGATGCGAGCGCTCGAAGGCGATCCTCAATCTCAATCCGGCACAGCCTCCGGTCGACATGCAGTCGACGATCTTCGCCAAGATCGATGATCCGGATCTCGAAGTACTTGGGCCTGCGGTCGATGCGATGGTCGAGAAGATCCGCACGTACGTGCCCGGATACCAGCTCATCGTGCCGCCGACGATCGAGAACGGTCGCGTCGTCGTCATGGTCCGGGTCCTGGGCCTGGGCGACTACCTGCCCGCGTACGCCGGCAACCTGGACATCATCAACTGCGCGGCGATCGCGGTGGCCGAGGGGCACGCCAGGCTCGCGTTCGCACATGAGGGAGGGGAGTGACCGTGAGCCGACTGCTGGTCACCGACATCACGCTCCGCGACGGCAATCATGCCGTCGCGCACCAGCTCACCAAGCACCAGCTCTCCGTATACGCTGCGGCGGCGGACGCCGCCGGAGTCGCGATCATCGAGGTCGGGCACGGCAACGGGATCGGCGCATCATCGCTGCAGGTCGGCGAGGCGCTTCTCACCGACGCCGAGATGTTCGCGGCGGTGCGGTCGGTGCTCAAGAACGCGCGCATGAGCATCCACGTCATCCCCGGGTTCGCCACCATCAACAAGGACCTGCGCCCGGCCATCGAAGCCGGTGTCGACGTGATCCGCGTGGCCTCGCACTGCACTGAGGCCGACATCACGGAGCGTCACATCACGTTCGCGCGCGAGCAGGGCAAAGAGGTCTACGGCGTCCTGATGATGAGCCACATGGCTCCCAAGGAGGTACTGCTCGAAGAGGCGCGCAAGATGGAGCAGTACGGCGCCGAGGGCGTCGTCTTGATGGACTCGGCCGGGGCATACCTGCCGGTCGATGTCCGCGACAAGATCGGCCACCTGGCGGCGGGTCTCTCCATCCCGGTCGGCTTTCACGCGCACAACAACCTCGGCCTCGCGGTCGGCAATACGCTCGCCGCCGCCGAGTCCGGTGCCTACATCGTGGACGGCGCCGCTCGCGGTTTCGGCGCTGGCGCGGGCAACGCGCAGCTCGAGGCGATCGTGGCGGTGCTCGGCAAGATGGGCTACGAGACCGGTATCGATCTCTACCGGATGCTCGACGCCGCCGATATCTGCGAGCGCGAGCTCGTCCAGGTGATGCCGTGTGCCAAGTCGACCAGCATCGTAAGTGGCCTGTCCGGTGTGTTCTCGGCGTTCTCGAAGCCGGTCGACCGGGTGTCGAAGCAGTACGGTGTCGACCCTCGCGACGTGTTCTTCGAACTCGGACGGCGCGGAGTCGTCGCCGGCCAGGAGGACATCATCATCCAGGTTGTTCGCGAGCTGGCCGAGAAGGGATCCCGGGATGAATGACCAGGTCATCGCCGCGCTGAAGGCGGATTGCGCTTCTGCGGCCACCGACGTCACCAAGCTCGAGAAGCTGCGCGGTCAGCGGATCCTCGTCACCGGCGGCACCGGCTTCATGGGGTCCTGGGTCGCCGAGATGGTGGCGTGGCTGAACGACGCCGAAGGCTTCGGGATCGACCTGCTCCTGCTCTCACCGTCGGCAAGCGCGTTCGCCGTGCGCGCGCCGCACCTCGCCGCACGCAAGGACGTCACGCTCATCGAGCAAGATGTGCGTCACCTCACCGTCTTGCCCGACGGCGTCACCTACGTTATCCATGCCGCAGGTACGCCCGACAATCGGGTCCACGTCATCGACCCGCTGCGCACGATGGGCGTGATCGCGCACGGGACCTCGGCGGTGATGCACGCTGCGGCTGTCAGTGCCGACCTCCGCAAGGTACTCAACGTGAGCTCCGGCCTCATCTATGGCGCCCAGCCGCTGGACATGGCGGGGATGCCGGAATCGCATGCGGGCGGGCCCGAGCCGGACTCGATCAACGCCATCTATGCGGAGGCGAAGCGCTACGCCGAGGCGGAGGCCGCCGCTTGGCGCAGCCGGGACAAGCTGCCCGTCGTCACCGCGCGGCCGTTCGCGTTCATCGGCCCGTATCAGGGGCTCGACAAGCCGTGGGCGATCAACAACTTCCTGCGCGATGCGCTGCTCGGCGTGCCGATTCGCATCTTGGGCGACGCGGACACGGTCCGCAGCTACATGTACCCGAGCGACATGGTCTTCTGGCTGCTCGCCATCCTGGCCGACGGGGTTCCCGGTACGGCCTACAACGTCGGCAGCCCCGATGCGATCACGCTCGGCAAGTTGGCTGAGCGCATCGCTGCGAGCTTCGACAACCCGCCGCCGATCGTGTGTCGGCCCCTGGGCCAGCCGCGTGTCACGCGGTTCGTCCCGGATGTCTCGCGCGCGCAGTCCACGTTGGGCCTGCGCGTCACCGTCGACCTCGACCATGCGATCGAGCGGACTCTGGAGTGGCACCGGGCTGCAGGTGCGCAGCGGTGAACCACTCTCGCCAACGCGTCGCAATCCTCGGTGCTACCGGGCACGTTGGGAAGTGCGTGACCTCGGCGCTGCTCGAGACCGGTCGACATGAGGTCACCGCGGTGGTGCGTGACGCCGGGAAGCTCGACGAGTTCCTAGCGACGCAGCCGCACGGGTCCGAATGCGCGAAGCGGTCGTTCGAGGAGTTCTCCGCGGGCGGATACGGCGCGATCGTGAACTGCGTCGGGATCGGAACGCCCGCCGCTGTGCGCTCTTCCGGCGCAGGGATCTTCGCGCTCACGGAGCGATTCGAGCAGCTAGTGTCGGACTACCTGACAAGACGCCCGGACACGCGATACGTTGCGTTCGGCAGCGGCGCGGCCTATTGCGGAGACTTCACCGAGCCCGCTTCCGAGGCCACTCCCGCGGTCGTGTCGATCAACGCGATCGGTCCCGCCGACTACTACGGCATTGCGAAGCTCTCCGCCGAGGCGAAGCATCGCGCCGCGAGGGACCTCGCGATCGTCGATCTCAGGCTCTTCGGGCTCTTCTCGCGCCATGCCGATCTCGACGCCGGCTACTTCATGAGTGATGTCTATCGTGCGATCGCGACCGGCGGCACGCTGGCCGTCGGTCCGCAGAACATCGTGCGCGACTACATCGCGCCCGCCGACATGGTGTCCCTGCTCGTCTCGGTACTCGATTCCGAGCCACGCAACGATGTGTTCGACCTCTACAGCGCGGCGCCGGTGGCGAAGTTCGACGTGCTCGAGGATTTCTCGGTCAGGTATGCGCTGAAGTACGATGTGCTCGAGGCGCCGACCGCGCTCACCGCGACCGGCATGAAGCCGAACTACTACTCCACCAATCGTCGCGCGGCGTCCGTCGGCTATGAGCCGAGCCGTACGTCCCTGCAGACTCTCACCGAGGAGATCGATGCATTGCTCGAACTGCGCGAGGGCGGCTGCTGATGAGTGCTGAGGCCGCACGCAAACTCATCTCAGTCGTCACGCCCGCGTACAACGAGCAGGACAACATCCCCGAGCTCACCCGGCGCCTGCAGGCGGTGTTCTCGGCGAACCCCTCCTACGACTTCGAGGTCATCGTCGTCGAGAACGGATCGTCCGACGCCACATACGAGCGCCTTGTCGAGTCCAACGCCGCCGATCCGCGGTTCAAGGCGCTGCAGCTCGCGCGCAATTTCGGGGCTGACGGTGGCGTGACCGCCGGACTCGCGCACGCGACGGGTGATGCGGCCGTCATCATGTGCGCCGATCTCCAGGACCCGCCCGAGCTCATCACAGAGTTCATCGAGGCGTGGGAGCGGGGCTACGAGAACGTCTACCAGATCGTCACGAAGCGCGAGGGGACGAACTGGGTCCGCCGCATGAACTCACAGCTCTTCTACTGGTTGATCAATGCCATGACCGGCGGTTTGTTCCCGCGCAACGTGTCGGACTTCCGTTTGGTCGACCGGCGCGTGTACTCGACCATCAACGATATGCACGAGCACAATCGCTTCATGCGCGGCATGTTCAACTGGGCGGGCTTTCGCTCCATCGGCATCGAGCACGCCCGGCCGCCGCGTTTCGCGGGCAAGACAAAGGCCAATACCCGTACCGTCCTGGCGCTCGCGATCAAGGGCATTCTCTCGTACTCGTACGTACCGCTACGGGTCATCACCTACATGGGGATGGGCGTCTCGGTATTCGCGTTCCTGTTCCTGATCTACATCGTGATACGCGCCGAGTTCTTCGGCGTTCCGTTTGCGGGGTACGGCACGATCATGGGCGTCATGCTGCTGATGTTCGGATTCCTGTTCACGATGCTCGGTGTCGTGGCCGAGTACGTCGGCCTGATCTATGAAGAGGTCAAGCAGCGGCCGAACTACGTTGTGCGGGAGAAGATCGGCCTGTGAGCTCCAGCGCTGAGAGGCTGCGGAGCATCTACCGGCACCATGGCGAGAAGCTGCGTTACCTCGTGGTGGGTGCGATGAACACTGCGGCAAGCTACGGTCTGTTCTGGGCCGCTGTCCGCCTGTTCGCGACACCGATGGAACGTTCCACCGGCTTCGATCCCAAGACCGTGGCACTCGGGCTGCAATGGGCGGTTTGGGTTGTGGCGGTGATCCTGAGCACGACGACGATGAAGTATCTGGTGTTTCGCTCAGGGGGGCATCTCAGCGGGGAGATTCTCCGCGCCTACTTCGTCTATCTGCCGGCGCAGGGCCTGTCGTCGCTGATCCTCTACTCGGCGATGAGGTTCCTCGGTACGAGCGCTCTTGTCGGCCAGTTGTTCGCGGTGTTCGTGACGACCATCTTGAGCTACTTCGGACACAAGCACTTCACGTTCAGAGGTAGTACCGTCGAGGGCGTGATCGCGCCGTGAACGACTGGAGAGCAAGAGCCGCGCGCTTGGGGGGGCGGTTGTACGTCCTGGTTGTCTTCGCGTCGATTGTGCTCCTCTACGCCACGTTCGGTACCGGCTGACGCCGCGGAGAAGCCCCCGCAGGGCCTTCCGGGCGAGATTGATCCGAACTCACTTCTGACGAGGAGACATACATGACGAAGCGTGCGCTCATCACCGGTATCACAGGCCAGGACGGCTCCTACCTGGCCGAGCTTCTGCTCGACAAGGGCTATGACGTCTTCGGATTCGTCCGCCGTGCGGCGACCCCTTCCACGGAGCGCATCGATCATATCCTCGACCGTCTCACGCTGATCACCGGCGAGATGACCGATCAGACCTCCCTCATTGATGCCATGGAGCAGTCGCAGGCTGATGAGGTCTACAACCTGGCCGCACAGAGCTTCGTGGCCGATTCGTGGATCGCGCCGATCTCCACCGGCGACGTCGACGGTCTCGGCGTCACACGCATCCTCGAGGCGATCCGTCGGGTCAAACCCGAGGCTCGCTTCTACCAGGCCGCGACGTCTGAGATGTACGGCAAGGTGCACGAGATCCCGCAGACCGAGACGACGCCGTTCCATCCGCGCTCGCCGTACGGCGTCGCGAAGGTGTACGGCTACTTCATAACGCTCAACTACCGCGAATCCTACGGGATGCACGCGAGCAACGGCATCCTCTTCAACCACGAGTCGCCTCGACGCGGTCTCGAGTTCGTGACACGCAAGATCACCAACCAGGTCGTCAGGATCAGGCTCGGCGAGGCCACGGAGCTACGCCTCGGCAATCTCGACGCCAAGCGCGACTGGGGCTTTGCGGGCGACTACGTCGAAGGCATGTGGCGCATCCTCCAGGCCGACGAGCCCGACGACTACGTCCTGGCGACCGGCGAGACGCACGAAGTGCGCGAGTTCTGTGAGATCGCCTTCTCCCGCGTCGGTCTGGACTATCGCGACCACGTGGTCGTCGATCCGAAGTTCGTTCGTCCCGCGGAGGTCGAGCTGCTGCTCGGCAGCCCCGCCAAGGCGAAGGAGAAGCTCGGTTGGGAGCCGAAGGTGGGCTTCCGCGAGCTCGTCGAGATGATGGTCGACGCCGACATCGAGCGTCTTTCGGGCTCGGCGTAGACGTGAGCAAGCGTGCACTCATCACCGGTGTGGCCGGTCAGGACGGTACGTACCTGACGGACCTGCTGCTCGGCCGGGGCTACGAGGTCTGGGGCGTACCGGGCCCGTACCCGGGCCGCTTCGCCGATGTAATCGCGCGCAATGCGGGCCGCGTCGTCTCGGTCGATGCGGACCTCACCGACATGGAATCACTGCTCGCAGCGGTCGAAGCGTCGCGTCCCGACGAGGTCTACAACTTGGCGGCGCAGTCCTCGGTCGGCGAGTCGTTCGATTCGGTGATAGCCACCACGGAGGCCAACGCCGTCGGCGTGCTTCGGATCCTGGAGGCGCTCCGCGCACTCAAGCCGGATGCGCGCTTCTTCCAGGCATCGTCCGCCGAGATGTTCGGCAACGCCGCCGATATGCCGCAGCGCGAGACCACGCCGCTGCATCCGCGCTCTCCGTATGCGGCGTCGAAGACGTACGCGTTCCACATCGTGGGCAGCTACCGCGAGTCCTACGGGATGCACGTCAGCAACGGCATCATGTTCAACCACGAGTCGCCGCTGCGCGGCATGCAGTTCGTGACCCGCAAGATCACGGACGGCGCCGTGCGCTGCAAGCTCGGCCTCGCATCCGAACTGCGCCTCGGCAACCTCGATGCCAAGCGCGACTGGGGATTCGCCGGTGACTACGTCGAGGCGATGTGGCTGATGCTGCAGCAGGACACCCCCGACGACTATGTGGTCGCTTCTGGTGAGGTACACACGGTGCGGGACTTCTGCGCGGCGGCGTTTGCGCGTCTCGACCTCGACTGCGAGGAGTTCGTGGTGGTCGATCCGAGGTTCTTCCGGCCCGTCGACGTCAACGTGCTCTATGGCGATCCCGCTAAGGCGCGCACCGTCTTGGGCTGGGAGCGGAAGGTCGGGTTCGACGAACTCGTCGGGATGATGGTGGACGCGGACGTGGAGCGCCTCGGAGGCGCCGGTCGCCGCGAAGGAGAGTAGGGTGCTCTTGTCCAACTTCTTGTTCGCGATGCAGGGCGCAGGGAGGCGGTAGGGCTGTGACCCCCAGACCGGCGCGGAGACGTCTTGTCGCGGGCTTCGTTCCAGACGGCGTGGCGGTCGCGCTTGCGTACCTAATGGCCCACGGCCTGATGTTCCTGAACAAGGGCATCTACTGGGACGATTGGGTCTGGTACAAGCAATCGTGGGCGCTGTTGGCTGATGTATCGCGTCAGCTCGGCTCGACGTGGCCGGCATGGACGCTCGCAGCGTCCTACCAATCCGACGCTGCTATCTGGATCACCCGCGTCGTCGTGGCGCTGTGCTATCTGCTCGCCTCGCTGTGGTTTCTCGGCATCCTGCGCGAGATGGGGGTCGATCGACGAACGCGGCTGCTGATGGCGCTGTGCTTCGCGGTCTTTCCGGTCAACGGTGCGCGGATCCCCATCGCGACAGCTGCCTACGGTGTCTCGCTCGCGCTGTTCGTGGGAGGCTTCCGCCTCGTGGTCGCCTCGACGGCGGGAGAGCGCCCGCGCGCTTGGATGCGGGTAGCTGCGGCGCTCGCACTGCTGCTGTCGCTGCGTACGGCGTCTTTCGGCGTGCTGCTCCCGGTCGTTCTCGGATACGTCGTCTGGGTCGAAGGGGCGGCGCGCGAGCCGCGCCGGTGGCTGTCGATTGCGATGCGTCATGCCGAGCTGCTCGTCGTTCCGGTCGTCTACGTGCTCCTGCGCGTGCTCGTGTTCGTCCCGAGCGGTGCCTACGGCGACTACAACGCGATCACGCTCTCCTCTGCCATGACCGGTATCGCGTCGATACCGGTCGCCGTCTGGCACTCCTTCGTGGCCCCGTTCGCCTGGGGCATCAGCGAACTCGCAGGCGTGGGTGGGCTCGCCGTCGCCGTGATCCTGTTCGCCATCTTGTTCTTCAGTCGCGGCAGGGACGACGAGGCCGCGATGCCCAGGCGGACCGCTGCCATCTGGGTCGCGGCGGGGCTCGCTCTCGTCGTGGTGGCCCTGCTCCCGTATCTGCTGGTCGGGAAGATGCCCGCACTCAGCGACTTCGACAGCCGCCATCAACTCCTGGTGCCGTTCGGTGCCGCGCTCGCGATCGGTGCTGCGCTGAGATTCTCATTCGGGCCGTTGGCACGCGGCAGACTGGCGATGCTGGTGGCCGCATCGTTGTTGCTCGGTGGCTTCATCGCCGCGGACGTATCGAACAACGTCTCCTACCTGCGGGAGCGCTACAAGCACATCGCGATGATGGAAGCGATGCGGGCGCAGCCGGCGTTCCGCTCGGCAACGACCTTCACGTTCCTCGATCGGACGCGGGACCTCAACGCGAACCACCGGACGAGTGTGCGCGACTATGAGTACGCCGGCATGATGGTTGAGACGTTCGGTGACCAGACGCGTTTCGGGGCGGATGCCGACGAGTTCGCGCGGTCGGGTATGGTCGGATTCCGGACGCGCTTCACATCGTTCTACAAGATGGGCGCGTATGTCGAGCACCCGGTCCAATACGAGGTCGAGGTCCTTCCCGGTCCTCTCGGGATCGATCGCACCTCAACGGTGCTGCGATTGCTCGCCATCGACGTGCTCCATCCCGCGGAACTGCGCGCTGCGACGACCGGGGCGGTCGTGTTGCGACTGCATGCCGTCGGATCGAGCGACTGACCAGGTGGCGTGAAGCGACGAGGCGGCCATGGCCGGCCATGGCCCGACGCTGACTCAGCGTCTCTTGAGGAGCGTATACTCGCCGATGCGGTCGTATGGGATCCATTCTTGCTGCAGCAACAGGCCGAACGAGGCTCCGGGATCGAACATCTCGTTCCGCCCCCTGAGCGTCACAGGAAAGCCCAGTAGCAGGCCGTAGCGAGCGGTGCCGCCGAGCGTCGTCGGTACGGCCATCACTAGGCCGTCGGATCCGGTTCTTGCGTCCCGAGCAGCCGTTCGGTACTGCTCCAGCTCGAGCGTCGGGAGCGCCAGACTCTGGGCGTCGTTCAGTTGCGCTGCCTCTTTGCGGAAATCAGCCTCATTCAGGGCGCCGCTCGGATTGCCGTACAGGGGGACCAGATGGCCCGATGTGGCAAGCCGCGCACCCACCTCACCCTTCAGCGGTGCGGGGAATGCTAGCGATGGGATCGTCGCCAACTCGATCGCCGTCGTGTGCTCGCTCGTTCTTCCGGCGGCTACCGCGTCCCAGTTCGGTGCGGTCCACGACCGCGGCGCACCCGGAGTGCTCGCGATGGATGCGGCCGCATTCTGTGGAATCACTCCGCTTCTGACGCCGGCCTCAAGCAGCAATGGCGTTGAGTCGATCAGGACCCAGAGCAGTACGGCGCTCAGGAAGATGCCGGCTATGACTCCCAGATAGATACCGCCCCTGTGCCACCTGCGGTCGACGACTGCAGCACATACGAGCATGGCTCCCATGCCGTTGAAGAACAGGTGACCGAAATCCGCACGCCCCAGGGCCGGAGCGACGAGCACCAAGGCCAGGGCAAGCCACCCCGCCTGCAAGGCGGCATCGGTTCTCCCGGAAGAATCGAATGCCGAGCCAAATCCCCACGCAAGCAGAAGAACGCTGCCGACGAATATGACCGCCGGAGGTCCGGGGAGTATGGGGAAGTAGAACGCGCCACCTGCGAACGCTCCGAATGTGCCGGCGCCCGAAATGGATGCTGCAACCGCGATGGTGAGTGCCCCTGACAGCAACACCGCCAGTGAGCCGAGATGCCTCTTCGAATCATGGATGACCAGTAAGAACAGCGCGACAGTGAGCGCGAGGAGTAGCGCTATGCCCATATCGGGCGACACGCAGGCGGCGGCAAGCACTGCGGCAAGAGGCAGAACGCTCCGGACCATACTGCGGGGCGAAGCGGCGAGACGCTCCATCACCCAAGCGAACAGGACGTAGGCCAGCAAGAACCTGAGCGGCGTGTAGTTCAGGCCCAAAGTGGGTTGCAGGAGAGCGAACCCGCCCACGATCAGGAAGGCGGCGTTTCTCAGAGTTCGACGGATCCGGATCCGATTGAGAAGGTGCGCCGCGGAGGCCAGCCCTGCTGCCTGGAAGACTCCGACCCAACAGTAGTAGACCGGATAGATGCTCAGCCCGGTCCATCGGAGCAGTCGCCAAGTCAGGAGCGGGAGATAGACGAGAAGCGGGCCGTAGCTGAACTCGACCTCGGAGAAGGGCGCTCCTCCCGCGGATACCCGGAGCAGGGCGTTGGTGAAGTACTGTGCGTCGCCAAAGGGGTAGCTTCGCTCGATCGCACTCACGACCGCGACCATAAGCATCGTCAGCGCTATCGCGACCCACACGAGCCGCGGGCTTACGCGGTCCTCGGGCGGCGCGCGGTGCACGGAGACGAGCGGATCGTTGCTGTTGACCGCACCGCTGCGCCGGGCAAAGCGCGCAAGGCAGAACAGTGCGATCGCTCCGGCAACAAGTCCAATCATCGCGGCGCGGTTGTTGAAGCCTAGCGCCTGCGACTCCGATTGGACCACGGCGATGGGCCCGGACGTGACCCAGGGGAGGACGAACACGCCGATGAGCGCAGCGACCGAGACGACTGTCACCGGCAGTCGCATGCGCTGATGAGGTGCAGCCGTCGCAGTCATCGCAGTGTCTGCAAAACCGGGCGCTTCCGTTGGTCCATCGCGCCACCCCTTCTGGTCATGAGCTTCCGGAGCGGCACCGGTCCAACACTCGTGCTGTTGTCCCCCGGAGATCCTGCGGACCGCCTAAAAACTGGTGCCAGTTTAGCCTGTTGGGCTTGGATGTGGCCTGTTTGCGCCAGCACTCGGTAATCGAACAAGCGTCGCGAGCGCCGCCGCCTCGGATACAATGCGGGGAGAAATCGCCCGTACGTGCCAATGCGCCGGCTGCGATCGCATGCAGGTAGACGGAGGGCAAGTCAGTGGATCTTTCAGGCAAGAAGGTCGTAGTCACCGGCGCCGACGGATTCATCGGCAGCCATCTGGCCGAGGCGCTTGTCGCGCACGGGGCGGATGTGACGGCATTCTGCTACTACAACTCGTTCAACTCGCTGGGCTGGCTCGACACCATCCCCGTCGGGGCGAGAGAGCGGATGCGCATCTTTGTGGGTGACGTTCGCGATCCCAACGGTGTGCGCGAGTCGCTCAAGGGCGCCGATGTGGTCTTCCACCTGGCGGCGCTCATCGGCATACCGTTCTCGTACCACTCGCCCGACAGCTACGTCGACACGAACGTGAAGGGCACGCTCAACGTGCTCCAGGCCGCTCGCGATCTCGATCTCGAGCGCGTGGTCGTCACGTCGACGAGCGAGGTGTACGGCACCGCGCTCTACGTGCCGATCGATGAGAAGCATCCGCGGCAGGGCCAGTCGCCCTACAGCGCGACCAAGATCGGCGCCGACGCGATGGCGGACGCGTACCACCGCAGCTTCGATCTGCCGGTCGTGACGGTCCGCCCGTTCAATACCTACGGCCCGCGCCAGTCCGCGCGCGCCATCATCCCCACCATCATCACGCAGCTGCTCGCGGGTGTGAACGAGCTCAAGCTCGGTTCGGTGACGCCGACCCGCGACCTGAACTACGTTGCGGACACCGTCGCCGGTTTCATCGCACTCGCCGAGTGCGATTCAGCCATCGGCCGCGATGTGAACGTGGGCAGTGGAAGCGAGATCTCCGTTGGCGATCTCGCTGCAAAGCTCATCGGGATCATCGGCTCCGAAGTCCACATCGTGACGGACGAGGTCCGGTTGCGCCCCGGCAAGAGCGAGGTCGAGCGACTGCTCGCCAGCAACGCGCTCGCGTGTGAGCTGACCGGCTGGAAGCCGGAAGTCCCGCTCGACGAGGGGCTGCGCCGGACGGTCGAGTGGTTCGGCGACGAGGGCAACCGCAGCCGCTACAAGTGGGACACCTACAATGTCTGATCCGGCCCCGGTCGAGCCCTTGCAGGGTTCGACCGTGCCCGCCGCGGTGAGG
>Ga0209540_10002855_pt1 | contig 12022 bp, 15 predicted proteins | sample BarGraIncu01121A_FD_184501 | JGI IMG/M metagenome (GOLD analysis project Ga0209540, IMG submission 184501) | Arctic peat soil microbial communities from Barrow, Alaska - Barrow Graham LP Incubations 011-21A (SPAdes) (version 2) | ecosystem: Environmental > Terrestrial > Soil > Wetlands > Peat... | reverse complement strand
TCCTTTTTGTCTGGAATTTCATCTGGATTGATGTTTAATGAGTGTAATATTTTTGATAGATCAGATGGATTCATGAAGGAACACTGTAATAATTCCTTAGTATTTGTATATTTCTGTTTGCATGAAGGCTATTGCTTGGTAATAATCAAAGAAAAAATGATATATTACCAAAGATTCCGTAAATTATATTTTTCTTTTTACCATTTAATTTGAAGAGGATACGATATGAATCTATGGTTGAAACGTATCAGAAATTCTGTTGAACTGGAAAAATGGTGGAAGTTGCTGGGACAAAAGTTTCTTGGACATTACCTATATTATGGAATGAGCGGCAACTTTAGATTGCTACGGAACTTCTACCACCATACCGTGGGACTTGTCTTCAAGTGGATAAACAGACGCAGCCAAAGGAAAAGCTACAACTGGGATCAGTTTCTTAATTTCATCAAGTTTAATCCTCTCCCGAAACCGAAGATATATCATTTACTTTACAACCTGAACGCTTAGAGGATGTGTTTCTGAAGAGCCGGATGAGGGAAATCTTCAAGTCCGGTTCTGTGAGGGGGCTCATAGTAACCTTGGGGCTATTACCCTATCAAAAGGTGCGCTATGGGCTCTACTCGACATTGCGCGGATCTTCACGGATCTGCGTGAATCCGCGCAATCCGCATTCTATTGCCTTCCATCAGCGTTTTACTGCGTTCATCCGCGGCTAATATTTGGTAGAAAGACGCAGGAGGCGCTGGCAAGATGAAAGAGGGCGCGCTGCATGAACTGCCGGGAGGCTGGGTGTGGACGAAGCTTGGAGAGATTTCCTGGGTAAAAGATGAAAGCCTTGCCGATCTGGATAACCTGCCTGATCCGTATGTCCTGGCAAATGAGATTATTGAAAATGTAGAAGCCGGACTTCTGGATTTCAGAGAAATAGTTGAAACGATAAATGGGGAATAAGAATCTCTAATCACAGAAAGTTGTATCACTCTACTTTTTTTTTAGCTTCTTCCCCATCCAAACCTACATCCCTCCCGACCACCCAATATTAATCAAGGTGATGGGAATGCCAACAATAGTACATTTTGACCTGCCAACGGATGATATTGAACGCGCCAAAAAATTCTACGAAAAGCTGTTTGATTGGAAATTCGATAAAGTGCCGATGCCGGAGCCATATTATCTTATAGAGACTCTAGATCTGGAAGGAAATCCGGGAGTCATGGGTGGGATGGGGAAAAGAGGGCTGCCAGGACAGCAGGTCTCGAATTATATCGGAGTCCCTTCAGTAGAAGAATATCTGGCAAAGGTAGAGAAGCTCGGCGGAAGTATCTTCATGCCCAAAACAGTAGTGCCTGGCTGGGGGTATCTTGCAATATGTGTTGATACCGAGAACAATACATTTGGGCTGTGGGAAGAGGACAGGAATGTAAAGTAACATTTCATGAAAGCATCAGAATTAAAAAAACAGGTCATTTTAAGATTCATAATGGCGCCCATTTTTATGGGCTTGATGCTGTTCTTACCTGCGGGGACACTGGATTACTGGCAGGCGTGGATATACTGCGGCGTCCTTCTTATTCCAGTGTCCTTTGTGGTCTTTTATTTCTTAAAAAAAGACCCGGAACTCCTTGAGCGCCGGATGAGAATTAAAGAAAAGGAAGAAAAACAAAAGACGATCCAGATATTAGGAATTATAATCTTCTTCATTGGTTTCATAATACCAGGGCTTGACTATCGTTATCACTGGTCAACCGTGCCTGTATATCTTGTTATTGCGGCTAATACTATCGTTTTGTCAGGGTATATTTTCGTTTTCCTAGTTCTTCGGGAAAATAGTTATGCTTCCCGGATAATTGAAGTTGAAAAAGGGCAGCAGGTTATCACAACAGGTCCTTATGCAATAGTGCGCCATCCGATGTATATGGGAATATTGGTTATGTACCTGTTCACTCCGCTTGCTCTTGGTTCTTACTGGGCTATAATCTTCTTTTTGCCTCTGATCCCGCTGCTTGTATCCAGGTTATTAAATGAAGAGGAAATGTTGTTGAGGGAACTGCCGGGTTATGAAGAATATTGCCAGAAAACGAGATACCATTTGATTCCATTTATCTGGTAATGCCTGCCGCTAAAGAATCAGTGTTCATATCCCATTTTTCGCACATTCTTTCGTTTTCGATTAAAATAATCCTGATAGCACTCTTAATCCGGTTTCAAAGGCCATTCTGAGTATATCAAGGGGATTTGTTATTCCAAGATAATATACCATAATAGGTATGGCTACAAAAGTCCCGATCATACTTCCAAGATTCGCCATGCCTGCTACGAGAATAATACGGAACAATCTATTGTTCATTAGCTCACTAAATGTCTCAGCTTTCATTACAGTTTTTAGATCAGCTGTCGTAAAGGGACGCAAATGCGCTTCAACATACCCTGCAAGCCAGCCTATAGCAAGGAACGGATGCAGAAATCCAAACCATGCAAGACTAAAAGCGGTCAATGCTGAAAGCGGATGTCCTCGTGCCAAAAGGACCCCGATGGCTGAAAGTATCCCCTGGGTCACAAAGAGATAAAACATTGCAGTAAGCAGGGTCGAAAGGGAAACCCCACCAGAAAAAACAAGAAGGGCCAGCATCCCTACTATCATTAAAATGAATGAGATAGTTATGGCTTTTAGCCAATTAAATCCTTTCTTTGGTATTGTTGACAGTTCATCTATTGTCGGCAAGGTTTCCGGGGCGTCTAGATATTTCTGGATACCTTCACGGTGTCCAGCTCCAACAACTGCCACTACTTTACCCTGGTTTGACAGGTCAAGAAGATTTTTTGCCATAAAGGCATCTCTTTCATCTATCAGGACTATTGCGGCGCTGGGTGCAAGTTTCCTTAATTCCCCTATAAGCTGTGTAACGACATCCTCGTTGGTGACAGTTTCCATATCAATTTTTTCCGAACCAAAACCAAAAGACGCTCCCACAAGAGAGGCAAAAAGCTTCAATTTCTCAAAAAAAGACATCCTGTTCCAGAAACGTCCAAGTGTGAGCTGGATATCCCTGTCGATGAGTGCTATCTTTGCACCGGTCTTTTCGGCCTTCTCGATAGCTGCCATCATTTCAGCTCCCGGTTTTACGCCGGTATCTGCACCGATTTTCTTCTGTACATATGCAAGAAGCCAGTGGAGCATGAAATAGTAGAACTTCCCGCCGCTTAAGACTTCCTTAAGGTTGACTTCCTTTACCTCTTCTTCACCCTTGATCGCCTGGAATCTTGCCTTATCAAGTTCAATAGCCACGATATCGGGTTTTTCCCTTTCAATTACTTCGTTCACTTCCGCAATGCTTTTTTCAGAAACATGAGCTGTTCCGACAATGATGATCTTTCCCGGAATAGAAAGCGGATTCTTGCAATTAAAATTGCAGCTTAAAGTATATGTGCCGTTATTCATGTCATTCCAGTAATTGTACAGACCTCAGGATATCTGTTCTTGAAACAATGCCGGTCATTTTCTTTTCATTTAATATAATAATTCTTCCTATATTGTTCATTGTCATAAGTTTTAATGCTTTTACGGCATCATCATCTTCTTTCAGCTTGATAATCTCTTTGGTCATTATATCTGATAACAGGACGTTCTTACGTTCTTCCTTAGGGATATGCTGAACATCAGTAAAAGTTACAATTCCTATTACTTCATTCCCTTCAACAACAGGATAACCCATATGCTTGAACTTGAACATGAAATCCACAAGTTCATCCACGGTCATTCTTGAATGTACGGTCCTTATATCTTTGGTCATGATATCCCTTATTTTCACACCTTCGAGCGTGACCGTGATCTGGGTGGATTTATCCTCTTCAGTTGCACCGATATATATGAAAAATGCAATGAGGATGTACCACAAACCGCCAGGTATGATCAACCCAATAATACCCATAAAGATCGCAAACATCTTGCCCACATTTGCCGCGATACTGGTCGCTTTTTTATAGGACATACTTCCCGCAAGCACTGCCCTTAACACCCTTCCCCCATCCATAGGGAATGCTGGTATCAGGTTAAAAATAAAAAGAATGATGTTTATATACGCCATAAGCCAGAGGAGTCGAAGATAAGGATTCTCTAGAGATGTATCGGTCTTTATAAGTCCATAAAGAATGATCAAGAGAGAACCGATCAAAAGACTTACACTGGGTCCAGCAAGTGCCATTTTGAATTCTATTTTCGGATCTCTTGGTATCTCCTCTAAGGACGAAACACCTCCAAAAAGAAAAAGCGTAATTCCCTGGATGTTTGTGCCGTGTTTTTTTGCAACATAGGAATGACCCAGTTCATGTAATAATACACAAGTAAAAAGCAGGATCGATACTGATAATCCAAGTACATAACGAAGAAATACTGGTTCAACATCGCTAAATCCAAATACTGTGTTGTTATTCGCAAAGGTGTATCCTAATACCGGGATTATAAGAAGAAAAGTAATGTGCAATTTAATGGGTATTCCCATTATTTTTCCTATCTGGAACGATGTTTTCATTTTGGTCATCTCTTCATTAAATAAAACTATTTGTTAAGCATTCGTCTCTAATTATCTTTTGCATAATCTATTAAACGCCTCAGATTATTCCTCTTTTATTGATTTACTGCGTTTTATATTTATTTGTAAAGACTTCATGAATTCAAATCAATTCCCTCGCATATTAGATACTATCATAACAACCAAAAAGGCGTGGGGGATAATCCGGGCAAAACGTCTCATGAGGATAAGGACAAGAGGGCAGGAAGTGTTTGTCATCATCATATATCTGACAGATGCCTGGGATGTCCTGTGACAAACAGCTATAGCCAATATCTGGTCTAATAGGCAACGAATGATTGAGATTCTGATATATCTTGCATTTATCCTATGATTTATAAGGCTCTCGTATTTTCGCAGGTGTTTACAAGTCCATTTTGAATGACAGCAATAACCATGCCAGAGATATCATGTCCATGTGTCAGTGTCTGGATTGATCATGGTATGCTCATATAAAGGTAAGGTTTTATTGTTATTTTATATAGCCGATTTTAAATTTTATATTATCATTCATAGTGAGCATGTATATACATTCTGACACCTACTATGAGTAAAAACGTATTGGAGGTAAAATATATGAGTTTGTTAGAGAAAATTGGAATCGGAACCAAAAAAGAGGATTTGAAAGTGGACATAAAAGAGAATAAACCAGAGGACGTAAGTGCACATCTATCAGTGATCCAGCTGCACAAAGTATTGCATAAAGATAATATTAGCAACAGTTTTGATAGGGCTATGGCTCAGGGAAAACGCTGTTCATTCTGCGAACAGGGTATAAGCTGCCAGCTTTGCAGCAATGGATCATGCAGGATAAAACCCGGCGCCGAGCGTGGGGTTTGCGGTATTGATGCAGATGGTATGGCAATGAGGAACATGATGTTCCTGAACACAATGGGAACAGCAACATATACCTACCACGCAAAAGAAGTCGCAAAAACACTAAGGGCAACAGCGCTTGGTAAAACGCCATTCAAGATCAGCGATGAAGCAAAACTTCGAAGCTTTGCTGGTAAGCTTGGATTGAAAAACGATGGGAGCACAAATGATATCGCTCTTGCATTAGCAGATGCGATGATAGCAGAAATAAACTCTGATTCTGACATCGAGCTTTCAAATGTTCTTCGTTTTGCTCCTAAGTCAAGGATCGAACTATGGAGAAAGCTGGGCATCCTTCCCGGAGGGCCGCTGAATGAGGTCATGGATTGTGTTTCAAGCACAATGACAAATATCGATGGGGATTATGTTTCCCTGGCAAAAAAAGCATTGCGCCTGGGCATTTCCTGCATTTACGGCTCACAGATACCGCTTGAAATGGGACAGGATATTCTTTTCGGGACGCCAAAACCACATGCTGTCAATGTTGACCTTGGGATCATCGACCCTGCATACGTAAATATTGCTGCAAACGGTCATGAGCCTTTCATTGGCGTAGCCCTTATCCAGGCTGCTCATGAGGTAAAAAATCAGGAGACTGCCAGGAAAGCAGGTGCAAAAGGACTTCAGATCATCGGTTCCATCGAAACAGGACAGGAACTCGTCCAGAGATTTGACATTGATGATGTATTCGTTGGACTGACCGGGAACTGGCTGTCTATCGAACCAGCACTTGCAACAGGCGGCATTGATGTCCTTGCAATGGATATGAACTGTTCACCTCCGGGAATGGGAGAATACCAGGATAAGTACAATACAACTCTTATTTCAGTATCAAAACTGGTAAATGTCCCGGGTATGAAAGACCAGATTATATATAAACCGCAAGATGCAGCAGCCCAGGCGCAGAAACTCATAGATATTGCCATCGAGAACTTCAAGAAGAGAAAAGGAAAAATCACAAATCCATCAAGCAAGAAGCAGAACGCTGTGATCGGTTTCTCGACAGAAGCATGCCTCGGTGCGCTTGGCGGAACTCTTGACCCGCTTCTTGATGTTATCAAGAAAGGTACTCTCAAGGGTGTTGTGGCCCTTATCAGCTGTACAACCCTTCGCGATGGAGGACAGGACATCAATACCCTGAAAATGGCGCGAGAACTTATTAAAAGGGATATCCTTGTAATAAGCGCAGGATGTGGAAATGCTGCCCTGCAAGTTGGAGGACTTACAACACTTGAAGCAAAACAGGAAGCTGGTCCGGGACTCAGGGCTGTTTGCGAACTGCTTAAGATCCCGCCGGTACTCAGCTTTGGTACATGCACTGACACGGGAAGAATCACCCTTCTTGTAACGGCTGTCGCAGATGCCCTGGGAGTTGATCCATCCCAGCTTCCTGTTGCGGTGACAGCTCCGGAATATATGGAACAAAAAGCAACAATTGATGCGGTCTTTGCTCTGGCATTTGGTCTCTATACCCATGTTGCGCCTCTTCCGCCAGTGGCAGGAGCTCCTCGCCTCGTGAAACTCCTTACGGTAGACCTTGAAGGAATAACAGGCGGAAAGATCGCTGTGGAAACTGACATGGTTGAAGCAGCAAATGGCATAGAAGCCCATATTATGAAGAAAAGGGCAGCGCTGGGATTGCCGAAGTAAACAACCTGTGTAAGAAAAATGGTGCGCCTGGATAGCGCACCATATTTTTTAATATCGTGCTTGAAAAAGCCCAAAGAAAAACGGGAGAAGGAACAAGAGCAACGCCGGGATTCGGGACTATGCTTGCAGCTCTGGTCATAATTGTATCTTTCATAATTTTCAGGAAGAGCATAAAAAGAGGTAAAAATAATGAAATGTGATATATGCAGTGACGATACTACAAATAAAAGAATATGTGATAGATGTACGCAGATAATGAACAGCGTCATAAAGGATGTGGGTCCTGATATCTGGAATACTATCGAAGATTGCAGGTTTATCTACCCAATGATCAAACGGGTTGCAGATGGAAGTCTTCGGACACAAGATATAGTGAAAGAGATCCTTAAAGGAGGATAGATTTTTCATTCGTGATTTCAATTCTTTGAGGCGATAAAAGATATGCAAGACATCGAACTTGAAAGTGAGGATTTTCATGCGGCATTAGAAGAATTGCATCAATATGTCGATGTCACTGAAGAAGACCTCCAGAAAATTTACGCGATTGCCCTGCGACACGCCAAAGAAAGGCTCACTTTCAAGATTCCTGTTAAAGACGTGATGACAGGGGATGTGATATGCATTAAAAAAGAAGCTGATATTCATGAAGCTGCACGCATCCTTTCAGAAAACAGGATAAGCGGCTTGCCTGTCATTGATGAAGAAAAGCATCTGATAGGGATTGTCACAGAAGCAGATATTCTTTATTCAGCTGGCATGAAAAAAAGCCTTAATTTCAAGGATATTTTAAGGTATATCCTCGGTGAACCACATCCAAAAATCAGGGATGGGAGCAAGGTCATAGATATAATGAAATCGCAAGTCATAACAACAACCCCGGAAACAGACATTAAGGAAGCTGCAAAGATACTTGATGAAAAAAGGATCAAAAGGCTTCCTGTGGTGGATGAAAACAATAAGCTTATAGGGATTATCTCAAGGGCGAACATTGTGAGATACCTGGGGAAACAATGAACGAATATTTCTCAAAAATGAAAGGGGGTGGAAAAAGCCCTCCAGGTGTTGGGATTTCCGAGATTTTGTGGTCATGCCTTGGTTCTGTTACAGGTATAGGAATATTAGGGTATCTTTCATCGGCATACTTTGAACCCAGAGACCTGACTATGATAATTGGCTCCTTCGGGGCATCCGCTGTCCTTATATATGCTGCAATTAAAAGTCCTCTTGCACAGCCAAGAAATCTTATCGGCGGACATATTATATCAGGACTAGCAGGGGTATTGTGCTACCAGATATTTGGAAAAGTGATCTGGGCAGCAGCTGCGCTTGCTGTATCCTTATCAATAGCATTAATGCTTGCCACAAAGACACTGCACCCACCAGGAGGCGCAACTGCACTGATAGCTGTAATCGGGAGTGAACAGATTCATAACCTTGGTTTTCTCTATGCCTTTGTGCCCGGCGGACTGGGAGCTTTCATTCTTCTTATCGTTGCCCTTTTGGTGAATAATCTCTCAAAAAATAGAAAATATCCTGAATACTGGCTTTAACAAAATGAATAATTATAATTCCAAAGACGTGAACCCTGATGACAGATAAACTCAAAGTAAGTATAGATCGCAAGGGTTGCATCAGCTGCGGAACATGCTGGAATAGTTGCCCTGAATTCTTTGAACAGAATCAAAAAGATGCTTGCAGCCAGGTTATTGATAAGTTTAGGATCGCAAGCAGCCCTGGTGATGGAGAAGCCCCAGGTGAGCTTGAGAAAATGCTGCGAAGAGCTGCAGATTTATGTCCTGTGCAGATAATTCAAATAAGTTAGAATAAAATCAGGTTGCTCAGATTCTTTTGGGTGTATGAGCAAATGGGGGAATTCCGAAAAAGCACATCAACATGTCCACGACTCCCTCAGAATAGAATTCTCAAAATATGCGGCGCGATTGCCTGGCCAATCCCTGCTCCAGTAACGACTGCGATCTTGCCTTTTCACCTCACAGCATGCCTCCTTGAACCGTAAAAATTTTTTAAAAATCAGAGCGCATAAATTTCATTGGTGCGGATAACCTTTTCCACATCTCTTTCGAGTTTTGAGAGCATGGTTTTATCAAGTTTTCTTCCTTTTAACTGCTCTATGAACATCAGGGATTTCGTATGGTCATCAGGGAGAAGCTTCCAGGTAGGTCTTTCCACGTAATAATCAATCCCGTTGGCATATGCTATCATTTTTTCACAGACTTCTTCACTTATCCATCCTATGTCGATATAATATTCAAGTACTTCAGACAGGTTATTCCTTCCCACCTTTTCAAGGAGGAATTCTATCCAGTTAAGAAGGATTATAGAAGTCTCAGCCTTGTTATCTATTGATTGCAATTTTACGTTCTCATCATAATATTGCTGTCTTTCTGCTGCTGTCCCCATCGGTGTTCCCGATACCGGCAAAGGAGCAGCAGCAGGAATCGCTGCAGCAGCCATTTGAATAGCTTCCAGTTCCTGTAATTTTTGATCAAGAAATGGTCTTATTTGTTCCAATACCTGGGTGGAGACATTTTTTATTATATCTTCCTGGTTCAATTGTGCAGGTGCATTACTAAACAAAGTCGTTAATTCTTCAAGGCTTCCCTCAAGTGCTTTGAATTTTATATCATATTCCTCTTTCATATTGGCAGGAATTTCAGACGGTTTCTGGCTCAGGATTTCGAGCTTTTTCTCCATCTGTTCAAGTTTCTCGATTGTGGGTGTTACCTTATCGCCAACAAAAGGATTTACCGTACTTGAAACCACTTCATACAGGGACAATAATTCAAGCAGGCTTTCATCGATCTTATCAAGCCTTTCTTTAAATTCCCCCACGGTATTCTTACTGGATGAAACGGAGCCTTCCAGCTTATTTAGTTTGACGTCAAACTCTTTGATAGATTCAACACTGGTATTGATCTGTTCAGTTTTAGATTTGAGAATCTCTTCTATTTTTTGAGTCATCTCCTCCTGGGTTTTCTTGAGCTGCTCTGAAATATCGTGTATTGCTGCACCAGGAGAACCAGGAGAAAGAGGAGAACCAGGAGAAATTCCGGATTCTGGTGTCTTTTTGATGCGCTCGATCTTCTTTATTAGTGACTCCTCAGGCATCTTCAATTTTTTAAATTTTGCTGTTATGTCCTCAAACATGCCCTGTCCTTCGAATTATTTTTTATGATTTAGTTATTTGATGTTATTATATTTCTTGTATTTTGAATGTACCTGTTATTAAGCATGATTCACACACTTTTCACAACTGCGTTTATATATTCCAAAATTAAACTTATATACTACATATTGTGAGGATTATCATGAGAATTAAAACAGGGATCGAAGGATTTGACCCACTCGTTGAAGGCGGTCTGCTCCAGGGCAGGCAATATCTGATCAGCGGCTCACCGGGAAGCGGCAAGACTACCTTTGGCATACAGTTTCTTGCAGCAGGAGCGCTTGAGGGCGAAGCAGGTGCATATATTGCATTATCAGAAAGCGTTGAAATGATAAGACAGGATATGCTTCGTTATGCTTTGCAGACTGATGACCTGGAGAAAAAGAAAAAATTATTCTTTATAGATCTTGGTCCCTGTATTAATTACGGGGAATACGAAGAGAGCTCAAGTCTTATTACCCCGGATTATAATCAGGTATCGGGTGACTCCACGGCGAATGCACCACCCACTCCATTTTCCGTATTTAAAGAAGTGGAAACCCAGGTAAAAACCCTTGGTATAAAAAGATTAGTGATCGATTCTTTATCTTCTATCAGGTTCACATCCCTGAATCCCGCCTCTGAAGAGAGATCGATCTGCAGGTTCATCCGCAACCTGAAAAACCTGGGATGTACTACATTCCTTCTTTCCGAACTTACAAAACCCGATGCTTATACCATAGAACAATTCGCATCGCACGGGGTGATATTCCTGCATAATTTCATGGACAAGCAGGGAACTATGGTCAGGGCTTTGCAGATCATAAAAATGCGAGGGACAAAGCATGATTGCGATATGCGAGCTATTGAATTCACAGATAAGGGTTTGAAAGTTTCAAAACCTATTAAAAGCAAGTAAAGGGGTTTTAGTTATTACCAGCAAAAGTACAGAAAATGAAATGGCCCAGATCACAAAAAAATTATATGAACTCGGCTTTGAAGTGGGACTTAGGAGCCATTCTGAGATCGGCTGGGTATTAAGAGAATACAATGACCTCATAAACAAAGCCTCGAAATTGGGTATAAAATCGCCTGATTCTTATTATACGGATGGCAAGACCAGAGGTAAGGCCAGCAAGGATATGGGAGTCGATGCACAAAAAGCCGCTGAAAGGGCTGGGATTTTTGTGAAAAAAGTCGGTGTTTCGGATATCGGGACAGAAATTTCTGAGACTAAAAATGAGCCTGAATTAAATACTCCCATGAGAGAACCTACCTTGAATTTACTTCCATATCTTGTGAAACAAAGCAAATCCTCGGAAATTCCTGGACTTCTTGAAGGTTTTAAACCCCATCGTAGAAGATAATTTGAGACTGTCGGATAAGTGCCAAAATCGAAACATTTAATGAAATATAACTCGGTAAATCGCCATGCATTACCATATTGAAATCTTAGACCTAGTTAAAATACCTCCAAATATCGACTTTTCCGACAATCTCAATTTTATTCACACCTTTTTCACAAATTCGTTTATAACGTGGGGTAGAGGGGCTAGAGTAAAACAGAGGTCTTTCAACCTCCATCTCCTCATCAAACTGCACGTACAGATTTCCTGTATGCAGCTTTCGTTTGGCTTTTCCCTTTGCAAGAGATGGGTTCATTCAGCAACGAAGAAAGCGAAACCAGCCCCATTTTTCTCAATTCAGGCTCAGGAAGCGTGTATAAAATAGTGTTCCAGTTACGCTTTTTCGCTTTAAAGCT
>Ga0209540_10002854_pt1 | contig 12024 bp, 11 predicted proteins | sample BarGraIncu01121A_FD_184501 | JGI IMG/M metagenome (GOLD analysis project Ga0209540, IMG submission 184501) | Arctic peat soil microbial communities from Barrow, Alaska - Barrow Graham LP Incubations 011-21A (SPAdes) (version 2) | ecosystem: Environmental > Terrestrial > Soil > Wetlands > Peat... | reverse complement strand
GATCGTCGGGTGGCGGGTGTCCAACTCACTTCGAAGCGACCTGGCCATCGATGCACTCGAGATGGCGGTGTGGGCCCGGGGTGGCGATGCCCACGGCGTGGTTCACCATTCGGACTGCGGCGTTCAGTATCGCTCCCTGGTGTTCGGCAAGTCGCTTCGGGGCTCGGGCATCCTGGCCTCGATGGGCGAGACGGGAATGCCGCACGACAACGCGGTCACCGAGTCAGTGATGGCGACGATCAAGAAGGCGTGCATCTACCGCCACAGGTTCAAGACGAGAGACGAGGCGAGGTTCGCGATCTTCCGCTACATCGAGGGCTTCTACAACCCACACCGCCGGCACTCGTCACTCGGCAACTTGCCTCCGGCGGAGTTCGAGCGGAGACTGGAGCAGCGTCAGCCCTAGGTTGCCGAGTCCAAGTTTCCAGGTGTCAACGGAAACGGGGCAACTCCATCTCGCGCGGAAGGTGAGTGCCTACCGGTGAAGGTTATGTCCGTCATCCACTACCCTGTGTTCGGGGGCCCTCACAATCAGGCCGTACGCCTTGACGCGCCGCTGCAGGCGCTGGGAGTAGAAACCCTGGTCGTGCTTGCTGACGGGCCGGGCAACGCAGCATCCCGGCTTGAGACGGCCGGCATCAATTGCGTGACGATTCCTCTCTCGCGCCTACGGGCGAGCACGGACCTACGGGTTCAAGGTCACTACTTGCGTGCGTTTCGAGGTGACGTGGAGAGACTCAGGGGTCTGATACGTGCCCACGATGTGGACGTTGTTCAAGTGAGCGGTCTGGTCAATCCGCACGCTGCGCTTGCGGCGCGGCTCGAGAACGTCCCTGTGCTCTGGCAGCTTTTTGACGTGTTCTCGCCGCGAGTTGCTCGCATCGCCCTGGCACCTGTCGTACGAGCGCTTGCCGACTGTGTGATGACGGCCGGCGCGCGAGTCGCCGAGGTGCATCCGGGAGTGTCGCGATCCGCTGAGAGGCTGGTTCAGTACTTCCCACCCGTCGACGTCGGTCTCTTCAGGCCAGCCACTCCAACTGAAAGGGCTGCGGCGAGAGCTGAGTTGGGAGTCCCCGACACCGCGTTCTTGGTCGGCACCGTTGGCAACCTGAATCCCCTGAAGGGCCACGAGCACCTAGTCCGTGCCGCGGCTGTGGCGCGCGAGCGAATACCGTGTCTTTACGTGCGGATTCTCGGAGCGGGCACGCCGACGCACACGAGATACGCGGAATCGCTAAGAGCAGAGTCCATTGGGCATGGATTCGAGCTGCCCTTCTTCGGAGTGTCGGATCCGGGCGCGCGGGTTGCGGAGCTAGTGCGGGCTTTCGATGTGTTCGTCTTGTCTTCTCTGTCCGAGGGTGTCCCCACTGTCATTCTGGAAGCCATGGCAAGTGGCATTCCCGTGGTCGCCACGGATGTAGGAGGCGTCAAGGAGGTCGTGAGGCATGGCGTGACGGGTCTGGTAGTGCCGCGCGCAGACTCGGACGCTCTGGCCGATTCCATCACTGTCCTCTACGAGAATCCTGCACTCCGTGGGACTATGGCGCAGGCGGCGAGGCAAGATGCGGAGCAGCACTACAGTGCCGAGCAGTGTGCCCGAGTGCACCTGAAGGCCTACCGCACGGCACTTCAATCCCATTGGTCGCGCTACGCCCCGACGATGGTCGGTGGTCTCCGGGATTGTTGCGAATCCGAAGGGCTGCGGGATGTCCTTGTATGCCCCGACTGCCACGGCGCCCTTGAGTGGGCCGCAGACAGCACAACGTGCAGGGGTTGCGGGACACAGTACGGCGTGGTCGAGGGTGTGCCGATTCTGCTGGCAGGGTCCGCGACTGCTGACCGCGTGGGCGAGACCGCTCCCCTCGAGGCTAGGAGGTTCTACGACGAGGAGGTCGATGAGGAGTTCGAGATCAGGCGACCCCATCGCACGCCTCGCATGTACCAGATGATGCTGGGGCTGAAGGTGCGTCGTGCGCTGCGGGGTCTGGGCGGATCACACGACGCCGGCCCGGCTCTCACGGTCTGCGGCGGCTCGGGGATGGACGCCGAGTTCCTCGTGCGACGCGGCTACGAGGCCCTCTCCGTGGATCTGTCGCTGGGCGCCTGTCTCAGGGCCTTGAAGAGAGCGCGTCGGTTCGGGCTTCCGATACTCCCGGTCGTCGCCGATGCGACCCGTCTGCCCCTGCTTGACCGCTCCATCTCGATCGCATACGTGCACGATGGCCTCCACCACCTGTCTGAGCCGGCGGACGGGGTCGCCGAGATGGCCAGGGTCGCGGCACGCGGGATCTCGGTCAATGAACCCGTGGCGGCGGCCACACGGGTTGCGGTGGCCCTCGGTGTTTCGGTCGATGTCGAAGACTCAGGAGACGTGGTCCGGCGCGTCCGTCCGCGTGTCATCGCGGACCAGCTGCGGTCGATGGGCTTTCGCAGGATCCGGTGGCTTCGCTACGGCATGTACTACAGACATGACCCCGGTCCGGTTGTCACGTGGGCCAGCGGTACTCTCGTTTTTCCCTGGGCGAGGCATGCCGTCCGGTTCGCGAGCTGGCTGTCGGCGCCGATCGGCAACACGTACGCGGTGACCGGGCTTCGTCCATCGAGGAAGCCGGACGGCGTTCGATGAGGGTGCTGATCATCAGCCTCAACTACAATGGAGTTATTGAAACGCCCCGGGTTTGACGGAGGCTCCGTTTCCAGGATTACTTGGTCCTGGAGGAAGGAGTCCAACCCATGGCACGACGTTCGAAGTACTCCCCCGAGTTCCGGGAGCGCTGCGTCCGAGTCGCCCGAGAGTCCGAGCGTTCGATCTCCGAGGTCGCGCGTGAACTGGGCGTCCACCCCGAGACCCTGCGGCTCTGGGTGCGCCAGGACGAGGCCGACGACGGCAGTCGCGCCGATCGGCTGACTACGGCCGAGCGCGAGGAGCTCGCAGCCTTGCGCCGCGAGAATCGTGACCTGAGAAGATCCAACGAGATCCTGAAAGCCGCGAGCGTGTTCTTCGCCCGCGAACTCGACCAGCCCCGTCCGAGGTGAGCGCGTTTGTCGACAGACACCGCGACCGCTTCGGGGTCGAGCCGATGTGTCGGGAGATAGAGGCATCCGCCTCTGCATACCGGGCCAGACGCACCAAGCCTCCGTCGGCGCGAGCTCTGAGCGACGACTACCTGCTGGGCGAGATCAAGCGTGTGCACGCGAGCTCTGATCGCATCTACGGGCAGCTCAAGATATGGGATGAGCTCAACGACAAGGGCATCGAGGTGGCCCGCTGCATCGTCGAGCGTCTGATGCGAAAGCACGGCATCGAGGGCTGCCGCAACGGGAAAGCGCAGGTCACGACACAGCCAGGCGCCAATCCTGTTGCCGCCGAAGACCTCGTGCGGCGTGACTTCACCGCCGATTGTCCCGATTCGGTGTGGCTCTCAGACTTCACCTACATCCGCACGTGGCAGGGCTGGGGCTACCTGTCCATCGTGCTCGACGTCCACACGCGGCGCATCGTGGGTTGGCAGCTTGCGAGTCACATGGGCCAGTCCCTTGTCACCGACGCGCTGGACATGGCGCTGGCGTCGAGGCGGGAGCACGAGGGCGGGCTGATCGCGCACTCCGACGGAAGCCAATATACGTCCTACGAGTACACCGAGCGCCTGAAGAGGGCCGGCATCGCTCCCAGCAGGGGTCGGACCGGCACAGCCTCGGACAACGCCATAGCCGAGTCCATCATGTCGACGCTCAAGCGGGAGCTCACCAAGCGCTACACGCGGAAGACGAGACTCGACCTCGAACTCGCGCTCGTGACCTACATCGGCTGGTACAACGCCCGTCGCAAGCACCGCTCACTGAAGATCGTCGAGGACGGGAGGGTCAGGCGACAGACGTCGCTTGAGGCCCTCGACCGCTACAATCAGGAAGTCGCCCGGGAGACCGTGGCTTCCACATAATCGAGCCGACGTGGAACCCGGGGCGCTTCACAGTGCGAAGCCCGTGCATCCTGAGATGTTGGCCGTCGAGCGTGAGAATGGAGGTCGATACAGTGCCACGTTTGGGCATGGTTGTCCCAGTTCGCAATCCAGGTCCCGAGTGGTGTAGCTGGCTTGTCGCCTACTCAGAGCAGACACGCACTCCCGACGCCCTGGTCGTCATGGACTCATCGTCGGACGACGAGGCGGCGGCACTCGCCGCGCAGTACGGAGCCCGCGTGCTACGAGTCAAGTCAGGAGAATACGACCATGGTGGCACGCGCCAAGCTGGGGTTGACGCGTTGATTGATGCGGACCTTGTAATCTTCGCCACGCAGGACGCCGTGCTCGCCGATCGCCGGTCGATAGAGCTACTGGTCGCGTCAGTCGAGGCCGACCCAACTGTAGGGGCGGGGTATGGGCGTCAGCTTCCTCGGAACGGTGCCGGCCCGATCGAAACCCACGCGAGACTGTTCGGCTATCCTCCGGCTGACCGCACGACCAACGCATCAGACATACCCTCGCTTGGCCTGAAGGCGGGGTTTCTGTCGGATTCCTTCGCATGCTACCGAGTCTCGGCCCTCCTCGGGGTCGGAGGATTCCCGATTCCTGCGGCATTTGGCGAGGACGCGGTGGTGGGGGCGCGTCTTGTACTGTCCGGCTGGTCGATTGCCTACGTCTCGCGGGCGACGGTCTATCATTCACACGGGTACTCGCTTGCCGAAGAGGCGCGACGATACTTCGACGTTGGAGCACTTCACGCAATGGAGCCGTGGATCCAAGACGAGCTCGGAGCTGCGAGTGGCGAAGGTGCGCGCTTTCTCATATCCGAGATTGCGTACTTGGCTCGACGCGCGCCGCACCGCTTGCCCGAGGCCCTCGTGCGTACTCTGTCGAAGTACGCGATGTACCAGACGGGTCGACACCACGCGCTGCTGCCTGCACGGCTGAAGTGCACATTGAGCATGAATCCCTCCTACTGGAGATCGCATCGAGAGGTATCGAAGTGATCCAGTGGGTCTGGGTTCATGGCCAAGCCGCCCAGTGTCGCTGACGGTCCAATAATGACCCTCCGGGCGGGCGGATTCCCGTGCTCGATGCAAAACTCCGTAGGGAAAGGAGTGCTACAACGCGGTCCGCTGGTGGGCGGGGGTGCATGGCGGACGGTCGCGTCCCACCGAGTGGTGTAACTAGGTCGCTTGCTTGAACAGCAGACGGCCACCGTGTGATTCTTCGAAGCGACGAAGCATTCGGAGAAGGGACACACGATGACCGACACCAGCATGGAGCTGTCCGACTTCCTTCGCAAGGCGGTAGGTGGCGGGGACGTCGACTTCCTGCGCGAGGGAGTGCGCGTGCTCTCCCAGGCGCTCATAGAGCTCGAAGTATCAGAGCAGATCGGTGCTGGCAGACATGAGCGCTCATGCGAACGCACGACGCACCGCAACGGATACCGCGAGCGGACCTGGGACACTGCCGCCGGCGCGATCGAGCTCAGGATCCCGAAGTTACGAGAGGGCAGCTACATGCCCTCGCTCATCGAGCCGAGGCGCCGGATCGACCGCGCCATGCTCTCCGTCATCCAGGAGGCGTGGATCCACGGGGTCTCGACCCGTAAGGTCGACGACATCGTCACCGCCCTGGGCATGACCGGGATCTCGAAGTCCTCGGTATCGCGCATCTGCGTCGAGCTCGACGAGGTGGTTTCCGACTTCCTGTCCCGCCCGCTCATGTGCGCCTACCCCTACGTGTGGCTCGACGCCACCTACCTCAAGTGCCGCGAGGGTTCACGGGTCGGTTCGGTGGCAGCCGTGGTCGCCATCGGGGTGACGACGGCCGGTGAGCGCGAGGTGCTCGGTCTGGACATCGGGTCCAGCGAGGACGGAGCGTTCTGGACGGAGTTCCTCAGAGGCCTCGTCACGCGAGGTCTCACTGGTGTCGAGCTCGTGATCTCGGATGCCCACGTGGGACTCAAGCAGGCGATCCCCGCCGTGCTCAGCGGAGCGAGCTGGCAGCGATGTCGCGTGCACTTCATGCGAAACGCGCTCGTCCACGTTCCCAAGGGCGACCAGCAGATGGTGGCTGCGGCGATACGCACGATCTTCGCCGCGCCCGGCATCGAGGAGGCCCGAACTCAACTCAGATTCATCGCCGACGGACTCGCCAAGAGGTACCCGAAGGTGACCGGCCTGCTCTTCGATGCCGAAGACGACGTGATCGCACACATGGCGTTCCCACGCGAGCACTGGACCAAAATCGCTTCCACCAACTCGCTCGAACGCGTGAACAAGGAGATCAAGCGCAGGACCGACGTCGTGGGCATCTTCCCCAACCGCGCCTCGGCGCTCCGGCTCACCGGCTGCGTCCTGCTCGAGCAGCACGACGAGTGGGCCGTGGGCAGGCGCTACATCGGCATGGAATCCATGACGAGGATCGGAAACCCGACGAGCGAGACGGAGGTGGTGCTGCAGGCGCTGCTCGCGCCGGTGAAGTAGACTTTCAGGAGCAGAGAGTCACGCGGGAGTTACACCACTCCGCGGGACGCGACCTGGCGGACCGGCGTACCAGCGGTTTGGATCCATAGCGGGGTATAGTTCTCATGGGGGACTGACGATGTTGTCGTTGCGCCTGCGACAGGTCGAGGGTTTCCGCAATCTTAGGCGCCTCTTCTGGGGCACGGGCGAGTACAGAGTTGCGGATCTGCGGCCGGAGCGATCGACGACGGGAGAAGACCGGGGCGGTTGTCGCATGAACTCGGTCAATATGCAGTGCGAGAGTGATTGCGCCCACGGGGCGTTGCGTCTGACCTGGTCCTGCTACTGAATGTGGCGTCTGGAGGGGGCGCGTTGACCAGCGAATCGGATTCGCCCATTTCCTTTTCAAGCCGTTCGCGGAGGCGGGTAATCGTTCGGACGATGCTCGTCGTTTCGGACGCAGTTGCCCTACTCGCGGCGGGGTTCTTTGCTACCGTCATCCGATTCGGCCAATGGCGCCACATCGCTGCCATCGGACCTCCCGGATCGACCGTTACCTTCGCGCGCGTCGCGATTCTGATGGCAGTGGTCTGGCTTCTCGCCCTCTGGTTCGAGCGCCTCTATCAACGGGACCGGGTGCTCCACGGTTCCGAGGAGTTCGGCCGTGTGCTGAGGGCCGTCGTCATGGGCACCGCTGGCTTCATAATCATCCAGTACCTCCTCAAGGTGCCTGGGCTATCCCGGCTATGGATGTTGCTCGTAACGGCGTTCGCGGCGGTCTTCGTGGTCCTCGGTCGCGCACTTGTTCGTGCGGCAATCCAAGTCGCGAGACGCCGCGGGCTGCTGCTTCGGACGGCTTTGATCGCGGGCGACAATGAAGAAGCTGTCGCAATCATCGGTGTGTTGTTCAAGAACCGCCGCGCGGGGCTGGTGCCTGTAGGATGTCTGGGGTCTTCGCGGGCCAACGAGCGCGGAGTGAACGACTGTGGCGGTCGCGTCGCACTTCTCGGAGACGCAGGGGAAATCCGGCGTGTGGTCGCGGAGCACAGTATCGATACGGTTGTTATCGCGTCCAGCGCGTACGAGCCAGCGCTTCTCTCGCGACTGATCACCGACCTACGGGGATGGGATGGCGACATTCAAGTCTCCGCAGGTCTGGCTGACGTGGCGACCGCGCGGGTGTTTGTGCACGAAGTCGCCGGCATCCCCTTGATTGCAGTGCGAGGCGTCGCTTTCACCCCCTTGCGACGCTTGTCTAAGCGTGTTCTTGACGTGGCCGTGGCGGGACTGGCGATTCTGCTCGGCCTCCCTGTGTGGCTGTGCATTGCTGCGGCTGTCAAGATCAGTTCTCCGGGTCCGGTCTTCTACCGCCAGCCTCGAGTTGGGCGTGGCGGAGAGGCTTTTCAGATACTCAAGTTCCGCTCGATGCGGACTGACACCCAGTTGGCCCCCGTACCCGCAGGTTCTAGCGCGGTCTCGGCGCACATATTGAAGATGAAGGATGATCCGCGTGTTACTTCGGTCGGCCGAGTGCTCAGGCGCTTCTCCCTCGACGAGTTTCCGCAGCTTCTCAACGTACTCCGAGGCGAGATGAGCTTGGTGGGACCGCGCCCGGAGCAAGCATGCGAGGTGGAGTGCTACGAGGAAGATCAGAGGCGGAGGCTTGATGTGGCGCCTGGGCTGACCGGTCTGTGGCAGGTCTCGGGCAGATCCGATCTCAGCGTGGATGACAAGATGCGCCTTGACCTGTACTACGTGGAGAACTGGTCGCTTGCTGGCGACGTGGCCATTCTGTTTCGGACTGTGCCGGTGGTCCTCCTCGCCAAAGGTGCCTACTAGCCGAGGCTCATTCTGAGACCATGACCGGCCGACAGGGTCGCGCTGGCGGGCGCGTACCAAGGCGCAGAGAGTGGTCGACGCCACGCTGACTCCCAGCGATTCAAGATCGGCAGCCGCGGCCCGGTCTTCTACCGGCAGATGCGCGTCGGGAGGCGCGGTGGCGTCTTCGGCATGTACAAGTTCCGCTCCATGGGCGACGGCGCGGATGCGCGCATCGACGAGCTGCGCGAGCACAACGAGGCCACCGGCCCGCTGTTCAAGATGCACAACGACCCCCGCGTCACCCGCGTGGGCCGATTCCTGCGCAAGTACTCGCTCGACGAGTTCCCGCAGCTGCTGAACGTGATGCGCGGCGAGATGTCGCTCGTCGGTCCGCGGCCGCCGCTCCCGGGCGAGGTTGACACCTACTCGGACTACCACTGGCGCCGGCTGGAGGTGCTGCCCGGCATGACGGGCCTGTGGCAGGTCTCGGGGCGCAGCACGCTCACCTTCGACGACATGGTCCGCCTCGACCTCCTCTACATCGAGAACTGGTCGGTGGGCTTCGACATGTCGCTGATGCTGCGCACGATCCCCGCGGTGCTGCTGCCCGAGGGCGCGTACTAGCGACGGCGCGCGCGTTCCGCTCCCGTGTCACACCCGCGTGGTAGCGTGACCTCACCCTCAAGGAGTCTCCCTCCAGGTGCATTGGAGGCTGTGACCCATGCTCGACGAACACGCAAGCGACCTACCGGCAGGCCTGCCGGATGACTCGCTCTTCGGCGACGTCGCGACGCTGATCGAAGGCGCTCGCGGGCGGGTGGCGGTCACCGTCAACGCCGAGCTCACGAAGCTGTACTGGGGCATCGGGAGGCGGATCCGTGCGGACGTGCTTGACGGAGTGCGCGGCGAGTACGGGCAGCGGATCGTTCAGCGGCTGGCGGACCGGCTGACGGCGCGGTACGGGCGCGGCTACTCGCGCGCCAATCTCGCATCGATGATGCGGTTCTCAGAGGTGTACCCGTCAGCTTCAATTGTCCAGACGATGTCTGGACAATTGACCTGGAGCCACCTCGTGCAGCTCATCGCGCTTGAGGATCCCGACGAGCGCGGGTTCTACGAGGCGCTCGCCGCCCGCGATCACTGGAGCGTGCGAACGCTGTCGCAGCAGATCCAGCGCCGGCTCTATCAGCGTTCGCTCGGTGGCGCAGACGCCGCCGTCATGGCCGCGGACCGCGCTGACGCGGCGGGCGGCGACACCGCACCCGAGCTGGCCCTCCGTGACCCTTACGTGCTCGACTTCCTCGGGCTCGGCTCGGAGCACAGCGAAGCCGACCTCGAACGCGCGATCATCGACGACATGCAGCGCTTCCTGTTGGAGCTCGGCGCCGGGTTCGCCTTCGTGGCGCGCCAGAAGCGCATCACGGTCGACGGCGACGACTACTACCTCGACCTGCTCTTCTACCACTACCGGATGCGCTGCTTTGTCGCCGTCGAGCTCAAGACCCGCAAGCTCCGGCCCGGGGACAAGGGGCAGATGGAACTCTACCTGCGCTGGCTCGACCGCTTCGAACGCGGTCCCGGCGACGAGCCGCCGATCGGGCTGATCCTGTGCACGAGCAAGGGCCCGCAGCAGACCGCCCTGCTCGGCCTCGACCACGGTGAGATCCGTGCCGCGCGCTACATCACCGAGCCCCTGCGCGACGAGATGCAGCGCCGTCTGGCGGCAGCCGCCGGGCAGCTGGGAGCGGGGGAGGGGTGAGGCGCGGGCCCGACCAACCGATCGGTGACGCTATCGACCCTCGGACGGGCGGCCTCCGCTGTCGGCATGAGGATCCGCATCGAACTCGCTCCCAGGCCGCTCTGACCGGGAGAGCGGATCCTGCTCGCCGAGGCGAGTCGTGAGTCCCGAGACCCTCGACCATGAGCTCAGCAGTGGCAACGTGTTCGCCGATCTGGGACTGCCAGAGGCCGACGAGCTCATCGCAAAGGCGGAGCTGGCACGCCAGATCGCCGACGTCGTTTCGCACCGGCACCTCACGCGGGCACAGGCGGCGCGCGTCCTGGGTACCACCCAGCCCAAGGTCTCCGCTCTCTACGCCGGAAGGCTCGCGGGGTTCTCCATGGAGCGGCTCATCCGGTTCCTGAACGCGCTTGGGGTTGGGGTCGTCGCAACAGTTGCGCCGCTGATGATGACACAGCGTTAGTGTGGACCTGCGCGGGTGTTTGGAGTTGGACTCCATGCCTTTCTAGCAGGCAAAACAGCACTGAGCGACTCGCCTACATCACTAGCAGATATCACTAGAGTGTCTGGAAGTAGACCCGTTCTACTGGACTTGCAGCGCAGAGTTCGTGCTTGGGATGACCTCAAAATGGACCACTTGAATGCGGCACCACGGCTGATAACCGTGAGGTCGATGGTTCGAATCCATCCGGGCCCACCATCATTACAGCACTTCAGCCGGGGTATTTGCCCCGGCTGATTGCGTTCTTCGGGACGAGTGATGGTTCTATCAATCGACTGTCAACCCAATCGTGTCGCGAGGGGGCTGAATCTCGAGGGTTGCTCGAGACCTCCGGAGTAGCCGATTTGCGGGGGGATTTGCGGCGATTTCTGGAACTACTCGCACTACTTTCGGAGCTGGGTGATCCAGGTTCTTCCGCCATCAATGGTCGTGAGCGTGATGGGGTGCTGGGGGCTGTCGCCATCCAGACCCCGGACCACCCCGTGGAGGTTGTCGGTGAAGTCCACGGACTCCAGCGGTCCCGCGCCGAACTGCTCCGCCCAGGTTCTTCCGCCGTCGGTGGTGGCGATGATGGAGCCCACGAGGGTGCCGCTGCTGGAGACCGCCCAGCCGTGGAGCGCATCGGTGAACACCACATCCTGGAGCGGGAAGCCGGCCCCATCGGCGTAGAGGACCTTCCAGGCCAGGCCGCCGTCGGTGGTGCGCTGGACTAGGCTGCCAACGCCATCCTCCAGATCTCCGCCCACGGCCCACCCGTTGAGGTCGTCGATGAACGAGGTGGCGGCGATCCGGTCGGGGGTAGCGGGGTGGTGGTCGCCAGCTCCACGGCGGGTCTCTGAATGGGTGTGGAGCCGAGACTCTTCGCCGTCGGAGGAGCGCAGCCCATCAGGGCGGTCATCACCAAGACCGCTGCCAGAAAAGCTACCGCCATGCTTCGTTGCTTCACCGCTTCTCCCCGGAGCCGTTGAGCGCCGCCATTGTAGCTGTGTCCTTGTGATCGTTGAGCTCGGCTGCTCAACCACTTTCGCTTGGTCCCGCGGAAATCGTGCCCAAACGGAGGAGTATCAGGAAGGGGATGCGAGGACGCCAGCGGGCCGCTCGGGCGTACTCTCATCGCGTTTCGGGGGGGGTATCATGCTCTGAGGGAATCCACTGTTTGGCTGCGGGACCGGGATGCCGGTTCGGCGCGAGTAGAGTCCGCTGAGGGGCGGGATTAGTGAGAACTAATCAGGATATCACCGAGCGCAAGCAGGCCGAGCAGGAACTGCGGGAGAGCGAAGCCCGCTTCCGAACGCTGGCCGAGAGCTCGCCTCTGGCCATCTTCGTCAACCGCGAGGACAAGGTCGTGCTCGCGAACCCGGCGGCCGCGAAGCTGTTCGGGACCTCCTCGCCCGACCAGCTGATCGGGAGATCGGCCCTGGACCTGTTCGACCCCGACTCCCGCTCGCTCGTTCGCGAGCGCATCCGCGTGGACAGCGAGGAGGTCCCGCTCGTCGAGGTGCGGATCCTGCGACTCGACGGCACGCC
>Ga0209540_10002853_pt1 | contig 12025 bp, 10 predicted proteins | sample BarGraIncu01121A_FD_184501 | JGI IMG/M metagenome (GOLD analysis project Ga0209540, IMG submission 184501) | Arctic peat soil microbial communities from Barrow, Alaska - Barrow Graham LP Incubations 011-21A (SPAdes) (version 2) | ecosystem: Environmental > Terrestrial > Soil > Wetlands > Peat... | reverse complement strand
CGTCGATGGCCCGCAGCGGCGCCCGCAGGTCGTGCGAAACCGAATAAGAAAACGCTTCCAGTTCCTTGTTGGACGTTTCCAACTGGGCGGTGCGCTGCCGGACTCTTTGTTCCAGTTCTTCGTTCAGCTGGCGGATCTCGTTTTCGGCGAGCTTGATTTCGGTGATGTCGCGGGCGGAGGAGAGTATTCCGGTCACATTCCCGGCTGCATCCTTCAGCACCCGGCACCACCAGGCCAGTAGCCGCTTTTCGCCGTCACGGCGCCGCTGCCAGCTCTCCACGTAAAGAATGTCTTCATAACCATTGAAAATGGGTTTGACCGTCTGATAGGTTTGTTGCTCGCCTTCGAAATAATGACTCGCTTCCTTGCCGATGACATCGGCGCCGAAAAACTCGATCCCGGCATGGTTGGCCCAGGTGTATGTTTTGTTTGTATCCACCTCCATGATGATGTCGGGAATGGCTTCCAGCATGGTTTGGTTGCGCGAAGACAAGATCTGCAGCTCACGTTCCGCCTGCTTCTGATCTTCGACCACACTCAGCAACGCCAGGCGCGATTGGTTGGTAGTTGCGAGCACCTCCCGCGCCAACTTTTCGGCGGCGGCAATCGCCTCGTTGTGCTCGGTCAGGTCGGTTGCCACCAGGCAGAAGGAATCGGGCATCTCGTTGATGAGCAGGTTGCTCACCGAAAGATAGACCGGCACTAGTGTTCCGTCGCTGGCGGTAAGTATAAGTTGTTCGCGGCGTTTTTCGTCTAAGCCTTTTCTCAGCAGTGATTGAAGAATCCGCTGACTGTCTGGCGCAATCCAGGTGTGGATGGCGGAACCGATCACCTTTTCGAGCGGCGTCTTGAGCATCTCGGCAAAGCGCCGGTTGGCGTACAAAATCACGCCTTCCGCCGTCAGGATCAGCGCGCCTTCGCTCATATCCTCGATCAGTATCCGGTAAGAATGATCGGCTCCCTTGAGCGTAAAGATCTGCTCGCCGCCCTCGCCGGGGACAACAAGCGCGTCCACTTCGCTGCTGCGGATGGCGCGCAGGGTCTCTTTGGCTTCCGCCAGCCGCGCGCGCAGGTCGGCGTTTTCACCCAACAATTGCTTTAGGGTCTTGAGTGTTGGTTTTCTTGGCACAGCAAACTCCTGGCGTGAAACGTAAAACGTGAATCACGCATCACGCATCACGTTTCACGCTTTCTTCTGCAAATCCAGCCCAATCAGCACGCGCTCAGTGTTCGACATATCGCCGATGATGCGGCGCAACGGGGGCGGGAGTTTCTTAATGAGCGTTGGCACGGCGATGATCTGCTTGCCTTGCGCCAGTTGGGGCTGCTGGTAGATGTCAATCACGTCCAGCACATAGCGCCCTTTCAGGTTTTCCTCACAGATTTTTTTGATGTTAGTGATGGCGAGAACGGATTTCGGTGTCTGTCCGGCGACGTACAGCCGCAGGAAATAGCGGTTCAATTTTGCTTTGCGCGGCTTGGCTTTAGGCGGCGCGTGCTTGGTTGGGTTCGTTCTCATTTCGAGTCTCCTTTTTTTTTGTTCGGTTTCGTATCCGCTTTGCGGCTCAGTCCCATGTCCACACGTTCTTGCGCCAGTTGTGCTCCCCGCACTTGCTCTTGCCCGATAATGCTCAACGTCTCGGTTTCTTGCGCCTCAAACTCAGCGCGCATCGCGGCGATCTGCGCTTCCAGCGCCTTGCGCTTGCGTTCCAGTTCGAGTTGTCGGTGCTCAGTTTCCTGCTGGCGCGCCAACTTCCCGGCTTGCTCTTGCGCCTCTTGCGCCAGCCGCGCCGAGCCGGTCAGCACGCCACTCGCACCGACGTACACATCGCGCAATTCCACGCCGTGATCGGTCAGCAGGAACTCGCGAATCTGATTCGAGTGCGCCATGCCGCGCGATTTCAGGATGTACAAGCCGCGATTGCGCTCGCCGCCAATTTCGATGTCGTGCAATAACAGCCAACTGTCGATCAGGGACGAAATGGCAACTTCGCTTTGCCCGGGCGCGTCCCCACCCGAAGTTAAACTGGTGAACATGCCGGTGATCTGATTCATTTTCAGGAAATCCACCAGCCGCATCAACATGGATTTGACTTCGGTCTCATTGCCCCCGATGAGGAAACTGTTCAACGGATCCACAATCACGACCTGCGGTTTAAAGGCGGTGATCGCTTTGTGGATCATCGCCAGGTGCATTTCCAAGCCCACAAACGAGGGGCGGTTCGCCTGAAACAGGAGCAGACCTTTCTGCACCCATGGTTCCAGGTCGATCCCGATGGAACGCATATTCCGCATGATCTGACTGGGAGATTCCTCGAAGGCAAAATAAAGGGCGCGCTCGCCGCGACGGCAGGCGGCATCGACAAAGTGCGCCGCGAGACTGGTCTTGCCGGTGCCCGCTGTGCCAGAGATCAGCACGCTGCTGCCGCGGTAAAAGCCCGAGCCGCCCAGCATGGCGTCGAGCCGCGCAATGCCGGTGGAGATTCGAGCTGTGGAGGCAATTTGTTGTAAGCCGAGCGATGTGATCGGCAGCACTGAAATGCCGTTTTCGTCGATCAGAAATGGATACTCGTTCGTGCCGTGCGTCGAGCCGCGGTACTTGACCACGCGCAGTCGCCGCGAGGAAACCTGGTCGCTCACGCGATGATCGAGCACGATCACGCAGTCGGAGACGTACTCTTCCAACCTCTGGTTCGTCAGCGTCCCTTCGCCGTGTTCGCCGGTGATGATGGCAGTCACGCCTTTGTCTTTCAGCCAGCGAAACAGGCGGCGCAGTTCCGCGCGCACGATGAACGGATTGGGAAAGCCGGAGAAGAGTGACTCAATAGGGGTATCCAGCACAACGCGCTTGGCGTTGATGGAGGCAATGGCATGTCCGAGGCGGATGAACAATCCTTCCAGATCGTATTCGCCGGTCGCCTCTATTTCAGTGCGCTCGACATACACAAAATCCAGCACGATCTTTTTGCGCGCGACCAGGTCTTTCAAGTCGAAACCGAGCGAGGCGACGTTTTGGGTCAGTTCTTTGGGGGTCTCTTCGAAAGCCATAAAGACGCCCGGCTCGTTGAACTGCGTCGCGCCGCGCACCAGAAACTCCATGGCGAGGAGCGTCTTGCCGCAGCCCGCACTACCGCAGACCAGCGTCGGTCTGCCTTTGGGCAATCCGCCGCCGGTGATCTCGTCCAGCCCTTGGATGCCGGTCGGCGATTTGGGTAGTTGTGTTCTTGATTTTGCCATTGTTCATTTCTCCTTTTTGTCTTGTGATTCTGCGCTGGGGTAGCGCTGCCGCTGGCCGGCTTGCCCCAGCAGTTCATTCACCTCGCGCTTGAGGTCGAGGATGCGTGTCTCGCGCCCCAGCGTAGCTTTGTGCCAGCGTTGCAGTTCCGCGATCTGTTCGTTTAATTGGGATTCCGCCTGTTTGCGCTTAGTGATGTCGTGGATAATCGTAAGTAGGTACGGCTCGGAATCAATTTCGATCGTTCCTACCGACAGGGTAACTTGCCGCACTTCGCCTGACTTGCACTTGATTTCTGCCTCAAAGTCGTGAACGAAGTTTTGCTCTTGCAGTTGTGCGGCAAGATTCTGCCGATCTGCTGGGTTCGCAAACAATCCCATTTCGAGTGAGTTTCGCCCGATCACCTCCTCCCGGCTGTACCCAAAAAGGCGACCCCAACTGCCATTGACCTCGATAATCAGCCCATCGGCAAACCGACTAATGACGAGCACATCCGGACTCACATGGAAGGCTTTGGAGAATTTATTCTCACTATTACGTAGCGCTTCTTCAGCCCGCTTGCGCTCGCTGATGTTCATGTTCTGGATGACCGCATGTGTCACCCGACCATGGATGTCCTTGATGGGAAACACTGTGGTGTCCAGTATCAATGAGACCTTCCGGCTCAGTTCAAGATTCTGCAATTGGGTACTGTCATAAATGATTTCGAAACGAACGGTTTCGCCATTTTCGAACACCTTCCGCACCAATGGCAACAGCCCCTGTGCTTCGACGATGCTGTCCTGAAGTATATTGTATTTGCCAATGACTTCGTCTTCTCTTATTTGCAGCAGCTCGCAGCAGGCCCGGTTGATCCGGATTAGCGTGCCTTGATTGTTGGAGATCCACATGGCCAAAGGGCTTTGTTCGATAATGCTGTTGAGAAACGTTTCGTTCTCCCGCAGCCTTTCATCAGCCCGCTTGCGCTCGCTAATGTCGCGGACGATGCTCTGGAAATATTTTTTATCATTGACGGCGATAATCCGGGCGGAGACCTCGACCGGAAAAACCGAACCGTCCTTTCTTTGGTGAAAAGTTTCAAACAGCATACCCAGCGGGCTTTCCGCCGTTTTTATCTGTTCGTCCAGCTTGTTTCGTTCCTCCGGGATGCGCAGATCGCGGATATTCATCTTCAATAACATTTTCCGGCTAAAGCCATAAGCGACCATGGCGCGTTCGTTGACCTCCAGGATGTTCCCCTTCTCGTCGCAAAGCAGGATGATATCGTTGGCGTAGCGAGTCAGATAATCGAAATGCTGCACCAGGGCTTGTTTTTGATTTTCGACTTCAAGCTGGCGCAGGCGCAAATGGGTGTTCTGGCGCTGCCACATAAACAAGATCAGCAGGGCGGCCGCCAGGATCAGGGACAGGGTGCCCAGGAATATCGCCATGGCGCTGCGGTGGATGGGACGCTCGATCTCTTCGCGGTCGATCTTGGCCACGATGAACCACGGTGAATCGGGAACCGGCGTGATCACCGACCAGACGGCGATGCCGCGGTAATCGCGACCTGAGAATGCCCCTGTTTTGCCCAAAACCGCTTGGGCGGCGGGAAGTCCGGCAGCGGTTAGGGGAAAGCGAAGGTTCAGGGCCGTGTTTTTGCGGTGGCGCAGTTCGTTCAAGTAAAGCACAGTGTTTCCCTCGCGGCGCACCAGCAGGGTCTCGGCACTGGGGCTGGGAGTGGACCAGGACTGAATCATGGGATAGAGAAAGTCGGCGGGATCAATACGCAAAAAAACAAAACCGTCGACCGTGTCCGGGGCCAGGAGCGGCACAGCCACGTCCAAATGGAGAAGGGGTATCTTCTCGCTGCGATGCAGGTCGGAAAAGACCGCCTCTTTTCGGTGCCGGACCGCTTCCATCAGCTCCAGCCCCTCACTGCCGATGACCGGGTAAAGGCCGGCCAGGGCGAGAACCATTTCCCCGGACCCATCGAGCAGCAGGACATTCTGATAATGATAGTTGTTCCGCAATGATTCCATCCAGCCCAGGATAGATTCCCGGCGGGGACCGGCGGAGCGGTCGCGCAGAAAAGCCAGCAACTCAGTGGTGAGGATGCGGTTTTCCGCGATCAGGCGGGCGTCGCCCATCCTTTCCCCGAGCCAATGCTGGATATTGGCGGCTTTCAGTTCGGCGATCGCTTGAAGTTGTGCAATTTGTTCATGGAAAACATCTTTTTTTTGTTTTTGATAATAAAAATAACCAGAAACGGCTATGGCAGCGGTCAGAAACAGAAAAACAAGCAGCAGCGGCCAGGGCAGAGGTTTCAATTTATGTTTAAAAACTCCGCTAATTCCCCTTCCCTTCTTCATTACATCCTCCTAAATCCCAAGACCACTTTTGTTAAAAATATATAATAATGAATTTTTGTTGTCAATGTCGAGCAATTTCATTCAATTTTTATATGCTTTTGCAGCTGATAATTAAATTTTTCGACCAATCATTGTTGCCCTAGGTATGACCGGTCAAAAACCCCTGCGACATTTTTTGCACCGTCTCCCTCTGTCGCTTTATCAATTTGCGCCGGTGCCTGGGCGCGGTTCCAGTAAGTCGCTTGGTTCCTTTGCTCCTTTTGTCTCACCCCTTCCCACCCGGCCAAAAGAGCCGTTTAGGGAGGTTCGGGCTCGAATAGTTTCGAAGATCTTCGATATGAAAGACTATTTTAGCGAGAAGCTTGGACGGCTGGCTTGGCACGCGTCTTGCGTTATAAAAGGTGTGAGGCGAAAAATGGAAGAAAAAAAGATGCCGACCAACCGCGTCGTGAGTATCGGTGACGTCCTGCCCCCCGGCAGCTACAAGATCGAGGAAGAGGTGATGTTTTTGCGAGTGCGGCTCAATGGCACCGCCACCCTCTGCCTGATCGACGGCCAGAGGCGGGTAAAGGAGATCGTTCCCGGCCCGGGGGCCGATCCCGGAATTCCGGGGGCGCCCAAGGGGAAAGTGGCATTTGACGCGAGCCGGAGCGAGGAAAACCAGCTTTGTCCGGAGAATGAAAATGAACGGCTGAAATATGCCGCTGCCGTAGACAACCTGGCGGGCAAGTTCGAGGCCGCCCTGCAGCGTTTCACCGCTGATAACCGGGCCTGCTTGAGCAAGATGGCCGCGGTCCTTGACCCGCGCAACTTCCGCCTGACCTGCGAATATCGCGACGGCGGCGCCCAGGGATTGAAGGCGTACCTGATCCGCGAGTTGTTCAAGCGTACGGTCCGCCAGGAGCGCGGCTTTAAGATCCTGCTGCTCCTCAGCCACGTCATCGCCTTCACCGGCAACGGCCACCCCGAGCGCCTGGAGACGTTAAACCTCGAACAGCACAAGAAAATGCTGAAGGAATTCATGGATTTTCTAAAAGTCGCCGGCCACAAGCGCATCGACCCGCGCATTTTCCAGGAAATCTATGACAAATTCAATGACCAGGAGTTGGTCAATCTGAGCCGCGGTGGAGTCGGCTTCTTCATCAAGCCGCTTTATGACAAGGAGATGCAGGAATTGAAGGCCGCGATCTCCAACAGCCAGAATTCCAACTATATCGATCAGCTTTACAGCAATTCCAACCGTGAACCGGTAGATTTCCTTTATGAAAACACCCTGGCCTACCTGAAGGCCCTGGCCATCGTCCGCCTGTACGCCAAGTCGAACCGCAAAGAGCGGGGCGGCGAAAGCAAGATCGTTGAAAACATCATACGCGACCTCATCACTTTCCGGCCGGCCTGGGTCAAAGAGGCCAGGCCCGCTCAAGCCATGACAGCCTGAGAAGGCCGGGGAAAATCAGCCGCGGCGCCGCTCAGCCAGCTTGCGCTCGCTGATGTCACGGATCAATACACCGCCGTTGGTCATGCCAGCCTCCAGCTTGCTGGGTTCCTTTTTTGCTAAAATATAATAGTTGTTTTTTTTGTCAATGCAAAACGGATCCATGCTGTTCTTTTGCCGGCTGGGCGGTGAAATGTCCGGTTTTTCGTCAGGCCCTACCGGCGGTTTGCGGTTGCCGTGGTGCTGTGCGATAATCAGCGTCGAGGCATGTCATGCACCTGACAAGAGAGTTGCCCGAGTCGCTTTTAAAATTCATCCAGCGCCGACCCGGAGCGATCTTGACCAAGATCCGCTCCGAGGCTTCGCGGCGGCGCTTTTTCCGCATCCGCTTCGGAAGAAAAAGTCTCGTGGCCATGGTCTACCCCGGGCCGGCGTTGACCGAAGTGGAGCGGTTTCGGACCGTCCAGGAAATATATCACGGCCAGGGGCTGCGGGTTCCGGCCATTGAAGCAATCCTCGACGACCGGGTGGTGATCCAGGAAGATGCCGGTGATCTCCTTTTGCAGCGAGCCTGGCGCCTGGGACGCGGCAAGGAGCGCGGTCAACTGTTAAACCAGTGCCGGGAGATCGTATTGAAACTCGCCGCCGTGCCCGCGGAGCTGGCCGCCTTCCGCCTCGACCGGGCCAGGCTGAAATGGGAGATGGAATTTTTCCTCAAGCACTTTTTCCCCCGCTTCCCTGTCCGCGGCTCCATCGAGGCCGAGTTGGGTGCCATGCTGAAAAAATTGGTCGACGCCATGGAGCCGGAATGCGTTTTCGCTCACCGCGACTTCCATTCGCGCAACCTGCTGGTCAAGGACAGCGCGATCGTGATGGTCGATTTCCAGGATTCGCTCCTTGCCCCCCGCTATTATGACCTGGTCTCCCTGGCCTTCGATTCCTATCTGGACCTTGGCCGCGCCCGGGAAATTCTGCTGTCCGGCCGAGAGTGGAGCGGAAACGAGCGGCGGCAGTTAAGTTTGACCGCCCTGCAGCGCAATATCAAGGCCCTGGGCACCTTTGCTTACCAAACATATGAATGCCACTACCCGGCCTATGCCCGTTACGTTCCCCGTACCCTGCGCCATATCCAGGGACATTTGCGAACACTGGCAGAACCTGAATTTAATACACTTTTAAAATATTTTGATTCTTTTTGATACTTGGCATCGGGCAGGCAGCCCTTCGTCCACTCGTGGATTTGTCCTTACCCGCTGATAGGTTCGGTCTCACGTACCCTTGCGAATTAAGCCTGACGCGCTTGGGCGCGGAAGGATCCGGGAGTCGCAAGGGGCCCCTAGTATGGATCGTTCGCCCCTCCCGCGTAAAAATCCCGCCTTCATTAACCGCGATTTTCTATTAACGCGGGAGTCCCAAGGGGATCTCCCAAGCGGGTGCCCAAGTCCAAACCACACGTTTCCTCAGGGCAGCCTTGCCCGATGTCTTTGAGATGTAAATTTTTTGTGGCTTTTTAACGTCGAACTTCGAACATCGAACGTCGAACCTAATCCGAGCTAAGCCATGGTATAATCGGCTCATGCTGAAGATCGGTAAATTATCTCTCGAGTATCCGACGGTCCTGGCTCCCATGGCCGGGCTGACAGACCGGGCCTTGCGCCAGCTCATGGACGAGATCGGCGGCTGCGGCTTGCTGGTCTCGGAGATGATCGCCGCCGAGGGACTGCGCCGCCGGAACCGCCGCACTCTGGAAATGATCGCCGGCTTCAAGACCCGGACGCCGCAGTTCATCCAGCTTTTCGGCGCCAACCCCGAGTCCCTGGCCGATGCGGCAGCGATCGTCTCCGCCGAGACGACTTACGCCGGCATCGACTTGAACATGGGCTGCCCGGTCCCGAAAGTCGTGCGCTCGGGCGCCGGCTCCGGGCTGCTCCAGGACCTGCCGCGCCTGGCGGCCGTGGTCGCCGCCGTGCGCCGCAGTACGCCGCTGCCGCTGACGGTCAAGGTCCGCCTGGGATTCAACAAGGTGAACGTCATGGAAACGACCAAGATCATCGAGGAACAGGGGGCCGACGCCGTGGCCGTCCACTTCCGCCTCAAGAGCGAAGGTTATACGGGCAATGCGCATTGGGAACTGGCCGCTGCCGTCAAGGAAAACTTGTGTATCCCGCTGCTGGGCAACGGTGATATCATGACCTCCGTCTTTGCCCTGGAAAAGCTGCGCATCGTGGACGGGCTGCTGATCGGCCGCGGCGCTCTGGCCAACCCTTTCCTCTTCAGGGAGATCGCCGGGCAGGAGACCGGGGAAAAAGACCTGGGGGACTATGTCCGGCGCCTGGGAGCGCTGATCGAGGAGCATTATCCGGAGAGGAAGCGGCTGGGCAAGCTCAAGGCCTTCACCCGTTTCCTGCTGCTCAGCCGGCCGGGATGCCGCTCCTGGAAGCGGCGCATTTTCCTGTCCCAGGATTTTGCTGAAGCCCGGTCTTTTTTGGCGGAGACATTCGCGTGCCCATGAAAAAAGCTGCCGGCAGGACCGCGGCCGTGGCTTTTTCCGGCGGCAAGGATTCCACGGCTGCCATCCTGCTCCTGCGCGAACAGGGTTATGCGGTGCGGGCGTTGACCCTGCGCCTGGGCCTGGCCAACGAAGAGGAAAAATTGGCCCGGGTCGAGAACCTGGCCCGGGTACTGGATGTCCCCTGGCAGGTGCTGGATGTCCGCGCTGCCTTCCGGGGAAAAGTGCTCGATTGTTTTGTCAACGCCTACCGTTGCGGCCGTACTCCCAATCCCTGCGTGCTCTGCAACCGCCATATCAAGTTCGGACTGCTCTTGAATGAAGTCGGCAAAAGTGACCCCGCGGCCCTGCTGGCCAGCGGCCATTACGCCGCCAAGGTCTTCATCCGCGACCCTGAAGGCCCTCGTCGAGGGGGCGGCCATTGGCTGTTATGCGAGCCCGCCGACCGGCGCAAATCGCAGATCTATTTCCTGGCCATGATCGGGCCGGACGCGCTGGAAAAAATCATTTTCCCTATCGCGTCCCTGACCATCGACCAGGTCCGCGCCAAGGTGGCCGGGCTGCCCCTGGCCAACCCGGAAGAGAGCCAGGATGTCTGCTTTTTGCAAGGTGAAGCATTGGCCTCCTATTTGTCGCGCCTGTTGCCGGAGAGTTTCGTCGACGGCGATATCCTCAATGTCGGCGGCAAAAAGATCGGCCGCCACCACGGCGCGGTCCATTTTACCGCGGGCCAGCGCCGCGGCACGGGCCATGCCTCGGACCGCAGGCTGTACGTGGTCGGCCGCGACATGGCGGCCAACACCGTCACTCTCGGGGACGAGTGCGACCTGCTGGCTGCTGCCTTGACCGTCACCAACCCGGTCTTCTGGCGGCCGCTGCGAATCGGTGAAAAACTTCAAGTCAAGGTACGCTATCAGTTGCATGGCCATGAGGCAGAGATCAGCGAAGTGTCCCCGGCATGTATCCGCGCAGTTTTTAAAGATCCGGTCAGGGCCGTGACTCCCGGCCAGTTCGGCGTGTTTTACGATGGCGATGTCATCGTCGCCGCCGGCGAGATCGTTGTTGCGAATACGTAGGGGTCATGATTCGATTTCAGGTTGAACGTTAATAAAAATTGCGTTAAAATAATGGCTTGAGGTGAAAGAAATGCCCGTTTATGATTATAAATGCCGGAAATGCGGCGCGGTTTTTGAAAAATTCCTGCGCACCATGGCCGCCGCCGCTTCGGTGCAATGCGAAAAATGTGGCAGCGCCAAGGTGGAAAAACTGGTCTCCTGCTGCGCCATTTCGTCCGGGGGAAAGAGTGATGGTGCCGCCTCGTCCCATTCCTCCCATTCCTGTGGCAGCTGTTCAGGCAGCCACTGCAGCACCTGCCACTGAAGTCATACTTTTTTCAGATTAATACTTTTTCAAGTCTGGCTTTTCGTTTCTCCCAATCCGGTAAGAAATTGGACAATATCCTATAAAATTTCTCATCATGCCTGGAAGAAAGCAAATGACATAATTCATGAGTTATTACATAATCAATGCACATGATTGGAGCTTTTACCAATTCTGTATTCAAGGTAATTTTCCTTTTTTTCGAACAACTCCCCCATCTTTTTTCCATTGCTTGAATACGAAATTGCGGAGGTTTAATCCCAAGTTTTGCAAAAACGGGGAATATTTGATTTATTCTTTTTATTAAGATTTCCCGAGCATGATCACGATACCATTTTAACATTTGTTCTTTCACTTTTTCGTGGTGCTGATCAGAAGGAACTTCAGCTACAAAGTATTGTCCAATTAATTTAATGTCATGAATTTTGCCTGTTTTAATTTTCAGACGGTATTGTTTTCCTAAATATAGATGGGTTTCGCCACTGATATAGCGTCGATTGACAGGCAATGGATGAAAGCGGCCAAAAAAGTCAACCTGTTTTGCTATCCAGGCTGCTTTCTTCATTAAAAATTTATTAATTGTTACCAAATCGGCGCCTATTGGAACTCTGGCTTTTATTAAAAGATCGGGTTGTATGATAACCGCGATTCTTTTACGCTTACTCCATTCAACTTGCACATAAAACTTACGTTTCCCAAATGGAATCTCGATTTGCATATTAAGGTCTTCTGACTCTGGCGATACTCAAGCATTGCTCTAAAATCGCATCGATGTCTGCATATGTCAGGTCTAGTGAAGAATGCTTTTTCAATTCAAAAAGTTGGTCTTCGATTTCATTCTTCATGCGGTTTTGTGTATCCATATCCTGGACCCAATTGACTTTTCGTTGGCGTTCAATCACCTCATCGATAGCCAGCGATGTATTGGCAAGAAAGTTTTCATAATCTTTCTGCGAGTTTTTAAAGCGATTGAGTATTTCATGCAAAGTGCCATAGTAGGCTTTGGCCACATCTTTGTTTTTCAATTGCCGGGGGATATCGTCATCGGTACGGTTGACGATGGCGTTCATGATTTCCGTGACCTTTTTCAAATATTCGTTGGCTTTCAAGCGATC
>Ga0209540_10002852_pt1 | contig 12026 bp, 12 predicted proteins | sample BarGraIncu01121A_FD_184501 | JGI IMG/M metagenome (GOLD analysis project Ga0209540, IMG submission 184501) | Arctic peat soil microbial communities from Barrow, Alaska - Barrow Graham LP Incubations 011-21A (SPAdes) (version 2) | ecosystem: Environmental > Terrestrial > Soil > Wetlands > Peat... | reverse complement strand
CCGGCAGATCAAAACGCACATTCTCACCGGCCAGACGAAAGACCGGCAGCAGGTCGTTAACGCGTTCCAAAGCGACACGCAGCCCGGTGTGTTTTTGCTGAGTCTGCGCGCGGCGGGAACCGGTTTAAATCTCACCAACGCCAGCTACGTGGTGCTTTACGATCCGTGGTGGAACCCGGCAGTGGAGGCGCAGGCCATAGACCGTTCGCATCGCATCGGCCAGACACAGACGGTGAACGCCTACCGGCTCATCGCGCCTGGCACGGTCGAGGAAAAAATCTGGGAACTGCAACAGAGCAAGGCGCAGACGATTGCCGACGTGCTGGGCGAGGAAGGTTTCGCCCGCAGCCTTACCACGACGGATCTGGAATATCTGTTTGCAGAGAATTAAAACAGAAACGTTTCCTGAATGCTTTCAGGTAAAAATACCACTTGACAATGGTAACATAAATGATACTATTTATTGCGCGTGGAAATGAAAACGCGCCCGTGATCGGCGGGTCCGGTCAATGAAAGAAAGGCAGAAATATGAAAACGACTAAAATTAAAAATATATGCAAACGATATTCGAAATTAAGGAATTCATCGAAGCCGGGCACTCGCCTTTCGCTGAATGGTTTGACTCACTGGATGCTGTAACTGCGGCGCGCGTTGACAAATATATCCGCCGACTTGAAACAGGAAATTTGGGAGCGGCGAAGTTACTTCAAGAAGGTGTATTTGAATTAAAATTAGATTTTGGCCCGGGATATCGGGTGTATTTCGGACGCGACGGAAAAATCATCATCATTTTATTAAGCGGTGGAAGCAAACGGCGGCAATCCACTGACATTGCTGTCGCGATTGAACGCTGGAAAAGATACAAACAAACGAAAGCTGACAATGGCTCTGACGCGAGAATATAAACAAACGGTTTTGGCCCGGATCAAACGCGATCCGGAGTTTGCGCGAGCGTTGTATGCCGAGGCGGTCAACACGCTGATGGAAGGAGAAACTGACGAAGGACTTTCGATGTTGCGCGATCTCGTTCATGCCAACATCACTTTCAAGGAATTGTCGCGACAGACCGGCTTTGGCGAGAAGGCGTTACATCGCATGTTGAGTCGTCATGGTAATCCCACCACGCGCAATTTATTCGCAATCACGAGGGCGATCTGCGAGGACCTGGGCATCAAATCAAGCGTGATGCTTGCGACCTGAAAATTGCGCCCGCAGCCTCACGACAACGGATCTGGAATATCTGTTTGCGGAGGATTGAGCGCGTCCTCAATACCCCAGTACTGCCGTCTTTGGATTCTATAAGGAATCCATGAAACCATGAACCGGCTTCGCTTCCGCCTTCTTGGTTTCCTGGTTTCCTTATTCAATACACCAACACCAGCACCGCCGCCTGTTGCGCCGACTGCACCACGATCCTAATATCGTAGCAGCCGAGGTCACGAGGCTCTGACTTCCTTGTTTGAAATGAGCCTCCTTACGTCGGCTGCTACAAGGATTCAATAGACGAGTATTTGGGCTGCGGAACACGGCCCTACCTTTCGCTGCGTAACAGAGTCGCTCGCAATTTACTCGTATCGCAACGAATCTATCGGGTCGAGGTTCGCCGCTTTGTAGGCGGGATAAGTCCCGAAAATAATTCCCACCACGGAGCAGATCAGCAAGCCGAGCACAATCCAGTCAATCGGGATGGCGGGGGGCACTTTCATATACCACGCCAGGGCATTGCCGCCGAGGATGCCGAACACGACGCCGATGGCACCGCCGACTTCACAGAGCACGATGGCTTCCATGATGAATTGCGTCATGATATTCCGCTTTTTGGCGCCGATGGCGCGGCGGACGCCGATTTCGCGCGTCCGCTCCGTGACCGAGACGAGCATGATGTTCATGATGCCGATGCCGGCGGCAAGCAGCGAAATGGAACTGACGACGACCACGCCGATGCGCACGGCTTTGGTGAAGTTATTGAACTGGGTGATGAGCGAGTCGTTGGAAAACAGCTCGAAATCGTCCTCCGCGCCGGGCGGGACTTTGCGGACCACGCGCAGGATGCCGCGCACCTGTTCGACACAGTCTTCGTAGCTGGCCGCGTCGCGCGCCTGCACGAGGATCGTCAGGCTGCGCCACCAGCGACCGGTGCGATTCAGCGCGGTCGTGATCGGTATGACGGCGAAGTTGTCCTGCTCTCCGTTGAGCGAACCGCCCTTGGGTGCCAGCAAGCCGATCACAGTGTAGTTGATGCCGTTGAGTTTGAGCCGGTCGCCGACGGGCGAGCCGAAGGGAAAAACTGTTTTCGCCAGGCCGCTGCCCAGCACGCAGACGTCGCGCGCGTTGTCCACGTCGGTTTCCGACAGGGCGCGGCCTTCGGCGACGGTCCAGTTGCGCGCGGGGAAACTGCCGGGCGTCTCGCCGAGCATCTGGACCGTGGGCGGCGTTTTCTGGTAGCGCGTCTCGACCTGGCCGCCCCAGAAATTGCCCTCAATTCCGACGCTGGTTGCGAGCGTGGCTTTGTCCTCCACTTTCCGTCCATGGGCGAGGGTGATGTTTTTACGCCGCCAGTATTTCTCCCATTCCGCCGGGCCGCCAAATTGGACTTGCGGCCATTTCTGGATGGCAAACGTCTGGCTGCCCAACTGGCTCATTTCCTTCTCGATGTTGCCCTTCAACACGCGCATGGCGGTCATCACGATGATGATGGAAAACACGCCGATCAACACGCCGAGCAGCGTGAGCGCCGAGCGCAGCTTGTGTGCGACCAGCGCGTTCATGGCCATGGAGAAACTTTCATGCAGTTCGCCGAGCAGCAGGTTTGAACGTCGTGTCATCATTTGCATGTTACTGTGTCATTGGATGCGCGGATTATTGGATTGCTGGATAAATGAATTCAGCACGCAGCTTTCCATGTCTCCAATAATCCATTTATCCAACAATCCATACATCCAGTTTTTCATCATTCGCTCCTCAACGCGTCCACCGGGTTCATGCGCGCCGCGCGCCACGCCGGCAGGAAGCCGGACACCACGCCCGTCACCAGCGACACCAGCAGGGCGATGCCCACGACGTTCAACGACATCGTCGCCGGCAGAAACCGCTGCACCACCAGCGTCAGCGGCCAGGCGATGGCCAGGGCAATCAGCCCGCCAATCAAACAGATGCCTGCCGCCTCCATCAGAAACTGCAGCAGGATGGTGCGCCGTTTGGCGCCGATGGCCTTGCGGATGCCGATTTCGCGCGTCCGCTCGGCAACCGAGACGAACATGATGTTCATGATGCCGATGCCGCCGACGAACAAGGACAGGCCGGTGATGAACAGCCCGATCACGGCAATCGTGCCGGCGACGCGATTGAACATTTGCACAAACTGGTCCTGCTGGTTGATGGAGAAATCGTCGGGCTGGTTTGGCGCAACCCGGCGGACGCGGCGCATGACCTGGCGCAATTCCTCGCGGGCTTCGTCCAGTTGCACGAGTTGCTTCGCCTTGACCTGGATATCGATGCTGGGGTTGCTCCAGATGGAGCTGATGAACTGCTTCAACGGAATGACCACACGGTTATCGAGGCTGAACATGCCCAGAAAACTTCCCTGTTTTTCCAGCACCCCGATGACTTCAAAGGATTGATCCTCGATTTTGATCCGGTTGCCAATGGGTGACTCGTTACGGAACAAATTCGTTGCCACCTCGGTGCCGATCACGCACACCGGCCGGCCGCCGGCGGCATCCACGCTGGACATGAAACGGCCTTGCGCAACGCCAACGCCGCTGGTGAACAGGTATTCCTCAGTGGTCCCGAGGATCCAGACACTGCTGGCGCTGCGGTTCTTGTATTTCAGTGTTCCGTTGTCATCCGCGGTGGGCGCGACGGCGCCGGCGAGGGTCAGTTGGCCGGCCAGCGCCTCGGCGTCCGCAATCGTGATCAGGCGGCGCTTTCGCTCCTTGAGCCAGTCCGCTTCGCTTGAATGCATCCAACTGTTGCGCTGCACGTAAAACACGTCCGCGCCGAGGAAGGAGATGCTCTTGAGGAAAGAGCGGTTTAATCCCTCGATGGCCGTGCCCATCAGCGTGACGGTGACGATGCCAATGACGATGCCGAGCGTGGTGAGCACGGAGCGCATTTTGTTCGCGCGGATGGCGTTCCACGAGATGCCAAAGCCTTCGCGGAGTTCTGTAAAAAAATTCACTTGGACCGGGAGTGGATGGAGTTTTCTGGATTGTTGGATTGTTGGATTGCTGGATTGGTGGGTGGCAAAGTGTCCTGCCACTCGTTTGTTCGGCGTTTGTTTTCCAACGATTCGATGAGCCGCAGAAGCTTGTTCTCCACTTCGTAATGCAGTTTGTCCAAATCCTCGAAGTCATCGTTTGAAATGAGTTTGACGTTTTGCAATCCAATTGCGCGGGTGAGTGTTTCGGCAAGAGAGCCTTTGGCAATGTAAAGGAATTGCAGGTATTCAGGAAGCGAACGTCGGCCGTAACCTTCCGCAATGTTTGCGGAAACGGACTGCGCGACATCTCTAAATTGCGATTTAAGCTTAAGATCCGACACATTCGCGGATAACCGAAACGCCATGACAAACAAATCCATTCCGCGCTGCCACGCTTCGAGCTTCATGTAGCCGCGATTTAAATTTCGTCGCTTCGTGTATTCCATAAATTCAATTATCCAACAATCCATTTATTCACCAATCCCGTCATCCCTCGCCCCGCTTCTCGTCGCTGGAAATCAAACCGTCGCGGAGACGAATGACCCGGCGGGCCTGCCGGGCGATGTCTTCCTCGTGCGTGACCACGATGATGGTGTTGCCTTTTTGCGAAAGCTCCCCGAACAACGCCATGATTTCAGCGCCGGTTTTGGAGTCCAGGTTCCCGGTCGGCTCGTCGGCCAGCAGGATGGACGGTTTGTTGACGAGGGCGCGGGCGACGGCGACCCGCTGGCGCTGGCCGCCCGAAAGCTCATTGGGTTTATGGTGCATGCGATCGGTCAGGCCGACCTGCGAGATGGCTTCCAACGCAACCTTCCGCCGCTCGTCGGCGGGCATCCCGGCGTAAATCAGAGGCAGCTCGACGTTGTGCAGCGCGTTCGAGCGCGGAAGCAAATTGAAGGTTTGGAATACGAAACCGATTTCGCGGTTGCGGACTTCGGCGAGTTGATTGTCATTCATCTCGCTGACGTTGATGCCGTTCAATTCGTAGCGGCCGGACGTGGCGGTATCGAGACAACCGATGAGGTTCATCATCGTGGATTTGCCGGAGCCGGACGGCCCCATGATGGCGACGTATTCGCCGCGCTGGATTTCGAGCGACACGTCGCGCAACGCATGGACGGTCTCTCCGCCCATCTGGTAGCGCCGCGAAACATTCTGGAGGCGGATCAGACTCATGCCGGGAAATCCGAATGACGAATGACGAATGACGAATGAAGCCCGAAGCACGAAATCCGAAATGGCAATGCACAGGTCCGGATGATTTTCTGGAAATTCGGGCTTCGGTTTTCGGATTTCATTCGGATTTCGAAATTCGGGCTTCGGATTTGCGTTCGCATTACTTTGCTTCCTTGGCCTCGCCCTTGTCCGGCGTGCCCCGTTTGATCTTCTTGCCGTCTTCCAGGTCCTTGCTGATTGCCCGATACCCGCCCGAAACCACCTCCTGTCCTTCGGTCAGGCCTTCGGAGATTTCCCAATAATCGTTATCACAGATGCCGATCTTCACCGGCACTATTTTGACATGGTCACCGTCGGTGACGAAGACGACCTCGATGGTTTTGGGCCCCTCCTTGGATTTTTTATCGGACGCGGGATTGTTGGTGCCGGTGGCGGACAGCGCGCCGTTGGTGGCGCTGGCCGGGGCGGACGGAGCAGCGTTGGTGGCGCCGGATTTCGCCGTGTTCTTGCCGGGGTTGTCCTTTTTCGCCGGCGGCTTGGGTGGCCGGGTGGTGACACTGGCCATTGGTACCGTGAGCACATTCGTGCGGTAGCGCGTTTCAATTTCGGTGCTGACGGACATGCCGGGCCGGAAAGCTTCGACCTCGCTGATGCGAATGCGCACCTCGAACTTCGTGGCCTCCTGCGACTGGCTGGAACTGCCTAACGAGCTGGAACTTTTGGAGGAGTTGGCGATTTGCGTGACGGTGCCGTTGAACTTGCGGTCCTTGAACGAGTCCACTTCCAGCCGTGCTTTCTGGCCGGGCGCAATCAGCACCACGTCCATCTCGCCGATGTCCACGCGCGACTCCATCTCGTTGAGATCGGCAATCGTCATGATTTCGGTGCCCATGTTGAAGGAAGTTCCCAGCACGCGCTCGCCCAGTTGCGATTTGAGCCGCGACACAATGCCGTCAATCGGTGATATGATGGTGGTCTTGCTCAAATCATCTTTCGCCTTGTCGAGGCCGAACTTGGCTTGATCGGCCTGGTGGATGGCGTTTTGGTGTTGCAGTTTGGCCACCTCGTAAGCCGTTTTGAAATCGAGGAAAACCGAGTCGGAGACCAGTTTGTTTTGAAAGAGATTCTGGTTTCGTTTGTATTCGGTCTCCGCTTTTTCAAGTTCGGCCTGTGCCAGGTCAATGCTGGCGAGGGAGGATTTGTAATTGGCCTCGGCGGAATTGCGGCTCGCCTCGTAATTGTCCGGTTTGATCTGCACGAGCAAGTCGCCTTTTTTTACGGGGTCCCCCTCCTTGACCGGCAGCGCCACGATTTCGCCGGCGACTTCGGGACTGATGACCACCTGCGTCACCGGTTGAATCTTTCCGTTGGCCACGACGAGTTCGATGAGATTGCGCCGCGCGACTTTTCCCGTCTGGACGGTGATGACCGGCGCCTTTTTCCTGAACACAGCCACCAGCGTCAGCGCAACCAGCGCCAGGCCGATGACCGAAAAAATGATGATTTTCCTGCGTTTCTTGGAGTTTGCCATGATAGATATGTATTAAGACAGGCCTCGTGGAATTTCGTTTTATTTGATTGGGACAATCGTTAAAGATCTTGCCGTCATTAGTGCAACCAGCGCCAGCCCGATGACTGAAAAGACGATGACCTGTCGATGTTTCTTTGAATTGGCCATGATGTTTCAGTCAATCATTTGACGCCTATTTTGCCCCCGAAAAAATGGCGCTGACCAGGACGGCGAGCAGGATGAGGAGAAACTGGATGGTCAGCCAGAATCCACCCGTCAACCAAAGCGCCTTCGAAAACCGGGCGCCGGAAAGCCGGGACAAACCGACGGCCAGGACTCCCACCAGCCAGAGAGCAAAAAAGTTCATCGCCGCGAGGGCCAGGTGCAGGACATTTTTCGGATTAAAATAGCTGATCAGAAGCGCGAAGCTGGGGGTAACAATTTTGCCGAGGCTTACGGAGAGCAGCAGGGTGATGATGGCTCCCAGCAGGGCGATCATGCTGGCCAGGCCGGCCACTTCGAGCGCCTTGAGATAATCCAATTTCGTCTTCAGGAAAACCAGCCCCAAAAGCCATAAAACAAATGCCCACCAGAACACCCGCGCAAAACTCGTGACCACCGCGCCGATTGAGCCCGAAATCATCATGGTCGCCGGTCCACCGAATTTCTCGGAAGCCGCTTCGATCTGATCCGCCTGCTCGCGGGTCATTTTGCCGGCATTAACCTGATCCTCAAAAATCTTTGCCTGTTGTTCATGGATTTGCTGGATGATTGCCGGTTGTGAATACATGACAATCGCCGAGAGCACGCCAAGGAATGCCGAAAGCAACGCCGGCACAAGCCAGTTGGTGGTACGCGGCGGGGCGGTTTTGATTTCATCGAAAACGTCGCCCGGTGCGGCAAAGACATTCAACAGCCGCCCGGCCAGCGAGGTTGCGGGCGTTGGCGGCGTGCCGGACGGCGGCCCAGGCATTGGTGAAATAGATTCCACGTTAGTCAGGTTTCATCCATTACTTAGGCAAAACCCGGCCAAAGTTACAAGAAAAGTTGGTTTTTTTGATTGGCGGGAATTACCTGATGGGGGCAATTTCCAGTCACGTGTTTGGGGCAAAACTACGGTCAATTGTTGTCTTCCACCGCTTTCACCGCCCACGCCGGATACGGCGTTTGCGAACCTTTCATCGCCCGCCAGAGGATGTGGTTGAACAAATCTTCCGGGCATTGATCTTCCTTTTCGAGCGGTAATTTCGCAGAAACATAGGCGTCCTTGCGCAGCCGCGGATCGGAAATGAGTTTGGGCAGCGGGTTCATCTCGTCGAGCGGCACGTTGTTGGTCACGGCGGTGAACGCGGTGAAGTTCGGCGTGTTGGTGAAGCAATCGAACATCGGAGTCGCCGTCGCATCCATCTGGTTCATCGGCGGCAGGCCGAGCATGAGTTCGATGGTGCGCAACAAGCTGGTCTGATTGTATTGCGTTTTCACCACCGCTCCGCGTTTTGTGTAGGCGCTGACGACATAAGCCGTCGTGCGGTAGCCGCTCACATGGTCCCACCCGCTTTGCGGATCATCTTCGATTGCAAAAATGCACGTGTTCGTCCAGAACCGGCTGTGGCTGACGGCTTCGACGATCTGGCCGAACGCCAAATCATTGTCCGCCACTTGGGCGGCTGGCGTGGGTGAACCAAATTTCGTGGCGCTGGTGTGGTCGTTGGGCAACCAGACGATGACGAAGTTTGAGAAGTTGCCGGCGGCCTCAAATTGTTTCAGTTCCTTGATGAATTGCGCGGCGCGAAAAACGTCCGGCACATCCAGATCCCAGCCAACCGTGTTCGTCACGATGTAAGGCCGCAACGCCTCGATGTCCGGTTCGTCCGTCAACGCGATTTCGTCCGCGCCGTTTATAAAGTCGCGGTAACAATCGAGGAAGCCCGGTTTGCCTTTGCGCGCAGGGTCCTTCCATTGTTTTTTGTCGGAGGTGAACTCGCCGAAGTCGCAGACCGTCCGACCGTGCGCGAGCGCGTCGTTCCAGATGAAACCCGCCGGCGAATAGGCCAGCGCGTCCGCCGTGTCCAGGTCGCTGCCGCCGCTGGGATAGCTGCGCGGCCAGCCGGCGAACGAACGCTCCACATAATCGTTCGCGATGCCGCTGTCGGTCCAGTTGTGGCCGTCGGCGCTCAAGATGCCGCAGCAATAGGTGTTGTCCAGCAGCGTAAATTCGCGGACTAGCTTGTGCTGGTTCGGCGTGACGCGCGCGCCGAAGGTGCAGAGGCCGGCGTCGCCGTTGCCTTCCTGCACGTCGCCGAGAATCTGGTCGTAAGAACGGTTCTCCTTGATGATGTAAATGACGTGCTGGAAGACGCTGGGCTCGCCGACGCGCTCCGGCACGGGCCGTGCGGGTTGGTTGGTGCGCGCCGGCAATTTCGCCTGCGCCAGCAGCGGATAACGCAAGTTGGCCAGTGCGGTTTGCGTGAAGGCCGCCAGATCTTTCGCCGACGGCACGGGCACAAGTGAGAGCGAACCGTAGTATTGCTTCGTGTTGAATTCCGTTTGACCGGTCTTGCCCAGCCGCCCGGGGCCGAGATTTTTAATGTTCGCCACGTAAATCGCATGACGTTTCCCGTCCTGCACAATCGCGCCGGGAAACCAGCCGACAGGAATCAGGCCGAGCAGCTTCGATGCACCCGGTTTGAACTGAAAAACCGCAACGGCGTTTTGCGTGCCGTTGCAGACAAAAAGGGTTTTGCCCGATTTGTCGAACGCCAGCGCATTGGGCTGCGCACCGAACAAATCGCCCGGATTTTGCCGCGCGCAAATCGTCTCGACGATTTTGTCCGTGTGCGTGTCAATGACGCTCAACGTATCGCTGCCGGCGTTGGCCACGACGAGCCAGCGGTCGTTGGGCGACAAGGCCAGCGCGCCGGCATGCAGGCCGGTCAGGAGTTCGATGTTCAATGTTTGTATTTAATTCAATAATGGAAACCGAGCCTTCGCTGGCGATGGAGCGGGAATCAACCCGCACGAGCGTGCCGCGTCCCGCCGGACCGGTGACGCTGCCGGCGTCGGGCCGCCGGCCGCCCCAGTTGCTCACGTAAATCCTGTGACCGGCGAGTTTGACGTCAAAGGGTGCGACGCCCACGTCCCACATCCGCAACACGCGGCCGGTGGCGGCGTCCAGTTCGGCCAGGCGATTGGAAAGATTGAGCGCAACGTAAATTTTTTTGCCGTCCGGTGAAACGGCGATGCCCGCCGGAATTTCCGCCATGCGCAACGGGGCATTGGCCGGCGGCAGCGGAATGGAAAACAACGGAGCGATTTTGTGGTCCGGCTGGACCGTGAAGACCTTGATGTCGCCGTTGACGTTTGCCATGTAAATCCGCGAGCCGTCCGGCGAAAAAACGAGGCCGGTGAAACTGATTTGCGCTTTGCTGTCCGGCGAAAGAATTTCGGCGGAAACCGGCGCCGGCTCCTGCGTTTTGTCCGATGGGAGCGAAACGTGTTGCAAAATTTTCCCGGTTGCCGGGTCAACCACGACCAATTCGTGCGTCAGTCCGGCGGTCACCAGCAGCCGGCCGTCGGGACTCAGCGCCAGCGCCAGCGGTCTGATGCCGGGAAGTTCGACCAAAGTTCCGGCCGGCGTGACGAGCTGGTTGACCGGCGTCTCAAGGCCGTTGGGGTTGCGGCCAACCGGTTTGGTGGTGGCGTTGAAATCGTCCGATGGATCCGTGGCGTTCGCCGTGGTGAGGGTGGCCGCCAGCAGGCAGTAGATGGCAATTTTCAATTTCACTCCCGCTTAAAATGACAATAAAGCCCGACCGTTGGCAAGTTGCATGACGGTGAAATTCCGTCTAAAGTAGTAGCCGACGCCTGCCGGGTCGTAGCACTTGGTGCGAAGACTGGTGAGTCGGCTCTAATTTCCAGAAAAGGAAGAATGAGCGGACTGATCCCGCATTGCGGGACTGCTACAAATTCATTTACGCCACAGCCGGATCGAGCCGCTGGTCCGGCACAAGATAATTGCGGACGTAGTCGCTCACGGCGTCTTCCAGCGACGTGACGGGCGCGGTGTAACCGGCGGCACGCAGCCGGGACAGGTTCGCTTCCGTGAAATACTGGTATTTGTCGCGGATGGCTTCCGGCATTTCCATGAATTCAATCTTCGGCTTGCGTTTCAGCGCGGCAAAAACCGCACGGGCCAGGTCCAGCCATGTCCGCGCCTTGCCGCCGCCGATGTTGAAAAGTCCGTTGGTCTTGGGCGTCGCGGCCAGATGCAACGTCATGGCGACGGCGTCTTTGACGTAAAGAAAATCGCGCTTTTGTTCACCGTCGCGAAAATCGGAGCGGTAACTCTTGAACAGCCGGATGACGCCTTCGGCCTGCACCTGCGCCGTGGATTTGTGGACGAGCGACCGCATGTCACCTTTATGATCCTCGTTTGGGCCAAAAACATTGAAGTATTTCAAACCGACCATGCGGTTCAAAAATCCGGCGCGCTTGGCGTGCAGATCGAAGAGGTGTTTCGAATAGCCATACATGTTCAACGGACGCAACTTGTCCAGCTTGCTATCATCGTCATTCATGCCTGCCGAGCCGTCGCCATAAGTTGCAGCGGAGGACGCATAGACAAACCGCGTTTTTTTGCCGCGCGGTTTTTGCCCAAGCGCCCAGGTGGCGAGGTCCCTGGTGAATTCGTAATTGTTGCGGATGAGAAAACTGGCGTCGGTCTCGGTGGTGGATGAGCAGGCGCCCATGTGCAGCGCGAGGTCAAATTTGCCCAATGCGCCGCTTTGCAATCGCGGGAGCAGATCGTCGGCCTCGACGTAATCGGCGAAGCGCAGCGGCGTGAGGTTGCGCCATTTTTCATCCGTGCCGAGGCGGTCGCAAACGACAATGCGTTCGCAGCCGCGTCGGTTCAGCGCCCAGACCAGCGCACTGCCGATAAAGCCCGCGCCGCCGGTGACGAGCACCCGCGCATCGGAAAAATCATTGGGCTTCATAGATTTTGGACAGCATGACGCGGGCCGGTCTGGAATTCAAGCCAATGGTGTGTTTGCTGGCGATGTGGCGAGACCCTGCGTATTTGCTACCGCAGATTGCGTTAAATCTTGCCCCGAAGATTTCAGGAGAGAAAACCAAACGAGA